>ENA-ORBV01005170-ORBV01005170.1-microbial-mat-metagenome-genome-assembly--contig:-NODE-5170-length-24266-cov-7.343462_pt1 | contig 24266 bp, 17 predicted proteins | sample MGYA00237777_ERZ505514 | MGnify/ENA primary metagenome ERZ505514 (study PRJEB26160, sample SAMN06269048) | microbial mat metagenome | isolation source: Oligotrophic lake microbial mat | place... | reverse complement strand
TCAGCGCATGGATGTCCGCGGATCATGCCCGAAGGGCCGTGGCCACCGTCACGGCACGCCGCCCTTCCCTGAAGGCTGAAGGCTCCTTCGTGGATACGCCCTGACATTTTAATTTAGTTCCCATTTTTTTGTTGACGGACTGGGGTTGTCGCCTTGCGCCTTGAATATACCGAGGTATGAACTTCCTCGACACCGGGGAGGGCCGTGCTGATTTTAACAACCGAAGAAAAACGATGAGCTATTCAAAATTGTTGTCGGTGGCGTGGATGGTGGCGTTCTGCATGATTGCCGCGTCGACTGCGTCGGCGGCGGTCATTATCGGCGATACGAGCGGCGGCCAGATCGCTGGCAGCTCGCCTTTTACCCTCACAATCGCGCACACGGCGGACGCGGGCAACGATCGGGTTGTCGTTGCGGGGCTCACCTTCGAATCCACCAGCCCCCCCACCGTCACCAACGCGACGTTCAATGGCCAGGCAATGACCCTCGCCCGGACCGATGTGAGTATTAGCGGCTCCGTCAACAACCCGACTTTTTTGTATTACCTCTTGTTCGGCAACAGCGCTTCCGCCACCACGGGAAACGTCGTCTTCACGCTTAGCGGAGCCACGAGTACCAACAACACCCTCATCGGCGGTGCCGTGACGCTGCTGGGTGCCGTGCAAGGGGCCCCCGAGGCTGTAAGTGGGAACAACTCGGGCGCGACTAGCCAAGGCTCGATCTCGACAACACTGACCCCGGTGACGAGCGGGGCCGCGGTCATTGATATCGTCAATCATTCGAGCCCCAATCTGACCTTGACCCCGGGCAGCGGCCAGACCAGCTTCTTCAACAGTGGCACCACCGGCGGGAGTTCCGGCGCGCTGGGCTACGAAATCCTGGGCGCGGGCGGCAACGAGACGCATTCGTGGAGTCATGGGACGAGCGGTCGCTGGGCGCTTTCTTCCGCTTCTTTCGCCGCCGCCGTACCCGAGCCCGCCACCGCGAGCCTTGGCGCCATCGGCGCCCTCGGGCTCTTGGCCCGCCGACGCCGCCGCACACTGTAAATCCTGGGCAGGACGAGTCGGGCATCGCCATCGCGCAGGCGCAGATGCAGCTTTCAGTCCTCCCGGCCTTTCTATTCTTTCACGGGGAAGAAAAGACAGCCAGGGATGAATCGGGCGATAACGATTACCGCGTAGAGGCCCTGGTGCCGTCGCCAACTTCATGCGAAGTTTTGCGCCGCGTTGCGCAACACTTCGACGAACACAGCGAGGGGCTTGTCGTTCGCCCTGTTCGTGCGGCAACAAACCGCGATACATAACGGCTCCGGGGGAGCGGATACCGCTTTCAATCGAACGCGCTTGGGGATGAGGCGGCCTTTGCGGGTGGCGACCAGGGCGACTCCGAGCCCTGATTCCACGGCGGCCATCAGACTGTCCACGCCGTCGTATTCACCTGATGCACGGACGCTGCCTATGTCCATTCAGCCAGGCGGTGATGACGCTCCAATACTCCGGGTAATCGCGCTGAGGGGATGAAGAGGCGATAAAGGGACAGACACTTTGTTTCCCCGCCCAGTTGGAGGCTCCCGCTCCCCGGGGTGGGCGTCACCGCTGGCGAGCAACTGCTCGGTTCGCGATTCCCCTGAGATCTTCACTTTTTCGGGCCGGTGGCGATGGGACTCGCGCGGAATGGGAAATTCGCCGTGTTGGCCTTCCGTTGGGTGTCCGTGACAAACAGATACATTCGGTACGCGTCGGGCTGGTCGGGGACCGTGAATTCGAGGCGGGGAACCCCGGTCATCCATTGCCCGACGATCTCCGACGGCACGTTATCGGCGACAACCCCGCTGACCGTCCTGCTCGATCGGTCGGTTGCCAGCTTCCAAACGTAAGTGAGCGGTCCCCGGCCGTCGACCATCGCATGAACCTCGTGCGTCGCGCCCGGGGCGGTGCTCACACCGTTGGCGGAGGACGTGAGCGATCGCACCGCCGGCGCCGGGTCGTTTGGTGGCGTTCCAGTCCAGTTCTCCTGGAACGCATCCATGGCGGCGAGCTTTTCCCCGGTGTCGAGGTGGGTGCCGAAAAGGGTGAAAGTCGCCTCTTCCTTGTGTCCTAGGATGAATGCGAATGACCCGAGGCAATTCCGTTGCCCCTCCACTCCCGTGCGGTATCGGCTCCGGTACATTACGGCCTTCTCGGTGCTGGTCGGTTCGAGGACCGCTTCCCGGGTGTTCGCTTCATCTCCCACCACCCGTCCGGGCCGTACTCAGTTACCAGGTACGGCCGGTTGACCCCCAATCGCGCCAGATCCTGAGACAGATTCGGCAGTTAGGCAGGCACCCGCTCCCCTGCCCGCCCCCCAAGTTCTCACCGCTGGCGAAAGGTCGGAAATCAGGTCCACGTCGCCCATAATCGCATGGAAGGAGGGAAAAGTAGGTCTCAGACCTCAGCGAACGATTACTTCGACGGCATGCTCGCAGTGGTCATCGACGAGTCGAATCGTGGCCTCGGGTTGTTCCTTGCCGTCAACGAGCACCTGGACGGGCAAGGCGACTTCCCCGCCTGCCCGACTCACCGTAATGTGGTAAAAGGTGTCGCGGTGCCGGTAGTGAATCTTGAACGACTCCCAGGAGGGGGGCAAGCGCGGCTCCAGCCGCAATTTGTCCACTTCCAACCGCAGACCGAGCAGGGTCTCGACGATCAGCCGGTACATCCAACTGGCCGAACCCGTATACCAACTCCAGCCGCCGCGGCTCGTGTGCGGCGCAACACCATAGATATCGGCAGCGACGACGTAGGGCTCCACTTTATACCGGTTGACCCCGGTCAAGTCCGTTGCGTGCCGGATGGGGTTGAGCAGGGAGAACAGCTCCCACGCCCGCTCGCTCTCGCCCAGTTGCGCGAACGCCATCACGGCCCAGATCGCGCCGTGGGTGTACTGGCCGCCGTTCTCGCGCACGCCGGGCGCGTAGCCTTTGATGTAGCCGGGTTCGAGCGCGGATTTGTCGAACGGGGGATCGAAGAGCTGGATCAAGCGGTCGTCGCGCCGGACCAGCCGTCGATCGACGCTGGCCATGGCCCGGCGCGCGCGCGCCGGATCGGCCGCGCCCGACAACACCGCCCAGCTCTGGGCGATGGAATCAATCTGGCATTCCTCATTCGTGGCCGAGCCGAGCGGTGTGCCGTCATCGAAGTAGGCGCGCCGGTACCAGTCGCCATCCCACCCATGCAATTCGATGTTCTGCTGCAATTGCGCCGCTGCATTCGTGCATTGCCCGGCAAATTCGACATCCCCCTTGCGCCGCGCCAACTCTGCGAAACTCTGCAACACGTGATAGAGGAAGAACGCCAGCCATACGCTCTCGCCCCTGCCTTTTTCGCCGACGAGGTTCATGCCGTCGTTCCAGTCGCCGCAACCCATCAACGGCAGGCCGTGCTCGCCAAATTTCAGTCCGTATTTGATGGCTCTCACGCAATGTTCGTACAGCGTGCCGGCTTCCCCCGAGCGCTGCGGCAGGTCGTAATACGATTCCTCGTCGGGATTCACCGGGCGGCCTTCGAGGAACTGCACCGATTCATTGAGCACCCCGGTGTCTCCAGTGACTGTCACATAGCGGCTCGTCGCGTAGGGCAGCCACAGGTAATCGTCGGAGAAATGCGTGCGCACCCCGCGTCCGGTCGGCGGATGCCACCAGTGTTGCACGTCGCCCTCTCGGAATTGCCGGCCCGCGCACCGCAGTAAATGCTCGCGAGCTGCCCAGGGTGCAGCGTGGAGCAACGCCGCCGTATCCTGCAGTTGATCGCGGAAACCATAGGCTCCGCCCGATTGGTAATAACCGCTCCGTCCCCAGTAGCGACACGCCAGGGCCTGGTATTCAAGCCAGCCATTGACCAGCAGGTTCAATGCGGGGTCGGGCGTCTCGGCATACACAACCCCCAGCGTCCGTTTCCAGAATTCCCAAACGCTCTCGAGGGCCAGTCGCGCGCTGGCCGGGCTGCTGAACTGCCGGACGAGTTGCTGGGCCTCCTCGGTAGTGTTGCCTGCGCCCAACACAAAGACCAGTTCGCGTTCCTGACCGTCGGCCAGCTCAAACGGCACCTGCAATGCCGCGCAGGGATCGAGGCTTGCCCCCAGCTTGCCGGACAGGTGTGTGCGGCGCAAAGCGGCGGGATCGGCCAGCGAGCCGTTGCGTCCGAGAAACTCCGTGCGACTGGCGGTGAGGGTGCGCGCGCGGTCGCTGACGCTGGCAAAAACGGTCTTGCCGGCAAACTCGCGATTATACACGTTGCGGGCGAACAAAGCACCGGTGTTCGGGTCAATCTCGCTGACCACATGCATGAGGTTGGCGTGCCGCCATTGGCCCAGCACCCACTCCCAGTAGCCGGTCACCGACAAACGCCGGGTTCGGCCCGAGTGATTGCGGACCTTCACCACCACCAGTTTCACGGGCGCATCCAGCGCGACGTAGCTCCAGAGTTCCGAGCTGATGCCCATTTGCGTATACTCAAACGCGCTGTAGCCGAACCCGTGCCGGCAAACGTAGGTGCCCGTGCCGCGCGCGGGCAGCGGCGTCGGCGACCAGAATTGACCGGTATCCTCGTCGCGGAGATAAAACGCCTCGCCGCTCGCGTCACAGACGGGATCGTTATTCCAGGTGGTGAGCCGGAATTCGTGGGCGTTGTCCACCCACGTATACGCGCCGCCACTCTCCGAAATCACCGTGCCGATTTGGGAATTGGCCAACACGTTCGCCCACGGCGCGGGCGTGGTTTGCCCCGGCTCGAGTGAGATCACATACTCGCGTCCGTCGGGCGTGAACCCGCCCAGGCCGTTGAAGAAGACGCGCTCGCGTGGAGGCGGTGCGTCGGTGGTGGCCGGCAGTGCCGAGCGGGTCGGCGTGAAGCGCGGAATCCTTCGCTCGACCGGTGCCTGCCGCTCGACCTGTTCCGCCAGCGTCTCGGCACTGTCGGTGAGGATCGCGCGCGCGACGGTTTCCAGCAGAACCCGTTCTTCTTCCGACAACTGTTCGCTGCGCCGGAGATAAATCCCTCCCGGTTGATCCACGTGGCCAGCTTCCGTGCCGGCCCCGATCAAACCCAGGATGCGATCCTGCAAGACCTGGCGATACCCGGAGAAATCTTCGTTGAGGATGACCAGATCGGTTTCCAATCCTTTCTCGCGCCAGTAGGCGTGGGCCTGGAGCACCTGTTTGACCAGCTCGATCCGGTGCACGTCCGCGATGCGGATCAGCAAAATCGGCAGGTCGCCAGAAATCCCGAAGGACCACAGGCCGGACTGGCCGAGCCGGTTGCGCATCAGGATGCCGGCGCCGGCGCGGTGGAGCGGGTTGGCGTGGATCATGGAACTGGCCAACTGCGCATCCACCTGGGCCTCGGCCTCGCTCATCTGCAACTGCCGCAGCACGATCTGGCTGTGCGACCAGGCCATGTCGAACGCGCGCGCGGCGAAACTCGGGTCACGATATTTTTGGACCAGCGCCAGCGCCTCGGCGCGCGTTTCGGCCATGCCGGAAATGATGTGCCAGTTGGCAGACGTGTCCGGGCCAATGACGACGCCAAGGCGAATCGCGACGATCGGGTCCAGCACCGAGCCTTCCGTGTTGGAGAGCGGCCCGACGGTGTCGAACGCGGCCGGATTGGCGACCGACCGGGTGCGTCCGATGAATTTGGACCGGTCCGTTTCGTAGGAGATGCCGCCAGCCGGTGTGCCTTGCGCGGTCAGCAGGTGGAACATCCACGGCGGCTTCTCGCCGGGCGCGCGTGGACGCCGCGTGCAGAGAATGGCCTGTGAATCGCTGAGAATCTCGGTCTGCACGAACAGATTGCTGAACGCCGGGTGCGCGAGGTCGGCGTTCAAGGCCGCAAGAACGACCTCCGCGTAGCTGGTCAGCTCGATGGTGCGGGTCTGGGGCGCGAGATTCGTCAGCGTGACACGACGGACTTCGACGTCGTCTTCCGGTGACACGGCGATTTCCGTGTGGGCGTCGATCTGCTCGTCGCGGCGGCGGTATTCGGCGCGACCCTGTACGAAAATCGCCTCATAGCTCTTCGACAACCGCCGCGTCGGTTGATATGCCGACGACCACATCACGCCCGTATCGGCGTCGCGAAGGTAGCAGAACGTGCCCCACCCGTCGCAGGTCGCGTCCTGGCGCCAGCGCGTGACCGCCAAATCCTTCCACCGGCTGTATCCGCCACCCGCGTTGGTTGCCATCACGTGATAGCGGCCGTTGGAGAGCAGATGCACTTCGGGAATCGGCGTATGCGGCGTTGAAAACACGCGCATGGCGGACTCCGGTTTCACGTGCGGCCGGCTGGCGGCACTGACTTCCGCCGCGTGCGGCTGCAACGGGGAAGCCACTTTGGGAACGCGCTCACACAGGAGCAACTCCGACGCCTTGAACCATGGGTCGGACATGAACCGGCGCTGCATGGGGCGTTCCAGCAACAGGTGCGTGAACGCCAGCAGGCTCATCCCCTGGTGGTGCGCCATGAAGGTGCGGAGAGGAACGCCGGTCTTCCCCCGGGGCACGCGCGCCGGGGTGAAATCGATCGCTTCATAAAGCCCGTAGGCGCCGTGGCAGCCGTCGGCCGCGAGCAACTCCAGATTCTCGCACGCCGCCCGGGGCGCGACCATCAACGCCAGTGCCGACGCGTAGGGGGCCACGACAAGATCATCGGCCAAACCACGCTTGAGGCCCAGGCCCGGCACGCCGAACGCGCTATACTGATAGATGCCGTGCGCGTCGGTCGCGTTGTAACACGACTCGGAAATCCCCCAGGGCACGCCGCGTTGCCGGCCGTATTCGATCTGGCGGGCGACCACGGCCCGGTAGGTTTCGTCGAGCAGCGTGCGCTCGAAGGACGGCATCAGCAGCAGCGGCATCAGATACTCGAACATCGACCCGCTCCACGACAGCAATGCCATCGCGCCCGCGTGGGTGGTCACCTGCCGGCTCAGGGCGAACCAATGGTCCTGCGGCACCTGGTCCTGGGCCACGAGAATGAAACTCGCCACCCGCGCCTCCGATGCCAGCAGGTCGTAATACGACGGATCGCGGCTGCGTTCGGTGACGTTGAATCCGATCGACAGCAAATCGCGGGCGGGATCGTAGAGGAAGGAGAAGTCCATCACCGTCTGCTCGGTGCAACGCTGGGCGAGTTGGTCAATCTGCCGGATGCGCTCGGCAGCGGGGCCGCCTCCAGTCGGCGCACCGGCCAGCTCCTGCAAGGTCGGCACGTAATCAAACTGCCGGGGATCGTGAATGAGCAACCGTACATCATCCTGCGCCGCGTGGCATTGACGGACGAGCGCCTGTCGCCACCATTCCTGTTCCGCGTCGTCGTAGGCCGGGAGCGCGGCCACATCCCGACCGAGTTCCTCGAACAACGTCAGCATGGCCGGCAGGTTGGTGGGAGGCGACTCCAGGCGGGCATGGAGTCGGTCGGTGGCCGGGGATGACACCATCTCCAACGTATCCCGCAGTCCGGTCAGAGCGCGTGGTGAGATGATGGGTTGAGTTTTCATCTCCAACAGCCCGGCGCGCAGGGTGAACAATGCCCCGGCCAGATTGCCGCTATCGACACTCGACACGTAGTGCGGGCGCAGGGGATGGAGCGTGCGCGTGTCATACCAGTTGTAAAGATGGCCCCGGTAGTGTTCGAGTTTCTCCAGCGTGGTGAGGGTTTTATCCGTGCGGTCGAGCACTTCGCCGCCGGTGAGATAGCCGAAGTCGCCCGCGGCCAGATTGGCCAGCAACGCCATGCCGATGTTGGTGGGAGAAGTCCGTGAGGCGACCACGGGGGTCGGGACTTCCTGGAAGTTATCGGGCGGCAGCCAGTTTTCCCCGGCATTGACCATGACCTCGAAGAAACGCCACGTTTGCCGGGCCAAACGGTGCAGAAACGTGTGTTGCGCGGCGGACAGGACCGGTTTTTCGGCCACGAGCGGCCGGCTGATCCACCAGGCGACGACGGGCGAAACCAGCCACAGCAGCAACACCACCCCGCTGAGGGGCAGATCCCCGGGATGTTTCCACGTTAGCCACGTGAGACCCGCCACGGCGAACAGCGGCGCGACCCACATCTCCCGGAAAAAATCGGCCGGCGTGGTGCTGTGGTTGCGCTTCGCATACCGCGCCGTGTGCCAGAGCAGCAGCCCGCGACGGGTGAACAGCATGCGGATGCCGGAATCGAGGATTGCATCCAGATTGATGACGGCGCGATACGGCAAGGTGCAGAGCGTGAGGCCGGCTTCCGCCAACTGCCGCCCGAAGGATTTCACGGCGGTATCCAAGTGAATCGTCCACGTCCGTTCCCGGGGTTTGCGAGCGGCTTCCACCAGTGACGCCAACAGCGCCGGCAGCAGAAGCAATAACAGCACGAACCACGTCCAGAAGACGGTCGATTCGGGTGCCACGAGCCAGCCACCGAGCAGCAGGAGCAGCAGCGCCGGTTGCACGAGACTGCGGCGCAGGTTGTCGAAAATTTTCCACCAGCCGAGTGCGGTCAGCATGTTCGGCAAACGCTTGCCGGACGGCCCGAGGACGCGCGGCAGGAGCCAGCCGGCAATTTGCCAGTCGCCCCGAATCCACCGATGGCGACGGCTCATTTCGGCGGCGAAACTCGCGGGGTGATCCTCCTGCAACTCCACATCTGCGACCAGTGCCGAGCGGGCGTAACCGCTTTCCACCAGATCGTGACTCAGGATGAGATTTTCCGGGAAGCGGTCGGCCGTCGCCTGCCGGAATGCGTCCACGTCGTAGATGCCTTTGCCGACATACGACCCCTCGGCGAACAAATCCTGATACAGGTCGGACACCTCGCGCGTGTAGGGGTCAATCCCCGCTTCACCGGCGCTGAGCTGGGCAAACAGCGAGCGATTGGCCGAGAGCAGGCTGATGGGCGTTCGGGGCTGCAAAATGGCGTAGCCCTCGACGACGCGGCCCTTCGACGCATCGAACCGCGGCCGGTTCAGCGGGTGGGCCATCGTGCCGACGAGTTTGTGGGCGGCATCGCGGGCCAGCCCGGTATCGGTATCCAGCGTGAGAACGTATTGGATCGTCGGGAGGAGCGTCAGGTCCCCAATGATTTCGTCGAACGGATCGCTCGGACCGCCGCGCAACAGCGCGTTGAATTGCTCGAGCTTGCCGCGTTTGCGCTCGTAGCCCATCCAGAGACGCTCGTGCGGATTCCAAACGCGCGCGCGATGGAACAGATGGAAGAGGGTCGAGCCGGAGGGGCTGTATCGGGCATTCAAGGACTGGATGCCATCGCGCACCAACCGCACCAGCTCTGCGTCGTCCGGTTGCGCTGAGTCCGACGCATCGCGGAAGTCCGTGAGCAGTGCGAAAAACAGGTTCGGGTCGCGGTTCCCCAGGTACCGGATTTCCAGGCCTTCCAGCAAATCGGTGATGGCCTGCGGACTGGTCAAGAGCGTGGGGATGACCACCATCGTGCGGTCGGCCGCCGGAATGCCTTTCGAGAAATCCAGTCGCGGCAGCAGGCGCGGGCCAACCAGGAGATTCGTCAGCAAGTTCACCAGCGCGACTGCCATCTGCGATGCACCGATGATTCCCAGCACCAGCAGCAGCCAGAGCCGCCAGTCATGCCAACCGAGCGGGAAGACCTCGCCCAACACCAGACCGGCCGTGGCCGCCGTAACCACCAGCACGGGGCCGAGGTAACAGAGCATGGGGAATTGACGCGCCGTCCGTATGAGAGAACGCCGAAGTGACCAATGGACACGGACGACGCTCTCCAACTGCCGGCGGCCTTTGTCCACGAGATAGAATCCCACGTGGGCGGTGCGCGCGTGCGGGCCGTCGCGCCCGGCGGCTTCTGCCGCGAGCCGGACCGCCGCGCGGGCCACCTCATCCTCGGTCAGCTCGGACTGCCGTGACATGGCTTCCACACAATGGCGATAGCGGTCGCGCGTGACGAAATCCATGTCCGCATACACGCCGGCGGGATCGTTGTGCAGCGTCTGCTCGACCCGGCTCATTGTTTCGACGAACTTGCGCCAGTCCATCGCGCTCAGGAAACGCATGCTGCCGATGCTGTTTCCGATGGACACCTGATCGGACGCCTGGGTCTGGTTGTCCGCCCGCTGCAATTGCTCACGACTCAGGCCTTGTTCGGCGAGCCGGTGTTGCACCCAGCTCTGGACCGTCGCAACCGCCGGGCCCTGCCCCTGCAACCGTCCGCAGAATTCCTCCACGAACTGGTTGCTGAAGGGAGGATCCGACCCGGCCATCTCCGCCAACAGATGGAGGACTGTTTCCGGTTCCTTCTCCGCCGCCGCCAACAGGCGGCCGGTCCATCCGTTGGCCAGATTCCGATCACGTCGCCGCTGGGCAATGTGCACCGACACGCGCCGCAGGTTCTCGATCAACCCCAACCGCAGCATGATCGGCACGGCCCACAGTTCGCCGATCGTCAGCGGAGTCACCGACTGGTAGGCGGTGACGAAATCACTGACGTTTTCCGCGTCCACACGGGCATCGGCGTGGGCGATCAGCTCCAGGGCAATGTCATACACGCGCGGGAAACCCGCCGCCGTTCCATTCAACAGACGCGGCAATTCGCGGCTGTAGGTCCGCGGCAAATGCAGGCGCGTCAGCCGGATTTGCTGTTCGATCAGGTAAAAGTTGTCCAGGAGCCATTCGCCCGCCGGGGCGACCCGCCTTCCCTCGGCCTCGGCGTGGGTCACCAGGTCGTAGGCCTGATTGAGGGCCTGTTCGTTGTCGTCCAGCCGGAGTAGCAACCGATTCAATCCATGTTTTGGATCGAGCTGGTGTTGTCCTGCCATCGCGACGGCATGCCGGCGCAACTGCTCGCCGCTGAACAGCTCGGCTCGCAACGGCGCATCGCTGGCGGCCGGGCGGGGACGCGCCTGCCGGGTCATCAGGTTCTGCCAGCGTAACGAAGAAGACTGCATGTTCTGCTCTTACATTCCGATCACGATGGCTGCCACTGCTTTTAGAAGGCCGTTCCAACCGCGGAGTGCAAAAACTGCATTCCATCGGAAAGCATTAAAAATGCAAGTTCTTGCAGGCGTCGTGCCCAGCTTGGCTGGAAGAAAACGTTGAATCGCACGCGAACCCTGTCCGGGATCGGTGAGGCTCCGCGGTCGGGGACGTTCGCTGCCGCCATGCGCAAAGACGGAACGCTCACGCGGTTCCGCTACGGGCGGAGCAGCGCGCACACGATGATCCTCCCCAGGGGAACTGCCCGTACGCGCCACAGCCCACGCGGAGTTTCCTCGGCGGGGGCTGTGGGAGAGCGGGGGCCGAACGGCTTGTGTCAGCCGTTATTGCGACGACGGCGGGCGGCCATGGCGCCAAGACCGGCAAACAAGAGGAGTGCGACCGAGGGTTCGGGAATGGCGGTGAAGTAAAGCACCACGTCATTGCCGCCCGTGGTGGTGGCCCCGGTGGTACTGTTGCCGTCGTAGCTGATGGTGAAGTTGTAGGTGACCGCGTTGAAAGTGAGCAGAACCGCAGACTCATCGGCGAGGCCCACGAAGTTACCGGTCACGCTGTCTATGTCGTCGTTGACCACGATGTAAAGCTTGTCCCCGTTGGTCGGGGCGTAGCCGAGCGTGGCGTTCAAGGTGCCGCCGGTCAGGTCGACGCTGCCGAGAACCGAGATCTGATCATGCTGGTTGATGGCGCTGGTGCCGTTCAGCTCGGCGAAGTAGGTGCCGGCGAGGGTGAAGTTGCCGGTTTCGAGGTAGCCCGGGCTCGCCCCGGGCCGGATGCCGGCTCCGGTGGCGATGGTCAGGGCATTCACGATCTGGCCATTGCCGACCACTTCCTTGCCGCTGTTGATGGTGACGGTGCCCAGCACGCCGTTGGTCAGCACTTCGAGCCGCCCACCGGCCCCGGCGTTGATGCCGTAGTTCTGGTTGATGGTGCCGTTGCCGCTGGTGTTGAACTCAACGCTGTTCTCGCCGGTGACGTAGATCGTTCCGTTGGGATCTGAGGGGGGCTCAGGCTCACGGCGCCCACAGGGGGTAAGGGGCACTCGCCCACGATTCAAGCGACGACCCACGACGAATGCAAGCGGCAAATGTTGATTTGCTGCGAATTATTTCCGGCAGGCCCGGGGCGGGATGACAGGGCATGCATGGGCCTCCGATGGGGGTTCCAGCCCCCGACGTCAGCCAGGCACGTCCCCCCTGGCGTGGATCGGGCCGGGATCGCAGAACGGGGTCACCGCCCCCGTCTACAGCAGAAGGCGGAGGGCGGCAGCGGAAGCGGTTGTGTGGCGGTCTGTTGTAGCCGGGCGCGGTGAGCCCGGTGCTCGCGTGGCGCGGATCGGGCCGGGATCGCAGAACGGGGTCACCGCCCCCGGCTACAGCAGAAGGCGGAAGGCGGAGGGCGGAAGCGGAAGCGGTCGTGGGCCGGTCTGTTGTAGCCGGGCGCGGTGAGCCCGGTGCTCGCGTGGCGTGGATCGGGCGGGAATCGCAGAACGGGGTCACCGCCCCCGTCTACAGCAGAAGGCGGAGGGCGGCCGCGGAAGCGGTCGTGGGCCGGTCTGTTGTAGCCGGGCGCGGTGAGCCCGGTGCTCGCGTGGCGTGGATCGGGCGGGGCTCGAATCTGCTCGCCCGGTTCGATTTCGGCCCGGACCAACTCATCTACTCCATCCCGACTCTCAATCCCATCAGCACCCAGCACGTCACGGTCAACCTGACCAGCGTTCCGCAATCCAATTTCTCCTCAGCCGGCAATCTCGTGGGGCTGGTTTTCAATATCAACGAGGGCGTTAACATCCCAGCCGGCACGGTTTTTACCTTCAACTCCACCATTCCGGAACCCGGCTCCGTCGCCCTGCTCGGTCTGGGCGCCCTCGTCGGCCTGGCCTCGCGGCGTCGGAGGATGGCCAAGCCGTCGTCTCGTTCGTGAACTCCGCGAACTTGCCATTCGCCAATCGCGGGATGGCATCGCGGTACCCGATCACGACTTGAAGGGGGGCGCCGAGCGCGGCTCGCGCGGCCATCAGGATCCGCTCCTCCTCCTGCGCCGTCAGCGGACGTCGCACCACGAGGCGCAGCTCCACCCGGTCCGGCGCGATCTGGGCGACCTGGTGCTGCAAGATTGCAGCCACCCGCATGATCTCCCCGTGCCCGTAATACGGGAACCGCCGGGTTCCGTCCGGCATCGACAGCATGTCGCGCGCCCGTCCCGGGATCGCCGCCAGCACCGGCAATGAACGTCCGCAGGGGCACGGCTCCCCTGCATCCCGCGGGCGATTTCCGGACGCCCAAGTCGGGGATGCGGGGGGCGGTTTTTCCCGCCGTGCCCGGTCCGGCGGCCTCCGCCATGCTCGCCGTGCTGCACCAGCTCCGCCGGACCGAGCGCCTCAGCCCGCTCGATCTGCAGGCGCTCCAGCGGGGTCAAGCCACGGCGCTGATCGAGCACGCGCTGCGGACCACGCCGTTCTACAAACAGCGTTTGAGAATGACCGGGTGGGAACCCGGGAAGAACCTCACGGGGGATCAATGGCGCGAAATCCCCATCCTGAAACGCGAGGAGGTCCAAGCGGCCGGCGCGTCCCTCTATTCCAGCGACCCTCCCCCTGCGCACGGCTCCATCGCCGTCGCCACCACCTCCGGGACCAGCGGGCGCCCGGTCACCATTCGGAAAACGGCGTTGGCCCAGTTTTTTTGGCAATGCTTCGTGATGCGCGAACAGGAGTGGCGCGCGCGGGACCTCGGACAGTCCTGGATGGTGCTGTTGCGGGATGAGGAACGGAAGGACCTGCGTCGGACGGTCATTCAAGCGGCTTATCCGCGAACGCACCGGACAGGAGGGGCGGTCTCGGAGTAGATCCGGCGGATCATGTCCTCGATGTCCGGTTCCTGCACGCTCAAGCCTTTCGCCCTTCTCCATGCCATGTTCAAAGCCCCGCCCCGACGTCCGCTTCGTTATCGTGCCGGGTCGGCCCCCTCAAAGGTCGCCACTCCACGACCTGCGGGATTAATTCATCGCGTCCCGGCGCAAACGATTCCGCATGGAACCGACAGCTTTCAAACTCGCTCAATGGGATAAATTGTCACGTCCACACCAGGCGACATGGCGATGTGGTCGGGCGGGCGGCCAGTGGGCGTAAAGCCATTCAGCGCAGACAAGCGCTCGTCCCACGCCGTCACCTCGGCGCGGTGCAACGGATACGGTTGATGAAAAACCGCGCCTCGCCGGAGACCATCGGGTGCGTTCGAATAAAGTCGGTACCGCTCGACGAGAAAGAACTCCAGCGAATCGGGCGCAGTCTGCGGCAGATCCGCGCCGGGCGCGTAATCAAACACGCAACTCTTGCGCTCACCGGTGCGCAGCGATTCAAAGCGGATGTGGCGATCCGCCGTGCGGCTGGCTTGCATCCTCGCGTGCTCGTAAGGCAAATGGAAAAACCGCCGCGCGAGCTTCACCGCAAGCCATTGATTCGCATCGAGCGAGTAAAACCACACGCCCGGAACGCCTGCCCGATCCTGCACGTAGGTGCGCAAATTCAGCTCCATGAAATTCGAGATGCCCGGCACGGCGGGCAGGAAGCGTGGCCGGATGTTGTGCATGAAAAACGGGACGACCCCGAGATAGGCCTTGCCGTCGAAAGTATCCGCGAACAGCCCGTCCGGCAGGGTCGCTTGAATCGCCGCCACAGGATATTCCCAATGCAGAAAGAGCAGATCGCGCCACTGTTGGTACATAACGGGCTGGCCCGCCGGACGCGCCCGCGCCGCGAGGCGCTGCGACACGTTGGGACCGGGCGGTGGTGGGTCAACGGCTGCCATTGCCGCAAAGTTACAGATGGAAGGGCGAGTGTGAACCCATTATCGCGTGGATGGCCTTTCAATGCGCCTGGTATTGTGGCCCGCGCGAGAATAGGGGAGAATGAATCCCTACATGCACGCTACTGCGCAAAACACAGAAGTGCTGGTCATCGGCACTGGAATGGCCGGCTTGACGGCGGCGGCGGCGTTGCAGCGTGCGGGTCGCCGCGTGCTTGTGCTGGACAAAGGTCGTGGCGTCGGCGGGCGTCTCGCGAGCCGACGGATGGATGGGGCGACGTTCGATCATGGGGCGCAATTTATCACCGCGCGCGACCCGCGTTTCGCTGCCGTGCTGGAGCAGGCGCACCAAGCCGGCGCGGTCGTGGAATGGTGTCGCGGTTTTGCGGATGGCGCGGACGGTCACGTGCGCTGGAGGGGAAAAGCCGCAATGACTGGTGTTGCCAAGCACCTGGCGGCCGGCCTCGACCTCATTATGGGAACGCAAGTAGCCGCCTTGCGCCCTGCCGGGAATCGATGGTGCGCGGTGACCACGACGGGCGAAACGTTCTCCGCCGAAGCCGTCCTCCTTACGCCGCCAGTGCCGCAGTCGCTCGCGATGCTGGACGCGGGCGGCCTCGTTCTTCCGCCGGAACTGCGGACGCGACTTGCCGCCATCGATTACGAGCGGTGCCTCGCAGTCATGGCCGTTCTTGAGGGTCCATCGCAGGTTCCGCCTCCAGGGGGTCTTGCGCCTACGACGGGCCCGATCGCATGGATTGCGGACAATCAGATGAAAGGAATCTCCGCGGAGCCGGCGGTCACCATTCACGCCACGCACGCCTTCAGTTTGGAGCATTGGGATCGCGACCGGCAGGAGAGCGGCCGTTCCCTGCTCGCCGCCGCCGCGCCGTGGCTTGGGGCGGGGGTTAAGACGTTTCAGGTCCACGGCTGGCGCTACAGCAAACCGTTGCAGGTCGATGAAGAGCGGTGTGTGATCGTCAGTCACGCTCCTGCGCTGGTGCTCGCCGGCGACGCCTTCGCCGGACCACGGGTCGAGGGGGCCGCGCTCTCGGGCTGGGCGGCCGCCGATGCAATCCTGGCAAACGGCTCATAAATCCCCGCTCGGGCACCTCTGCTGCGCCAGCCCAGGCAGCCGCTGTGAGATCGGAACGTGTTCGACCCAGGCAGGGAAATGCGGGTCGAAGCCGATGTTTTCCGACGTCCGAAGTGCGCGTAAGAACGTATAAGATTGGCATGAAGCCCACCTTCAAATGAACGAAACAACAACACCCTCGCGCGTTTGGCTCATCACGGGATGCCCAGGCGGCTTCGGCCTGGCACTGGCCGAGGCGGTTCTCGCAGGCGGGCAGCGTGTCATCGCCACCGCGCGCAAGCCGGCGGCTCTCCATGAACTGGCGTCCCGTTACCCCGAGACGTGCCGCGTGCTCGCGCTCGATGTCACCGATCATGATCGGGTAAACACTGCGGTCGCCGAGGCGGCTGCTGCATTTGGCCGGCTCGATGTCGTCGTGAACAACGCGGGCTACGGTCTCGTCGGTGCCTTCGAGGAACTCGGCGTGGAACAGATCGCGCGGAACTTCGACACGAATTTCTTTGGCGCGCTGGCAGTCATTCGCGCGGCGCTGCCGATCCTGCGGGCACAGCGGAGCGGCCACTTCGTGAACGTCTCCGCCGCCGCGGTGATCTCGAACTACGCCGGCTTTTCCATCTACGGTGCGACCAAGTGGGCCCTCGAAGGTGTGTCGGAATCGCTCGCCGCCGAACTGAAGCCGCTCGGGATCAAGGTTACCATCGTGCAGCCCGGTCCGTTTCGCACCGGCTTCATTTCGCGCTCCCTCGAGCGCGCGGCGGGCCACGTCGCCGATTACGACCGCACGAGCGGCAGGTTTCTGCGCTTCCTCGAAACGATGGACGGCAAACAGCCCGGTGATCCGGACAAAGCCGCCGAGGCAATCATCGCGGCGGTCGAATCCGACACGCCGCCGCTGCGCCTCGTGCTTGGAAAATACGCGACCGACAAAGCACGTAAGAAACTCGCCTCGGCCGAGAGCGAACTCGCGGCATGGGAGCACATCGGCCTTCCAACCGATTTCACCGCTGTTTCATGAAACGCATGACCAATCCTGCGATGCGCGCGTGCGACCCGCGAGCCGACGCAGGTCCGTCGCTCCGTTGTAGCGGCGGCTCTCCCGAAGGGGTGCCGCCGGACGCGCGTCCGCACACCGCCTGCCCGGTGGCACGTCCCGGGCTGCGCAAGGCTCCGCCAGGGACAGAGCCACCGCTACAACAGAACGGCTGAGAGGCGCGGGTGGGGCACTCGATCCGACAAGGAAATGCACCGCTACGCCGTTTGGCGGGATCATAGCCAGAGGCTATCAGATCCAGACCGCTCGCGATGCGGCCGCCAGAGTGGCGTTGGAGGGGACGTGTTTGCGCATGTCTTCGGGCTATGAGGAATCGCCGGGGAGGTATTGGCGGATCGCGCGCAGCGCGCACAACGTGTGGCTGGCCGAAAAAAGGCCCCGCTGGACCCGTCCATCCCTTCCCCCCCTGATCACCCCCGAAGCATCATGACGATCTCCAAACGCAAACCCGCCCTTCTGGCAAAGCTTCCCAGCGGCATCGAGGGTTTCGATGACATCACGTCCGGCGGATTGCCACAGCGGCGGACAACCCTCCTCATGGGGGGGGCCGGTTCAGGGAAAACGGTGCTGGCGCTCCAGATGGTGACAAGCGCGGCCCTGCATGGGGTTCCCGGAATCTTCGTGGCGTTCGAGGAAAACGCACTCCAGGTCTCGGCCAATGCCGAGACGTTTGGCTGGAACTTGCGGAAGCTGCAAAAGAAGAAGCTGTTCTTCATGGACGCCTGCATGCGGGCCGACGTGGTGAAGTCGGGTCCATTTGATCTGACCGGGCTGCTGGCGGGTCTGGGAGCCAAGGCGGACGAGATGGGGGCGAAACTTATTGTTTTCGACGCAATCGACGTGCTGCTCAGCCTCCTCGACGACCCGGCGGCCGAATGCCGCGAACTCAGCCGGCTGCACGAATGGCTCATGGACAACGAACTCACGGCCATTCTCACCACCAAAGTGGACGATGACCGGCCCTCCTCGGCGCAACGCTATGGATTCATGCCCTTTATGGCCGATTGCGCGGTGCTCCTGAGCCAGCGCATCCTGGATCGCGTCGTGGTGCGCGCGATGCGCGTCCTCAAATACCGCGGCTCGTCTCACGTGCTGAACGAGGTGCCATTTGTCATCGGGCCCACCGGCGTGGAGGTCGGGGCCTCAAAGGGCGTGCACCCGGAGCCGCAGCCCTTCACCGAGCGAATCTCCATCGGCAATCGACGACTGGACGCCATGCTCGGCGGAGGCCTCTATCGCGGCACCAACGCGCTGATCACCGGAAGTTGCGGCACCGGAAAATCCATGCTCGCCGGCAACTTCATCGAGGCGGCCTGCCAACGCGGCGAACGATCGCTGTTCATCGCATTCGATGAGAACGCCCGGGACATTGCCCGGGACATCGGAACGCTTGGCATCCATCTCGGTCCTCATCTTTCGAGCGGTCTGCTGCGGATGGAGTCGTTGCGCTCCGAGTCTGCCTCTTCGGAGGAACATTACATGCACCTGAAACGCGTCATCAGCGCGCAACAACCGGCCTGTGTCGTCATCGATCCCCTCTCGGCGCTTGCCCGCGTGGGGGGAGCGCCGGCTGCCCGGGCCGTGGCCGAGCGGCTCATCTATCTCTGTCGGAACGCGGGCATTACCGTGCTCTTCACCAGCTTGGCCGAAGGAAGCGATCCGCAACTTGAGACGACCGCGCTTCATGTCTCCACGCTCGCCGATTCCTGGATTCAGCTCTCCTACGCCCTCATCGACGGCGAACGCAACCGGGCAATTTCCATCATCAAATCCCGCGGCTCGAAGCATTCCAACCAAATGCGCGAATTGGTGTTCAGCGAGACCGGCATCACGCTTGCCGATGCCTACAGCGCGGATGGAAAAGTGCTGCTGGGCACCCTCCGAATGGAAAAAGAGCAGTCCACACGAAGCGCGTTGGGCGGTAACCACCGGCCTTCCACAGCCAAGGGGGGGCGCCGCAAGTGAAACGCGAGCCTGCCGATGCCGTCCCCGCCCACGGGGCCTACGTGTTTCGACTCTACCTGGCCGGTGGAGCGCCGAACTCCGTGAGAGCTCTCGCGAACCTCTACTCCGTGTGCCACCGCCATTTTCCCGGGTGTCACCGGATCGAGGTGATCGACGTGCTCAAGGATCCCCTGCGGGCTCTCGCGGAGGCGATTCTCGTCACACCAACCCTGGTGAAGGTCTCCCCCGCACCGACGCAGCAAATCATCGGCAACCTCAGCGAGGAGGAGGAGGTCCTCCGCGCACTGGGATTGCCTCAGAAGGAGCATGCATGAGCGCCATGCCCGTTACCACCGCTTCCCGCCTCGCTTCCCTCAGCGAAAAGGCCATCGCCCTCGCTGGGTCTCGCGCATGCGGAGAGCGCTCTCGAAGAGTTCGGTGCAGGCCAATTGGACGCCATCGTGGATCCCAATGGGAAAACCCACCTCCTGCGGGGTGCCCAGGAGCAACTGCGGAGGAATGAAAGCCGCCTCCAAGCGATGCTGAAGGCTTGTCCGGATGTCATCACCACGGTGGACAGGGTCGGAATCATCCTGTCGCAAAACCCTGCAGCCCAGCGCGTGTTTGGCTTTTCTCCGCGCGAATTGCTCGGCCACAACCTCTTCGCCTTCGTCCACGAAGCGGATGTTGCAGCGGTGGGTCGGGATTTTCTCAGTGTGGTGGAGGGAGCCAGCGAGCAGGCCACCGTGGAATTCCGCCACCGGACCGAGAACGGCTCCTATCAGCAGATCGAGGCGGCGATCGGGAGAGTCCGGGATGAAACGCCTCTGATCCTCGTGCTCAGCCTGCGCCCGCGGGCAGCCCGGCAGGACGCACCCTGCGCACCTTAAACGTGGTCACGATCTAAACAACCCTCACGCGAATTGAAAATCTTCAGCCTCAGCCACCTGGTGGAAATCGCCCGTCGACTGCCGAGCCCGGTCTGGCCCGCCGACACGGAGGATGCCCACCACGGCGTCATTCGCATTCCGATCCGGGACTGGGACGCGGTTCTCGATGCGGAGCATCCCGAGCGTGAGTTCGAGGTGCACGCGAATGACTACGTGGAATTTGAACTGATTCCATGGAAGGACACCAAAGGGACCCTCAATCCGCGCTGGGTTCTCCGGGGGCTTGTCGCCATATGAATACCACCCACCGCACCTGCGCAATCGTCACCGACGCAAACTCGCCCCCGGTTGAGAGCGTACGGGAGCCCCAGGCGCCGCTGCATCCCGACGGCCAGGACCCTCTGGGTGAGATCAACGACGAGCGACTCATGCTCATGATTCAAGCGCACTGCACCCAGGGACTCGCCCTCCTGCACCAACGCTACGCCCGCCTTCTCACCGGACTGAGCATGACCGTGCTCCACAATTCCGCGGACGCCGATGACCTGATCCAGGAGGTCTTTATGGAAATCTGGGAACGGGCCGCCGGCTATGATCCGCTCAAAGGGCGCGCCCTCTCGTGGATTGCGACGATGACGCGCCGTCGCTCCATCGATCGTCTGCGGCGTCGCGACACCTGCGTGCGCATCGAGGAACGCTTTGCCGAAGAGCATTTCGACCAGGGCGATGGATGGGCGCATGTCCACCAGGAGGTTGCTGACGCAGAGCGAAGCGCCTGTTTGAACAAGGCCATCGCCACCCTGCCGGAATCCCAGCAAACAGCCATTCATCTTGCGTATCGCGAAGGGCTGACCCAGCGGCAAATCGCCGGCCAGACCGGTGTGCCCCTGGGCACCATCAAAACGCGCCTCGACCTGGGACTCCGGAAACTGGCGGTCAGCCTCACGGGCCTCGAGGACTTGCTCTGGGTGGAAAACCGCGCGTCTCATTCACGGATACGTCGCGATGCCATACGGCCAGACGCCTGCCCCAGCCGATAACATTGCGAGGAAACCCAAACCCGACCCTCACCGCGGTCGTTCGATTTGCGTGCTTAACCCCACGGTCATCGCACGCCTCCACCATTCCCATGAAAACACTCCAAAATCTTTTCCTGAGCGAACTTGCCGACATGTATGACGCCGAGCATCGAATCGTCAAAGCGCTGCCGAAAATGGTGAAGGCGGCCAGCGCCGAATCCCTGAAAGCGGCATTTCGGGCTCATCTCAAGCAAACCCAGGGGCACGTGAAGAAGCTGAAACAGGTGTTCCAATGCTTTGACACGGCGGCCACTGGCAAGACCTGCGATGCCACGGTGGGTTTGCTGGAGGAGGGGGACGGACTGGCTGCGGAATTCGAAGGATCCCCTGCCATCGACGCCGCGTTGATCGCCGCCGCGCAAAAAGTGGAACATTATGAGATGGCCTCCTATGGCTGCCTGCATGAATGGGCCGGTTTGCTCGGAAACGAGAAGGCGGCGGCAATCCTCGAAGTAATCCTCGACGAGGAGAGGGCGGCCAATGCAGCTCTGACCGGGCTGGCCCGTGCGAACAGCAACAAAGCCGCGCTCAACGGTCATCATGCGAATGGCTCTCAGAAGCCCCTTGCGAAGCGGCTTCACGCTGCGAATCGCATGCGCCTGGGCCTGCTTGTCCCATGGGTCTGCCTTGCACTGCTTCCCCTTGCCCCGTCGCATGCGGCGTCCGACAAAGCGGGCGGAACGTTCTCCCTGTACCTGGAGAACGATCTCTTCGCGGGCACCGACCGCCAGTACACAAGCGGGGTGAAACTGGGGTGGAGTTCCGCGGACCTCAGCGACTATCGTGAGTCGGCATATGCCGCCCCCTTCCTGCCGGTGTTTGACCGCCTGCCTTACATCAACGACAAATCTTTCCAGAAGAACCTGGTTTTTGCTCTCGGCCAGAACATTTACACACCGGACGACACGGAGACATTCGACGTGGTCAAAAACGACCGTCCCTATGCGGGATGGCTTTACCTCGGTGTGGGAGTGGTTTGGAAAAATGCGTCCGTCCGGAATTCAGTGGTGCTCAACGTGGGGGTGGTGGGTCCGTGGTCGTACTCGCAGGAGTCCCAGCGCGCGGTGCACGATCTGCGCGGGTTGGGCCATCCGAACGGATGGGACAACCAGCTCCACAACGAACTGGGGGTCGTTCTGCACTATCAGCGCGAATGGCGGTGGCCGGAGCATACCCGCCGGGTGGGCCTTGATTGGGAGTTGATTCCCCACGCTGGGATCGCGCTCGGGAACGTCCTGGATGGCGCAAACCTGGGGGGAGAGCTTCGCGTTGGCTGGAATCTACCGGATGACTTTGGAACCGCGGTGATTGATTCCGCCTCGACCACCTCCACCCCGGTGGATGGGCCGCAGGGAGCCCAACGCTCACGCTTTGATCTCGGGGCCTACCTCTTTGCCCGGGCGGACGGCCGCCTCGTGGCGCACAACATTTTCCTGGACGGAAACACCTTCGGGAATAGCCCATCCGTGGATCATAAATGGCTCGTCGCCGATCTGAGCGTCGGGGCTGCGGTCAACTTTAAGAACACCAAATTCGCCTACGCCTTCGTGTATCGGACCCCGGAGTTCGAGGGACAGGAAGACGGGCAGGTGTTCGGAACTGTGTCGGTGAATCTTACCTTTTGACGAGTCGGAACACGAAGCCGGACCGGCAGCGCGCGATCAGTAGAAAATCATCCGGGATCGAGCGCCCGATTTCGCGGACGGCCCGGACCACGGAGAACGCGTGCGAATCCCCGCTGGCAAGGAAGGAGGGGCGAAGGGATGCTTTTGCGCGGAGCGCTTTGGAGTGCGGCGGCTTGACGCCGCTTTCGAGCAGCGTGGCCTGCCGAATACAGCGGCCGCCTTGGGGAAACCGAACCAGAACCCGACCGGTTCACTCGCAATTCCCGAACAGCATTGTCCGTGGGGCACCCCGATACCCGCATGCACCGAAGGGTCGGTCCAGGCCGCCCCTGTATGAAAACCGTGGTTGCTCGCCTCAAAGCCGCCCACCTCCAATCATTGCACCTGGGAACGACGGCGACGGAACGCAACCGCACCCAAAGCCAGGAGCAAGGAAGCTACTGTGCTCGGTTCCGGAATGAACGTGGCACCGACCTCGAAATCCGTGAACTGAACTTCGACGGCCGACCCATTGCTGGAGCCCCGGCGGTCCCAGTAAAATCCGACAGCCGTGATGTTGGAAAGCGTGCTGTTCGTCACGTCTCCACTACCAAGGCCTGTGAGCCACGTTGCGTTGTGGCTGTCAGTCGTGAGCGTGCCATTTGTGAAATTGCCGCTTATCAGTGCCCAATTCAGCGCGGTTACGTTGGCCGTGCCGGTTGTCGAATAGGTGGTGTCGCTCGTCAGATTCGAGGCGGAAGAGCGATCGGGCCAGCCGTCCGGTTTGCCGTGGCGTTGTCGTACCGGATGGTTTGGTTTGAGGAAACGTAGTTGCCGCCCCAATCGACGATCTAGGCTGCGTGGGCGGCTCCGGCGATCGCCAGGGAACAGAGCAGGGTAAATATCGGTCTGGGTTTCATCTTCCGAACTGGGCGGGTCTGATTTGGGTGGGATTACAACAATCCGGAGCGCCAACCGCCGTCAAGGTTTGTGCAGAGATTGGCGAGCGGCCGACACCCAGGCAGGGGTGCCGCGCGCCGGTGGCCCGGATGTCCGGTGGTGGCGCGTTGTATCCCGAGGGATGTGGGCGCTTCGCCGCTGGGGATCCGAACCGCATCAACGAGACGGCTAAGGCTGACCGATGAGGTCCCGCTCATTCCTGCCCGGCCTCCCCGCGAGCCGGCGGGCGTTTGCCGGAGGAGAGATACTGTTCGACCAGAAGCAGGTTGGTCTCGCCGGCGCGCTCGACAATCTTGAGCAGTTCGTCCATCGAAGCAGCTTCCTCGAGCTGCTCGCCGATGAACCACTGGAGCATATGTTGGGTGAGGTGATCCTCCTCCTTCACCGCCTGTTTCATGATGGCATTGATGGCGGCGGTGACCTTCAGTTCGTGCTCGAGCGAGGCGCGGATTGCGTCCTTCGCGAAGGCAAACTGGTTGGTCGGCTCCTTGATCGCCGAGAGCACGACCCTTCCCCCCGCGTCGGTGACAAACTTCATGAACCGATGGGCGTGGTCGCGTTCCTCCGAGGCCTGGCGGGCGAAATGGGCGCTCAAGGCGGGGAGCGCTTCCGCCGCGAAATGGGCTGAGATCGCCTCGTATTGCATGGAGGCCCCGAACTCCATGGCGATCTGTTCGTTCACGGCGGCGATGATTTCTTTGGAGACAAGCATAGACTGCAGAGTATACCCGCGTTCGATCCTGGATCAACAGGAAGCGCCACTCGGGGCTGATCTCCATCGTTGTGTGGGCACGCACGACCTGCCAAGAGCTGTCTCTTATACACATCTGACGCTGCCGACGAATA
>ENA-ORBV01005169-ORBV01005169.1-microbial-mat-metagenome-genome-assembly--contig:-NODE-5169-length-24267-cov-6.182348_pt1 | contig 24267 bp, 25 predicted proteins | sample MGYA00237777_ERZ505514 | MGnify/ENA primary metagenome ERZ505514 (study PRJEB26160, sample SAMN06269048) | microbial mat metagenome | isolation source: Oligotrophic lake microbial mat | place... | reverse complement strand
GGCTGGCGTTCGGCACGTCGACGCCGACCTCGATCACCGTGGTGGCCACCAGCACCTGCAGCGTGGCGGCCGTGAACAGGGCCATCACCGCGGCCTTCTCGGCCGGCGGCATGCGGCCGTGCAGCAGGCCGACGTTGATGCCGGGCAGCGCTTCGGAAAGCTGGGCGTGGGTGGCGGTGGCGTTCTGCAGGTCCAGATGTTCGGACTCGTCGATCAGCGGGCACACCCAGTAGGCCTGGCGGCCGCGCGCCGTTTCGTCGCGAATGCGTGCGATGACTTCGTCGCGCCGGCCGTCGCCGAACACCTTGGTCAGCACCGGCGTGCGGCCCGGCGGCAGCTCGTCGATGGTGCTGACGTCGAGGTCGGCGTAGTAGGTCATCGCCAGCGTGCGCGGGATCGGCGTGGCGGTCATCATCAGCAGGTGGGGTTCGAGCGGCGTCTGCGTTTTTGCCGCAATAGCTTCCGTGACGTCCGCGTCGACCGGCGCGCCGAGCTTGTCGCGCAGCGCCAGCCGCTGCGCCACGCCGAAGCGGTGCTGCTCGTCGACCACCGCCAGGCCCAGGCGCTTGAACAGCACGTCGTCCTGGATCACCGCGTGCGTGCCCACCACCAGTTGCGCCGCGCCGCTGGCCACCAGCGCCAGCATCTGCTTGCGGCCCTTGCCCTTGCGGCTGCCGGTCAGCCAGGCCGTCGTCAGGCCCAGCGGTTCCAGCCATGACACCAGCTTGCGGAAATGCTGCTCGGCCAGAATCTCGGTGGGTGCCATCACCGCCACCTGGAAGCCATTGTCCATGGCCACCACGGCGGCGAGCAGGGCGACGATCGTCTTGCCAGCACCAACGTCGCCTTGCAGCAACCGCTGCATCGGCCACGGGCGTTGCAGGTCGGCAACGATCTCGGCGAGGGCGTCACGCTGACCCGGGGTGAGCTTGAACGGCAGCACCGCGCGCGCGCTGTGGCGAATGCGATCGTCGACCGCGCAGACCAGGCTCTTTCGAACCTGCGCGTTCTCGTGGCGACGCAGTGCGAGGCCCGTCTGGAAGACGAAGAAGTCTTCGAAGATCAGGCGCCGCTGGGCCGGCGTCGCAAAGGCGTTCAGCGCCTCGACCGGCGTGCTGGCCTCCGGGAAGTGCGCCTGCCACAGTGCGTCGCGTCGTGTCGGCCAGCCTTCCTGCTGGAGGATGTCGGCGGGCACTGGATCAAATCCTTCTGCGGGTACCTGTTCCAGCGCCTGCCACACGAAACGGCGCTGCATGTTGGGCGTCACGCTGCCGGTGCGTTCGTAGACCGGGACAATGCGACCGGTGTGCAGTGTGTCGAGTTCCCTGGTCCCGGATTCCGGATCCCGGGTCCCGTCGGTGCTGTCCCTGATGATCTCGAATTCCGGATCGGTGACTTGGAGCCCACGCGATCCCCACAGCTCCACCTTGCCGAACAAGACGATGCGCTGGTGTGGACGAATCACGTCCTTGAGAAATGCCTGATTGGGCCACACCACCTGGATCTGGCCACTCGCATCCTGCACCAGCGCCTGGAACAGGCGGAATCCGGGACGGCGAGTGTGGGCGAGTCCGGCGTTCAGCACTTCCCCGCTGATCGCGGCGGTCATGCCGGGGCGTAGCGAGATGATCGATTGCAGGCGGCTGCGGTCTTCGTAGCGGCGGGGAAACCGAAACAGCAGGTCCTCGACCGTATTGAGACCGGCCTTCTTGAGGTCCGCCGCCTTGCGCGGGCCAACGCCCTTGAGAAACTGCAGGGGCAGTTGGAGGACGTCGTCAGCCACGGGCACTACTGCACGACGGTGAAGCGGCCAGCGCCGACGTCAATGCGCTGAATCTCAGCGGGCAGTTCGTAGACATCGTCGATCGACGAGCCTTTGGGATTGCCGGCGGTGCGCGTGAAGTAGTTCACCATCTGCGCGAGCAGCGACTTGGGCACCGGAATGCCGCTCACGTCGGCGCTCTCCAGTTGAAAACGCCCCTTGCCGTCGATGGCGATAATTTTGCCGACCGCGCTGACCGGCAGCTTGCCAGTCAGGTAGCTTGTGGGGTCGAACCAGCCACCGCTGCTCTGCTTCTGGCGGACCACGTCCAGATCGACCACCGCACGACCGGTGAGGCGGCCTTCGCCGTGCAGGGTGATGACGGGATCGGTCATGCCAACGGGTAGCAGCGGCCCGGCCTTGAACTTCAGAAATGAATTGGTTTCGGCCTCGGTGAACTGCGTCGGCCGCGGCGCCTTGGCCTCGACCTCTGCGTTCGCCTGCACGGCAGCCACCTTCTTCTCGAACGACGCGGCGAGCTGGGGTGTCTGCATGACAGCGGCGGCCAGCGAGGCGCTGGCCGTCAGGCACACGGCAATGATCGACGTGGCGCGCATGCCTTCCATTCTACGCTCGTTCGAGCGGGCGCTACGCCCCTGGTGGCGGCTGATTGGGACGGCGGATCGGCGGCTGGCCGGGTGGCTGCTGGTTCGGTCGGTTCTGCTGCCGCGCCCGCAGCAGCAGCTCAATCTTGCGCCGCTCAATCTGTTCCTCGAAAATTCTGAACCGGGCCTGCTGACGCAGATCGAGCACTTCGTCCAGCGAGCCGTACGCCTTACGTAGCTCAGCCGCCGTGCGCGACTCAAGCTCCTGCAGTGTACTGAGCCGCTCTTTCAGCAGAGGCTCGTCGGCTCGCGCGGCTTCGCGCGGATTCGACAGCCGCTGCAACTCGCCCATCAGGCGAAACCGCTCCTGCTGATGGCGGCGGCGGGTTTCCTGCAACGCCCGCAGGCGCGTCAGGAACTGCGGATACTGCTCGTCGCTGAGCGCCAGCGCTTCCTGCGCCTCCATGATCAGATAGGCGTCGAACAGCTTCTGAATCTCGCCCGGCGTCATGTCGCTGTTGTCGAGGCCTGGCAGCGGCTGGCGTCCCGCGCCCGGTGCTTGCGCTTGAAACTCCTGCGCCGCTGCGCCGGCAGACAGGGCTCCTGCCAGGACGGCCGTGGCGAGCAGTGTTCGCATGGTGATCATGATAAGGCTCCGAGGGCGGGTCATGACTTGGCCCTGGTTAACTCGGCCCTGAGCAGACGCGTCAGTTCCTGTTGTTCCGATGCCGTCAGCTCCAGTAACGCCTGTTCCGCAGCGCCCGGCTCGATCGTCAGGCCTGCCGACATGGCGGTGTCCCAATCGAGGTCGCCGAGCAGGTCTGCGACGATCGCGAACCGGTCATCGTCTTGCGTGGTCTCCGTCTCCGCGCTGAGTGCGATGTCCGGGGGCGCGACCGGCGGACGCGGCACGGCGAGGGTCACGGTCATCACCAACAAGGCCAAACCCGCGATCGGCGCCAGCACGGGCCAGCGCAACCACTGGCTCCACCTGCCCGCGGCGGCCGGTTCGGCATCAATGGCCATGCGCACCCTCGCCGACAGGTGTTGCCAATACAAGGGTGACGGCTCGGGCACGTCCACCGCGCGCGTTTCGCCGAGCACGCCCGTGAGCTCGGCCAGTTGCCGCAGGCACGGCTCGCACGCATCGAGGTGCGCCCGCCGCCCGGCGGCAAGCTCGCCATCGAGGGCGTCCACGAGTTCATCAGAAGTCAGGTGCGTCATGGTTTGCTACCGAGCAGCTTCTTCAAGTTGGCCAACGCGTGAAAGAAGTTGGCCTTGGTCGCACCGACTGAGCTGCCGAGGATGTCGGCGATCTGCTGGTGCGACAGGTCGTGATAGGTCCGCAGAATGAGTGTGGCGCGCTGCTTCCTGGGTAGCGCGGCGATCGCCCGGCGCACGGTGGCGGCGCGTTCCTCGCGCAGTAATGTCGACTGGGCGCCTTCGGTGCGGGTGTCCTCGAAATGGTCGATCGACTCGAGCGGATCGGTGGGTGCCGCCTTGGCACTGACGCGGTTGAGGCAGACGTTCACCGTAATGCGATACAGCCAGGTCGAAAGCAACGATTGGCCCTGGAAACTCTTCAGGCCCTTCCAGGCGCGCACGAACGATTCCTGCGACAGGTCGCTGGCATCCTCGTGATTGCCTACGAAGCGATAGCAGACCTGGTAAACCGTGCGGCGATGACGCTCGACAATCACGTCGAAGGCCTCGCGACGGCCCTCGACCGAGGCCGCCACCAGCGCCACATCGTCCAGGCCATCAACGTTGAGTGCGACGGCTGTCTCCGCCGGCGTGGGTTGCACCACGGTTACCGTCCACCCGGTTGCGACGGCCGGTGCCCACGCGTTACGAACTGCCGATCCATGTGTCATGCCCGCGTCACCTGCTGTAGGAATTAGACCGGCAGCGTCGCGGAAGGTTGCACGAGTATGCGGCAAGTCGGTCCGGTCGAGCCCGACGGCAGTTGACTTTCGCCTCCTGTTTGCTTACGCTTCCTGTTCAGGGCGAAGAAACGGAGCAACCCCCGAATCTCCGGAGCGCACTTTATGCAACCACTCACCAAGCGTCAGCGCGAAATTCTCGACTACCTCAATGAATTCATTCAGCAGCACGGGTATGCCCCGAGCCTGGAGGAAATCGGCGAACGGTTCAGCTTGTCGTCGCTGGCCACCGTGCACAAGCACCTGACCAACCTGCAGGAAAAAGGCTTCATCCGCCGCGCCTGGAACCGTAGCCGCTCGGTGGAACTGCTGCCCAGCCGCTCGGGCGGCCGCGCCATCGACGTCCCCATGTTGGGCTACGTCGCCGCCGGCATGCCCATCGAGGCGGTGGCCGGGAACGAAACCATCAGCGTGCCCGAGTCGCTGGTCGCCGGCAAACGCGACACCTACGTCCTGCGCGTGCGTGGCGAGTCGATGATCGACGAGCAGATTCGCGACGGTGACTGGGTGGTCGTTGAAGATCGGAAGACCGCCGACAACGGCGACATGGTCATTGCGCTGGTCGACGGCCAGGACGTCACGCTGAAGAAGTTCTACAAGGAAGCCAATCGCATTCGCCTGCAGCCGGCCAACCCGACCATGCAACCAATCTACGTCGACCTCGATGGCGTGCACATCCAGGGTGTCGTCGTCGGCGTCATGCGCAAGTACTGACGGCGGTGGCTCACGCCATCGCCCGCCCAACGCTCGCGGCCTGCCGGTGATAGCCTAGAGCCGAGCAGGCCCCAACCATGACCGACCGCAAACAAATCAACTTCACCATCGTCCCCGAGGACGGTGGTCCCGAACCGCGCACCTACGCCAACTTCTGCGCGGTCAATCACACCCCGTTCGACTTCACGCTCACGTTCTGCGAAGTGCAGCCTCTGTCAGAGAAGGAGATTCGCGACGCCGAGGCCGAGCACGTGGTCCGCGCACCCGTGCGCGCCCGGATCGTCTTGCCCGTGCAGTTCATTCCGACGCTGATCGCGGCGCTGCAAGAGAACCTGCGGATCTACTCCGAATCGCATTCGGGGCAGCAGCCGCAGCCCGTGCCGCCGGGCAAGGGACCCATCCACTAACGCCGATGACCCCGATGACGCAAAAAGAGTCTTCGTCCTCATGAAGACGCCCGCCGCAGTCACCCGCATCTTCGACGGTCTCGACCGGCACTACCCCGACGCCGACACCGAACTGGCGCATCGCAACGCGTTCGAGTTGCTGGTGGCGACCATGCTATCGGCGCAATCGACCGACGCCCGCGTCAACCTGGTGACCCCTGCCCTGTTCAAGCGGCTTCCCGATGCGAAGGCCTTGGCCGGCGCCGACGTTGCCGAGCTCGAAGCGCTGATTCACGCGACCGGGTTTTTCAGGCAGAAGGCCAAGTCGCTGATCGGGATGTCGACCATTCTGCTGGCCGAACACAAGGGCAAGGTGCCTGCGACCATGGCTGCGCTCATCGCCCTGCCGGGTGTCGGCCGCAAGACGGCGAACGTGGTGTTGGGCCATGCGCTTGGTGTTCCCGGGCTGCCCGTTGACCGCCATGTCCTGCGCGTCGCCAACCGCATTGGATTGGCGCACGGCGACGATCCGGTGAAGGTGGAAACACTGCTATGCGAGGCGCTGCCGCCAGCGCGCTGGACTCGGGGTTCAGACGATTTGATCTTGCACGGTCGGCGCATCTGCAAGCCGAAGCCTCTCTGCTCCATGTGCAACGTCAGGAACGACTGCGACTTCTTCATGTCCGGTGTGGTGACGAAGCCGATTGGAACGCTCCGCCCAACCACCTTCGCCAAGGCGACGGCGGTCAAGAGGGCCGACGCTGCATCGGATCGCAAGGCGAAGAAAGCCAAGGCGGTGCGATGACCCGCGAGCAGTTTCACGAGCTCGTGCAAGAGGCGATCGACCGCATTCCCCGCCGCTTCGCGCGGGCGATTCATAACGTCGCGATCGTGGTCGAAGATGAGCCCTCGGACGAACTGCTCGATGACATGGAGATCGAGGAGGACGGGACGATCCTGGGGCTGTACCAGGGCACGCCGCTCACGGAACGCTCCGGATACGGCAACACGCTTCCCGACCGCATCACGTTGTTCCAGGGCCCGATCGAAGAGGAATGCGAAGACGATGAGGACGAGATCTTCGTGGCCATCGGCGAAACCCTGATCCACGAGCTGGGGCACTACTTCGGCATGGAGGAGCACGAGATCGCGCCTCACGAAGAACGCTGGTTGCTCGGTGAAGACGATCCGGATGACGTGACAGACACCGCCGAGGATGAGGAGCCGCGTGACGGCGCGTAAGCGGTTCGCGCAGCACTTTCTCGAGCCGGCGTGGGTGGCCAAGGTGGTCAAGGCGGTCGCCGCCACGCCCGACGAGAACATCCTGGAGATTGGCCCGGGCCGCGCCGCCATCACGCGTCCGCTGGCCGCGCAGTGCGGGCGACTGTTGGCGGTTGAAATTGACCGCGACCTCGCCGCCGATCTGGAGGCGACCAAGCCCGCCAACGTGACCGTGATCGTCGGTGATGTGCTGCAGACCGACCTGACCGCGGCATTGTCGGATTGGCTCGGCGCCCCGCTGGGACCGGCCCACCAGGTCCGCGTGGTGGGCAACCTCCCGTACAACATCTCGTCGCCCATCTTGTTTTCGCTGATTGAACTGGCCGCTCGCACCGGTGGCGTGCACGACGCCATCCTGATGTTGCAGAAGGAGGTCGCCGATCGCCTCGTGGCCAAGGTCGGTACTGGCGACTACGGCGTGCTGACGGTACTGACCGGCGTCCACGCCGACGTGACCCGCCTGCTGTCGCTGCCACCGGGCGCCTTTCGGCCCGCGCCGCAGGTGCACTCCGCGGTGGTCCGACTGGCGTTTCGACCGCCGGCGGTCGACATCCCCGACATGGCCGGATTCGTCCGCATGGTGCGCACCATGTTTACGCAACGCCGCAAGACCCTGTCGAACGCCCTCAAGCCGTTCGGCGCTGAACGTGCCGTTGCTCCTGGCGAGGCGTTGGCCACGGCTGGGGTGGATCCTCGCCGGCGTCCGGAGACCGTGAATATGGTCGAGATGGCGGCCCTGTTCCGCGCCTTCCAGAGCCACAGATTAGACACCGATTAGACGCAGAATCGGCCGTCGAGACGCCAGATCCCGCCGGGCCGGAAGTTGAAGCTGTGCTATAGTTTCCGACGAAACCCGCCTCGTTTTACAGGCGCTCCCAGCGGCCTGAACAGGTGACTTTGCCGGCTCGCCAGAGTCCACGGTTGCCTCGCTAGTTTTCTCTGGGCGTGAAGTCACGCCCGGCTGGGATATCGCATGAGTGTCTCCGTGCCCGCGGCTTCGGCCGCGGCGCTTGCAGTCGACGTGGTGCCGCTTGGCGGCCTCGGCGAGTTCGGCCTCAATATGATGGCGATCTCGTGCGGAGATACCACCATCGTGGTCGACGCCGGTGCGATGTTCCCCGAGGCCGATCAACTCGGCGTCGATCTGATCGTTCCCGACCTGGCGTATCTCGAAAGCCGCAAGGGCCAGATCAAGGCGCTGGTGTTGACCCACGGCCATGAAGACCACATTGGTGCCGTGCCCTACGTACTGCCCCACATCGACGGCCCGATCTACGGCACCCCGTTGGCGCTCGCCTTCGTTGGTAAGAAGCTCGAAGAGCACGGCCTTGATCCCAAGACCGTCAACGTCAAGCCCGGCGACTCCATCGCCGTCGGTCCGTTCACGCTGGAATTCATCCGCGTCACCCACAGCATGCCCGACTGCGTCGCGGTGGTGATCCGCACGCCGCAAGGCGTGATTCTGCACACCGGCGACTTCAAGGTCGATCAGACGCCGATGGACGGCGAGGCCTTCGACCTGCACGCCTTCGCGCAGCTGGGCGCCGAAGGGGTGCTGGCGATGTTCTGCGACAGCACCAACATCGATCGCCGCGGCTATACCGGTTCGGAGATGGAGGTCGAAGACGCCTTCGAAGAAATCTTCACCAGCACCGAGGGCAAGATTGTCGTCGCCACGTTCTCGTCGAGCCTGTATCGACTGCAGATCGTCGCGGACCTCGCGGCGCAGTTCGACCGCAAGGTGGCGTTTGTCGGCCGCGGCATGAACGAGAACTCGGTGATCGCCCAGCGCCTGGGTCATCTCCACTTGCAGTCAGGCGTGGCGATCAAGGACAGCGATGTCCCGATCTTCCCCGCCCAGGATGTGGTCTGCCTGGTCACCGGTTCGCAGGGCGAAGCCAATGCCGCGTTGTCCCGCATCGCCATCAACGACCATCGTCACGTCAAGCTGCTCGAGGGCGATCGGGTCGTGATTTCCGCGCGCGCGATTCCCGGCAACGAGAAGGCGATCGGCCGGGTGATGAATCACATTGCCCGCCGCGGCGTCGACGTGGTCACTGAATCGAGCAAGCACGTGCATGTCTCAGGGCACGGCGCCGAAGAGGAGCTGAAGCTGGTGCTGTCATTGGTGCGGCCCAGGTATTTCGTGCCGATTCACGGCGAGTTCCGCCAGTTGGCGCGTCACGCGAAAGTCGCCAAGTTCGTCACCCGCGGCCTGCCGACGACGGTGGCAGTGCTGATGGCCGAAGACGGCGACGTGCTGCGGTTCGATGGCGAGGGTGGACGGATTGTCGACAAGGCCCCGTCGGGCCGCATCCTGATCGATGGCACCCGCGTGGGCGAGGTGGACGACGAGGTGCTGCGCGATCGCCGCCACATCTCGATCGACGGCATCATCATGCCGGTGGTCGCGATCAATTCGCGGACCGGAGTTATCGAGGGCGTACCGGAGCTGGTGGCGCGCGGATTTGTCAGCGACGAGACCACCGCCGACATGCTGCGCGAAGGTGCCGAAGTGGTGTCGCTGGCGATCGCCGAATGCAGTGTCGAAGAACGCACCGACCCGGGTTTGATGAAAGAACGCATTCGCACGGAAGTGCGGCGGTTCCTGAAGAAGCGCACGGGCCGGCGGCCCATGGTGCTGCCCGTCGTGATTGAGATTTGAGGAGAGACTGAGTGGCTGCATCTGCTTCCGTGCTATCGCGCCGGGTCAGTGAGGTGGTTGGCGTGGCGCTGTTCGCGGCGACGCTGATCTGGCTGATCGCGCTGGCGACCTACGACCCGAACGACCCGGTCTGGTTCTTCAGCACGGGAACCTATGACGTCCCGGCGAATTTTGCCGGTCGCGTGGGCGCCTTCCTCGGTGAGCTGTCGTTCCAGTTGATGGGCTACGCCTCGTACCTGCTGCCGGTCATGGTGGCGGTCGCCGGGTGGCATTACTTCTGGTGCACCAAGATTGACGCCGCCTACACCAAGATGATCGGCGCCGGCATGTTGCTGACGTGTGGCAGCGCGTTTCTGCACCTGACCCTGGGGCGCGTGGACTTTGGTCCTCGTCCCTTCCGAGCCGGCGGCTACCTCGGCGAATGGCTGGGCGGCTTCATGGCCGAATATCTGAGCCGGACCGGATCGGTGATCGTGATTCTCGCGCTGATCGTGGCCGCGGTGATCATCTCCACGCAGGTGTCCTTCGGCCGCCTGTTCAGCGCGGCGTTTGCCGGCGGCCAGGGCCTCGGATCGCAGGGTGCGGACTCGTTCCGCCGGTGGCGCGAGGAGCGTCGCAAGGCCAAGCAGCGGCGTGAAGTGCTGGAGAAGCACGGCAAGAAGGACAGCGCCGTCATCGCGAAGAGCGACCAGGCTGACAAGAAGCCGGCCAGGAGTGACCGTCCCGAATCGATGGCGCCCGTGGCGCCCACCCGCACCGCCATCCGCGATCTCGATGACGCCGACGAGCCGGCAGCGGCGCGCGCCCTGCCGGTGGTCAAGAAGGCGACGCCGCGCCTGCCGACGACGCCGTCGCTGCCCCTGCCCGAGCCGGATCGCAATGTCGAACGCCGCCTGGGTTCCTATTCGTTGCCGCCGCTCTCGCTGCTCGATTCGCCGAAGGCCGAGAGCAAGATCGATGAGCGCGAGCTGATGGAATCAGCGCGCTTGCTCGAGGAGAAGTGCCGGGAGTTCTCAGTGGAGGGCTCCGTCTCCCAGATTCACCCGGGCCCGGTGGTCACGACCTTCGAGTTCAAGCCCGATGCCGGCGTGAAGTACTCCAAGGTGACGGGCCTGTCGGACGACTTGTGCCTGGCGATGCAAGCCGAGTCGGTGCTGATCGATCGCATTCCCGGCAAGGCCACCGTCGGCATTCAGATTCCGAATCCCAATCGTGAGGCGATCTCGCTGCGCGAGTTGCTGGAGTCGGAGGCCTACACGCGTTCCACGTCGAAGCTGACATTCGCGCTGGGCAAGACCATCCACGGCGAGCCATTCATGGCGGATTTAGCGACCATGCCGCACTTGCTGATCGCCGGCTCGACCGGCTCAGGCAAGTCGGTGGGCCTCAATGCCATTCTCACCAGCATCCTCTACCGGGCGACGCCCGATGACGTGCGCATGATCATGGTCGACCCGAAGCGGCTGGAGCTGGGGATGTATGAAGACATCCCGCACCTGATGACGCCGGTGGTCGTGGAGCCCAAGAAGGCTGCCAACGCGCTGCGCTGGGCCGTACGCGAGATGGAAGAGCGCTACAAGACGCTGGCCGCGTATGGCGTCCGCAACATCGAGCAGTTCAATCGCAACGTGCGGGCTGTACTCGAGTCGGGTGAAGTGCCGGAAGAGGGCAAGCCCAATCGTCCCCTTCCCTTCATCGTCGTGGTCGTTGACGAACTGGCCGACCTGATGATGGTCGCCGGCAACGAGGTCGAAGAATCGATTTGCCGCCTGGCGCAGATGGCGCGCGCGGTTGGTATCCACTTGATCCTGGCGACCCAGCGACCGTCGGTCGACGTCATCACCGGCTTGATCAAGGCGAACCTGCCGGCCCGCATTTCGTTCCGCGTCTCATCGAAGATCGACTCGCGCACCATTCTCGACAGTAACGGCGCGGAACAGCTGCTCGGCAAGGGCGACATGCTGTTCCTGCCGCCGGCGTCATCGCGGCACACCCGCTTGCACGGTCCGTATATCTCGGAGCAGGAATCGGCGCGGGTGGCGAGCTTCCTGCGCAAGCAGGGCAAGCCGGTCTACGACGAGTCGATCACCGAAGAGGAAAAGACGGCCAGCCAGGAGCTGCTGTACGAGAAGGACGAGCTGTACGACGAGGCCGCTCGCATCGTGGTGCAGGCCGGCCAGGTGTCGATCTCGTACCTGCAGCGCAAGATGCGCATTGGCTTCAGCCGCGCCGCACGCCTGGTCGACATGATGGAAGCCGAAGGCCTGGTCTCTCCCGCTACCGGCGGCAAGCCGCGCGAAGTCCTGGTGGGCCGCGAGTATTTCGAGGAGGTCGATGCCCAACTCAGATGATGCAAAGACATCGGGGCCGCAGATGACACCGATGACGCAGACTGACGGGTTCACGAAGACCGCGATGGCCATGGCCATGATGCTGGTCGTGTCGCTGCCCGCGGCTGCGCAGACGGCTCGCGAGCGCTTCGACGCCGCATTGGCGCGAGACCAGAAGATCCGCGTTCAGCTGGTCGGCAATCCCAACGGCACGGCCGTGGCCGACGTGCTTGCGCAGGCCTCGAAAGTGGTGACCGCATTCGAGGTGCTGGTCCGGCGCTTCCCCACCAGCGGCTATGCCGACAATGCGTTGTGGCAGGCCGGCAGCCTGGCCGACGCAACCTACCAGAGGTTCAATCGGCCCGAGGATCAGGAGCGGGCGATTCGCTTCTATCGCTGGCTCGTCACCGAGTATCCAGCCAGTTCCCTGGTGAAGCGGGCGAACCAGCAATTGACGGCGCTCGCCCGGCCCAAGGTGGCGGCAGCAGCGGCGGTGCCCCCGGCGCTGTTGATGCCAGCCTCGGCGCAACCGCTGCCGGTAGCCGGTGCCCCATTACCTGCCGCCGCCGCGACGCTGACCGGCATTCAGCGAACCGTCTTGCCCGACACCGTTCGCATCACGCTCGAACTGGATCGTGAAGTCTCGTATCACGAGGAGAAGATCGCGGGTCCGGCGCGGCTGTTCTTCGACCTCGAGGGCGTGCAGTTGACGCCGGCGTTGATGGACAAAGTCCTGACCTACCCGGGAGATATTGTCAGCAAGATCCGCGTCGGCCGGCACCCCGAGGCGATGGTGCGGGTGGTGTTGGACCTTGAGGAAGTGTCTCGCTACAGCGTCTTCACGTTGTACAGCCCGTTCCGGCTGGTAATCGACGCGGAGCGCGCGGTACCGAGACGCGTGACCAGCGCCACGACGGTGGCACCGACTTCAGTCGTTCCCGAGCCGCCACGGGCGATCGCACCGTCAGCCGCCACGATCGGCAAGCCGGCATCGCCCGGTGCCACGCGAATCACGATGGTCGCTCCGGTGGCGGCGCCGGCAGCGACACTGCCCTCGTCGCCGACCTCGTCGATCGCCACGCCGCCGCCCTCGCCGAAGGCGGCGACGGCCAACGGCGCCGGTGGCTTTTCGATCGCACGACAGTTGGGATTGGGCGTCTCCAGAATCGTGATCGATCCTGGCCATGGCGGGCATGACCCAGGGGTGCTGGGCAAGGGGCTCACCGAAGCCGCCCTGGTGCTGGATGTCGCGCTGCGGCTCGAGAAGCTTCTGCAGAAGGAGCCCGGCCTTGAAGTGGTGATGACGCGCCGCAGCGACGTCTACATTCCGCTCGAGGAACGCACGGCGCTCGCCAATCGTGAGAGCGCCGACATGTTTCTGTCGATCCATGCCAACGCCAGCCGCAATGACGCGGCCAAAGGCATCGAGACGTACTTCTTGAGCTTCGCTTCGTCGCCGGAGGCGGAAGTGGTGGCAGCGCGTGAGAACTCCGCGTCGGCGCGCGAGATGCACCAGTTGCCCGACATGATCAAGGCGATCGCCTTGAACAACAAGCTCGATGAGTCACGCGACCTTGCCAACATGGTGCAGGAATCGCTGGTGACCTCGCTGCGGCGGACCAACAAGGAAGTGCGCAGCCGCGGCGTCAAGAAGGCACCGTTCGTGGTGCTGATTGGCGCGGCGATGCCCAGTGTGCTGGCGGAGATCTCGTTTGTCAGCAACAAGCAGGAGCTGTCGCTGCTCAAGACCAGTGCCTACAAGCAGCGGATTGCCGAGTCGCTGTTCACCGCCGTGATGCGCTACCGCAAGTCGCTGAAGGGCCACAGCACGATGGCGTCGCAGGAGCCCTGACGCACAGGACCCACAATCACCAGCGGCGGTCAGCCCCGAAACAGGTTGTGCTGATTGCCGCGCGCTTCGATGATGGTGATGGCGCGGCGAGAGCGGTACCAGATAAAGAGCGGACCGGCCACGAGACCGGCGACCAGCGCCGCCCCCATGATCACGCCGGTGAGGCCGAAAGCGGCCACCGAGACGTCGATCATCCCCAGTTCCTTTGCCGGATCGTCCGTGACCATCTGCACGATGGTCACCGTTGGCGTGGCGTTCTGAGCGACCTGCACGTCCTGGTTAGACACCGGGGAAGCCGCCGCGGGCCACGTCAATCAGTGTCCGAATCATCGCGCCGGTGGCGCCCTTCGGCTGCCAGGGCTTGTGGTCTTCAGCCCAGGCGGTGCCGGCAATGTCGAGATGGGCCCAGGGGCCTTCGCCCGCGAACTCTTTCAAGAACATGGCCGCGGTGATGGCGCCGGCGGGACGGCCCGGGCTGTTCACCATGTCGGCGATCTCGCTCTTCAACTGGTCGCGGTAGTCGGGGAACAGCGGCATGGGCCACAGCCTCTCGCCGGCCGTCTCGGCGGCCTTGCGAATGTGATGGAGCCAGGGCTCGGGCGTGCCAAACAGCCCGGTCGTGGTTTTGCCGAGCGCCACGACCACCGCACCCGTGAGCGTGGCGACGTCCACCAGATGCGTGGCGCCCAGCTGACGCGCGTACCACAGCGCATCGCCGAGAATGAGCCGGCCTTCGGCGTCGGTGTTGTTGACCTCGACCGTCAGACCTGATGCGGCGCGCAGAATGTCGCCGGGCTTGACCGCCTTGCCGCCCGGCATGTTCTCAACCATCGGCACGACCGCGATCGCGCGAATCGGTAGCTGCTGCAGGGCGATCGATCGCAACGCGGCGACCACCGTGGCGCCGCCGGCCATGTCGTCCTTCATTCGCTCCATGCCATCGGCGGGCTTCAGCGAAATGCCGCCGGTGTCGAAGGTCACGCCCTTGCCGACCAGGCCCAGCGTCTGCCCCGCCGGCGCGCCGGCCGGTTCGTATCGCAACACCAGCAGCCGCGGCGGTTCGACGCTGCCCTGTGCCACACCGAGCAGCATGCCCATGCCCAGCGCCTGGATGGCGCGCTCGTCGAGTACCTCGCTGGTGATGCCGGGCACCGATGCGAGGCTTTGCGCCTTCTCCGCGAGCAGGCGAGGCGTCAGCAAGTTGCCAGGTTCGTTGATCAACACGCGCGCGGCGTTGATCGACTCCCCCGTCGCGCAGCCGGTCGCGGCGGCAACCGCCGCATCGGGGCTGGTCAGAATCACGGCGTGCGTGACAAAGAACCGGTCGTGATTCCGGCTCTTGTAAGTGCCGCCATCAAAGTTCGCAAACGTCAGGCCCTCGGCAATCAATTCCACGCGGGCCGCAGTGCTCAACATGCCGGGCTCGACATCGGCCCACGCAATGCGGCCATCACGCTGTTGGCGCGCCGCGTGCGCGGCGCTCACAGCCATGCGATGAATGCGTTCAGCGTCGATCTCCGCGCGCGGCCCGCCGCCGACGAACAGTACCCGGCTGGCGCGCCAGTCCTTGCCTGGTCTCCGCGCGACGTAGATCTCGCAAGACTTGGCGCAGAACTCGCCGCGCGCAATGGCCGCTCCCAGGTCGCCGCCGAACACCGCGTCGTATGTGCCACTGGCCGACGCCGTGTGGTCCTGGGCGATGGGAATGATGATCAGGTCAACGTCAGCGGCACCGGGAGCGGCGTCGCTGACCGAGACGCGAGGCACTTCGTAGGGGACGTGCATGTTAGGTTAGAATCCCTTTGCGCCCCGCCTGCGGGGACTTGACCATGCAATTACACACCGGCGTCGTTCAGGTCGCAATTCTGGCGTTCACCGTGCTGCTCATCAGCCCGACGGCCCTGACGGCGCGTGCGCAGAGCAACAAAAAACCTAGTTTATCACTCAAGGCCACGCCGTCCGTCTCGTTCGCGCCGGCGCGGATTGTGGTGGTGGCCGAGGTGAAGGGTGGCGCCGACGACAACGAAGAGTTCTATTGTCCGACGCTGGAGTGGGAGTGGGGCGACCTCACCACCTCAACTGCTGAAGCCGATTGCGAGCCGTATGCGGCCGGCAAGAGCGAAATCCGGCGGCGCTACACCGTCGAACACCGCTTCAAGGATCCCGGCAGCTTCCGCGTGCGCCTGATGCTGAAGAAGGGCACGAAAGTGATCGCCACGGGAAACGCCCTGATTCAGGTCCGTCCAGGTTTGACGACGCCCGGCGGCCTGTAGAAAGCGGAAGTCGAACGTTCAGTACGCCACGCTCGGCGCGGGCGGCGCCGGAGTAGGCATGATCGGCGGTGGCACCGTGTGCCACCGCCCGAGCCCCGTCACGATGGCCGCCCCGAGGCCGATCGTCCAGGCCAGGAACTCCACCGCCAGTCCAATCATCAACAGCGCGAACGCTGCCGGGTGCAGCGCATCTGGACCGACGCCAACCAGGCGCGCCGCCAGTGTGGGGGCCATGATCAAGAAGGCGCCAATCGCCGTGGCCAGAAAGGCGTTGCCCGGCTGCCAGCCGAGCCGGTCTTCAACCCATTCGCCCAACCGGCAGGCCAGGGACGTGAAGCCAAGCACGAATGCGAACATCGCGACCGCGATCGCGATCGGCACCAGGAGCGCGACGAACGGAATGCCGACGATGGTGATGGCGAGGCCGACCGAGGCCGCGATCAGGAACGGGACGAAGAAGATCTCTGCGGCCAGTCCGATCAGTCCCGCGCGAATGGGCTCCGCCACCGCCGCGCGTCCGCTACGCGCCACGGCCGGTCGGGCCACGATCAGCATGATGGTCATGAGCATCGCGAGCAGCGACACCCGGGTAACCGTGCCCGCCAGGCTGAGCCACCGGCCGAACTCGCCGAACTGAAAGGTCGGCAACCAACCAAAGGTGCGGCGCGACCAGTCGCCGAATGACAGGTAGTTGACGCTCCCGGAATGTCGGGCGCCTGGCTCGCGAACCAGTTGGCCACCGACCAACACGATGTCGCCGCGAACATCGGCGGTGGCCGTGAGTCGCAGGTCGCCGCCGACCACCACGATGCCGTCGCGGACTCGCCCATCGACCACGAGGGATCCGCCAATGACGACCGCCGCATCGGTAACTTCTTCATCACGCTGGATGTGAACGTCCTGGCCAAGCGCCAGGCGGGTGCCCGTCAGCCGATAGGTCGGAGACTCCTCCCGGTGGGCCGCCGGCTCTACCATCTGGGCGGCGAGATTCACGTGAGCCGCGAACCCGGCCAGGACGATTGTCAGCAGCGCATTGCGCATCGGCAGCCCTCGCATGTGAGTCCGGTGTCTACCGGATTCGACCCACTCGTACGGACGAGGGCAAAGCGCGGTAAGTTCCGTTCCCGGCACGCCCTGAGCGCCGGCGAAGGATTAGAACCGGCCCAGGGGCTCGGCGATGTGGAGCCTGGCGCCGGTCGCGGCCAGCACGACGTCGAGGGTCGTGTCGCTCGCAATCTCCTTCAGCAACAGTCCCTCTGGTGTCACGTCGATTACCGCCAGTTCGGTGACAATCTGGTTGACCACGCCCAGGCCCGTCAGCGGCAGCGTGCACTGCGGCAGAATCTTGTGACTGCCGTCCTTCGTGGTGTGCTCCATGGCGATCACGACGCGCTTGGCGCCGGCGACCAGATCCATGGCGCCGCCCATGCCCTTGACCATCTTGCCCGGAATCATCCAGTTGGCCAGGTTGCCGGCTTCATCCACTTCGAGCGCGCCCAGCACGGTGAGGTCGAGATGACCGCCGCGCACCATGGCAAACGAATCGGCGCTGCTGAAGTACGACGTGCCCGGCAGTTCGGTCACCGTCTCCTTGCCGGCATTGATCAGATCAGGATCGACGTCGGCCTCGCGTGGATAGGGCCCCACGCCGAGCATGCCGTTCTCGGAGTGCAGGGTAATCTCCACACCCGGCGGGACGCAATTGGCCACCAGCGTCGGCATGCCGATGCCCAGGTTGACGTAGTCGCCATCCTTCAGGTCGCGGGCGATGCGCTGCACGATGCGGTCGCGCTTATCCATGGCTGATCGTCCGTTTCTCAATGCGCTTCTCGTAGCCGGGGCCTTGCAGCAGGCGCTTCACGAAGATCCCTGGGGTATGCACGCCATCGGGTTCGATCAGGCCAGCGTCGACCAGCTCCTCGACTTCGGCGATGGTGTGGCGCGCGGCAGTGGCCATCACCGGATTGAAGTTCCGCGCGGTCTTCCGGTAGACGAGGTTACCGGTGCGGTCGCCCTTCCACGCCTTGACGAACGCGAAGTCGGCGGCCAGCGGCGCTTCGAGAATATAGGTGCGGCCATTGATGACCCGGCTTTCCTTGCCTTCCGCGATCAGTGTGCCCGCCCCGGTCGGCGTGAAGAAGCCGCCAATGCCGGCTCCGGCGGCGCGCATGCGCTCCGAGAACGTGCCCTGCGGCACCAGCTCCACTTCGATCTCTTTCTGCAGAAACTGGCGCTCGAATTCCTTGTTCTCACCGACATAGGTCGAGATCATCTTGCGGACCTGGCGCGACTTCAGCAGCGGCCCGACGCCGTAGTCGTCGATGCCGGCGTTGTTGCTGATGATGGTGAGGTCTTTGGTGCCGCGGCGATGCAGCGCCGCAATCAGGTGTTCAGGAATGCCGCACAGCCCGAAGCCGCCCATCATGATGCTGGCGCCATCGGGGATCGCGGCAACGGCCTCATCGGCGGTGGCCAGTACCTTGTTCATGCCTGATTATAGGCAGGAAGACTTGGCGCGCGATGCCTCGGCAAAGAACCGGCGGATCGCGTCGCGATCCTCGAGCTGCTCAGACAGCTGGACCAGCTCCGCCGCCAACGCCTGCAGCAGCGGCTTCAGCTCCTGGCTGTTGGTGGCGAGCACGCTTTCCCACACGCTGCCCTGGCTGGCCGCCAGCCGCGTCGTGTCGCGCAGCCCCTTGCCCGCCCACTTCAGGTTGTCCTCGCCCACCGACCGGGCGACCGTCAGCATCAACGCGCTGGCCGCCATCTGCGGCAAGTGGCTGACCGCCGCCATCAGGCGATCGTGCTCCTCGCCGCGATCGGTCAGCACCACCGGCCGGGCGCCGAGGGCCGCGACGAACTTCACGGCCCGTCGCACCGCGTCGGGGGCGTCCGGGTTCGCCAGAAACCACGCGCGGCCATCGAACAGGTCCGCCCGGGCGTCGGCCGGCCCGGTGCCGCCGGCCATGGGATGTCCACCGACAAATTGCGATAGCTGTGCGGCTGTGGCGGCGGCCATGATGGCCCGCTTGGTGCTGCCGGTATCGATGACGAGGGCCTGCCGGTGGACGACCGCGCCCAGTCGCGGCAGCGTCTCGATGATGGCGTCGACCGGCATGGCCAGCACGACCACCAGCGCGTCGCTGATCGCCTCGAGCGGATCGCCTTGATCGACCAGGCGCACGTCGAGCCCCGGCCAGCGGCGCGCGGCGGCCAGCGCCACCGAGGAGCCAATCAGCCCCGGTCCGACCACGGCGAGCCGGGGCTGGGTCTCAGGCATGGCTCAACGCGCCCAACCGCGGCGAGCCACGGGTTCAAGGCAGATGCTGCGGCCAATGGCCGGCGCGATGATGCGCAGTTCCGCCATCAGGCGGTCGAATTGTGCCGGGAACATCGACTGCGCGCCATCGCTCAGGGCGTGGTCGGGGTCGTTGTGCACCTCGATGATCAAGCCATCGGCGCCGGCGGCGACCGCGGCGCGCGCCATCGGTGCCACTTTGTCGCGACGGCCCATGCCGTGGCTCGGATCGACGAAGATCGGCAGGTGCGACAGCTCCTTGATGATCGGGATCGCTGACAGGTCCAGTGTGTTGCGGGTGAAGGTTTCGAAGGTGCGAATGCCGCGCTCGCACAGGATAACGTCGGTATTGCCGCCCGCCAGGATGTACTCGGCCGACAACAGCCACTCCTCCATGGTCGCCGCGATGCCACGCTTCAGCAGAATGGGCTTGCGGGTGCGCCCCAGCTCTCGCAGCAGCGTGAAGTTCTGCATGTTGCGCGCACCGACCTGGTAGATGTCGGCGTACTTGCCGATCACTTCGATCTGGCTCGCGTCCATCACCTCGGTCACCAGCTTCAGGTCGTGCGCGTTGGCACCCGACTGCAGCAACTGAAGCCCGGCCTCGCCCATGCCCTGGAAGCTGTACGGTGACGAGCGCGGCTTGAAGGCGCCGCCGCGCAGAATCTTGGCGCCCGCGCGCTTGACGGCCGCCGCCGTCGCGTGGACCTGCTCCTCGCTCTCGGCCGAGCACGGCCCCGCGATCACGATCACCTCATCGCCGCCAATGCGCAGGTCGCCGATGGTGATGATGGTGTCGTCGGGCTTGAAGGTGCGGCTCGCGAGCTTGTATGGCTGGGTGATGCGCAGCACTTCGTGCACGCCGGCCATCAACTCGATCAGGCGCGGGTCAACCTTGCCGCCACCGACCACTCCGAGCACGATGCGCGAGGCGCCGGTCGAGCGGTGGACGTCCATGCCCATTTCCACGAGGCTGGCGATGACCGCTTCGACGTCCGTGTCACTCGCCCGCTCTTTCATTACGACAACCATGATTTGCTCTTTTCGTTCTTCGCTGTTCGCGCTTCGCCATTCAAAACGCGCCGTTTGCTATTCGATCCCGCTACGCGTGCGAGCCGCTGAGTCGCTCTTCTGCTTCGCGTCACGCTCGGCCTCCAGGCGCTGGATGCGCCGGGCCTCGTCCATGATGCGTTCGTACAACCGCGCCACGGCGTCGCCATCGAGTGGGCCGCCGAGCGCTTCGTTCACGGTCCTGACGTGGGCAATCACCGCCGCTTCGCGCGCCGGCTCGTAGATTGGCCGGCCGAGTTCGTGCTTCAGGCGGCCGACGGCATACGCCACCCGCGCACGGCTGTCGAGCAGGCGGACGATCACCTCATCGATCTTGTCGATCTCGTCCCGCAGCGCTTCAAGATTCAATTCCGCAGCCATCGCACGTACCGTTCCACCTCGTCCAGCAGACCCGGGGTCTGTCCGTGCTCGGCAATTACTTTCACCAACGCGCTTCCCACCACCGCCGCCTCGGCCCACTGGCCGACGGCCTTGACGTGCTCAGGCCGCGACAGCCCGAATCCCAGGGCCAGGGGCATCTTCGTTTCCGCCTTCACCCGCTCCGCCAGCTCGCGGGCCGAGTCGTCCACCGTGTCGCGCACGCCGGTGACGCCGAGCCGCGAAATGCCGTAGAGAAACCCGCTGCCGAGCACGGACGCCTTGCGAATCCGATCGACCGTGGTCGTGGGGCTCAGCAGAAAAATTGTATCAATCCCGGCCCCGGCAAATGCGGTCCGAAAGGCCTCTCCCTCCTCGGGGGGCATGTCGAGGGTCAAGACCCCGTCGACGCCCGCCTTCTGCGCCTGCGCGACGAATTGAGCCAGGCCCATCCGCAGTATCGGATTGGCGTAGCTAAAGATGACGATCGGGGCCGAAATGTCTGCCCGGGTCGCCGCCAGCATGTCCAGCACCTTGGGCAACGTGGTGCCGGCCGCCAGCGCCCGCTCGGTGGCGCGCTGAATGACCGGACCATCGGCGAGGGGATCGGAAAACGGCACGCCGACCTCGATGACGTCGGCGCCAGCCGTGTCGAGCCGCTTGATGATGCCCGCCGATCGCTCCAGATCGGGATCGCCGGCCGTCACATAAGTCACGAGGCCGGTCTCACCCTTGGTGCGCAGCGCCTTGAAGCGCTCGCTAATTCGCGACACGGCCGCCCTCCTTCAGAATCTGCTCAACGGTCTGCACGTCCTTGTCGCCGCGGCCAGACAGGTTGACCAGCAGTACGGCATCGGGACCAAACCGCTTCGCGCTCTTCAAGACGTAGGCGATGGCGTGTGCCGACTCCAGCGCAGGAATAATGCCTTCGAGGCGGGCCAGCTGCTGGAAGGCATCCAGCGCCTCCGCGTCAGTGGCATAGGGATACTCGGCGCGGCCGGTCTCCTGCAGAAAGGCGTGCTCCGGACCGACCGCCGCGTAATCGAGGCCAGCCGACACCGAATGGGTTCCCTCGATGTTGCCGTGCTCGTCCTGGAGCACCAAGGTGCGGGTGCCCTGGAGCACGCCCGCCGCGCCGCCAGAAAACCGCGCCGCATGCCGGCCCGATTGAATCGCTTCGCCGCCGGCCTCCACCCCAATCAGCTTCACGCCCTCATCGTCCATGAAGGCGTCGAAGATGCCGATGGCGTTGCTGCCACCGCCCACGCACGCGATCACCGCATCGGGCAGCCGGCCGACTTGTGCCAGGCACTGTTCGCGCGCTTCCCTGCCGATCACCGATTGAAACTCGCGGACCATCAACGGATACGGGTGTGGACCCAGCGCGGAACCCAGCAGATAGTGGGTGTCGTCGGGACGTGCCACCCAGTCGCGCATGGCTTCGTTGATCGCATCCTTCAGGGTGCAACTGCCCGAGTCGACAGCAACGACCGTGGCGCCCAGCAAACGCATGCGGAACACGTTCAAGGCCTGGCGCCGCATGTCCTCGGTGCCCATGTAGACGACGCACTCGAGGTCGAGCAAGGCGCACGCGGTGGCACTGGCCACGCCGTGCTGACCGGCCCCGGTCTCAGCGACAATGCGGGTCTTACCCATCCGCTGTGCCAGCAGCGCCTGGCCCAGCGCGTTGTTGATCTTGTGCGCGCCGGTGTGGGTCAGATCTTCGCGCTTGAGCAGGATGCGGCCTCCACCGCAGGCCTCGCTCAGCCGGCGGGCATCCCACAGGGGGGTCTCGCGGCCGACGTAATGCTGCAACAATCGCTGCAGCTCGTCCGCGAACGCCGGGTCCTGGCGGGCGGTGAAGTACGCCGACTCGAGCGCCTCGATCGGCGCGACCAGCGTCTCCGGCACGAAGCGGCCGCCGAAGGTGCCGTAGTAGCCACGTGGGTCGGGGTCTCTCCGGCCAAACCAGGTTGATGCCTTGCTCACTCCGTCTCCTTGACGGCGGTGATGAACCGCCGCAACAATTCGTGATCTTTCACACCGGGCGACGCTTCGACGCCCGACGCCACGTCCACGGCATATGGCTTCACCGTGCGGATGGCCTCACTCACGTTCGACGGCGTCAGTCCGCCAGCCAGGATGATCCGTCGCCGGGCCGACACCGCCCGCGCGCGGGTCCAGTCGACGGTTGTCCCCGTACCGCCTTGCCGGATGGGATCGTGCGCATCCAGTAGCACCGTCGCGTCAGGGCTCTCAGGTTCGATGGCATCGGCCGCCGATGCGCTGAGGTGAACCGCTCGGAGGATTGGCAGCGGGCTGCGCCCAACGAGCCACGTCGGCACGATCCCATGCACCTGTGCGAGCCGAACGCCGGCCTCGGCGGCTTCGGCAAGGTCGTCCGGCGACGGGCTCACGAACACCCCCACCGGGGTGACAAACGGCGGCAGGGCACGCACGATCTCGCGGATTGCCTCGAGCGTGGTGTGGCGGGGGCTTGAGGGCCACAGGACGAACCCGAGTGCGTTTGCGCCCCACTCCACGGCGGCATCGGCATCCTCACGCCGCGTGATCCCGCAAATCTTGATCGCGGTCATGATCCTCCTTCGCCAAGGCGAGGGCCAGCATCCGGAGGGTCAAGGGACTCGAGCAGTCCGGCCAGCGCCGCGCCCGGATCCGCTGCGACGATGAAGCGTTCGCCCATCAGGAACGCGCGATAGCCGAGCGCCGTCATCGTCTTCAGGTCGTCGCGGGTCTTGAGGCCGCTCTCGCTGACGCTGATGACGTGGTCTGGCAGCCGCGCGGCAATCGTGTGGGAAGCCTGAAGGTCGACCTGCAACGTTCGGAGGTTGCGATTGTTGACGCCGACAATCGACGCACCCGCGGCGAGTGCCCGGTCGCATTCCTCAACCGTGTGCACTTCCACCAGCGCGGCCAGGCCCAGCGCGCGGGCGCTCGCCAACAGCTGCCGTAGCTCCGTGTCGCTGAGCGCGGCGACGATCAGCAGGATGGCATCGGCACCCGCAGCTCTGGCTTCGAGCAGTTGGTATTCGTGGACGGTGAAGTCTTTCCTGAGCAGCGGAATGGCGACTGCCGCGCGAACGGCGATCAGATGCTCCAGTGCCCCATCAAAGAATCCGGGCTCCGTCAGCACCGAGATGGCGGCCGCTCCTGCCCGTTCGTAGGCCGCAGCGATCGCGACCGCGTCGTACGCCGATCGCAAGACGCCGCGCGAGGGTGAGCGGCGCTTGCATTCGGCAATGATGTTGACCGTGTCCGGCCGCGACAGGCGCGAGGCGAAGGCCGCGCCATTCGGCTGGCGCCTCAAGGCCCGCTGCTCCAACTGCGCGCGCGACTCGTGACGCATGGCCGCCTCGACGCGCGTGCGGGTGGCCGCGACGATGGCCTCGAGCAGATCGGGCAAAGCGCCGGTCACGCCGCCGCTCCATTCGAGACGGTCACCAGCCGGGTGAGCACACCGGCCGCCGCGCCGCTATCGATCGCCGCCGCTGCCTGCGCCACACCGGACCGAACGGTCTCGGCCTCGCCGGCAATGAACAGCGCGGCGCCGGTATTGAGCAACACGACATCGCGCGGCGCGCCCATGGCCCCGTCAAGAACGGCACGGACGATCGCCGCGTTGGTCGCGGCGTCACCACCCTTGAGCGATTCAGGGGTCGCCTTCGCCAACCCGAAATCGGCGGGATGCACGTAGAAGGTCTGCACCTGT
>ENA-ORBV01005166-ORBV01005166.1-microbial-mat-metagenome-genome-assembly--contig:-NODE-5166-length-24271-cov-16.182153_pt1 | contig 24271 bp, 17 predicted proteins | sample MGYA00237777_ERZ505514 | MGnify/ENA primary metagenome ERZ505514 (study PRJEB26160, sample SAMN06269048) | microbial mat metagenome | isolation source: Oligotrophic lake microbial mat | place... | reverse complement strand
CGGGCATCGCGACCCCAACAACGACCAATGGCACAGCGAACAGGCAAACGAGGTGGGTGATGAAAGAACGCCGCATGTGTGTCTCCTGAGCATTGATCGCCGAGTGATGCCGACCGATTCCGGGTCCGACCGACAGCCGAGCAGGAGCGATCGTTTCTACCTGCCGCGCGGCCAAGCCCGCGCTGGCTCGGAGAGTCTACACGATTCCCCTGAGAATGTGCAAGCCCTTTCTGAACCCGGGCACGAATGCTCCATACGAGGGCACGTTCGTGATGAACCCGGGCACGATTGCTGCATTCGGGCTGTGGTTCTGGATGAACTCGGGGCGAGTCTACCAGATGCCCCAGGGTTTGCAATGGGAAAGCGGGCGTCAGCCCCGGGCAACCACGTCCGAATCACGCTCTGCGGGTCATCCAGCGGCGATTTTTTGAGCGGCACGGGGACTTACCTTCATGCTGGCGACGAGGGCAGATCAACGGGTGACACAGGCCGACTCCCACTTGCCTTGAAGTGCGACCGAATCCACCGAATCTTCGAGGTGTGGCAAGTGTCGCCGATCCCGATTCACTCTTGCCCGCTGCGGCTGCCTCGGCTGTTGCACCTGACGCGTCCTCGCGGCAGATACCCCGAACCCCACTCCGCCCCCTGGCCTCCACCTCTGTTGCCCTCTGCTTGCTCCGCTTCCTTTGTGTTGCTTCCTACAAAATCCGCACGCTGCGCGGGAAACTGCCCAGCACGTGCATCTCGCGGCAGATGCCGCGGGCCTGCGCCACCGCCGCGCCGAACCACGGGTCGTCCATGTGGCCTTCTGCGTCGACGAAGAACGTGTACTGCCAGTTGCTCCGCCCGCTCGGCCGTTTGTCGATGTGCGTGAGGTTGATGCCCGACCGCTGGAACACGGAGAGCACGCTCACCAGCGCACCCGGCTCGTTGGTCGTCGTGAACATCAGCGCTGTCTTGTCGCCGGGCCGGCCCTTGGCATCCTTGCCGACGGGCTTGGCCGATTGGCGCGACAGGACATAGAACCGCGTGATGTTGTGCGTGTTGTCCTCGATGTTCTCGAACAGGACGTTCACATCGTACAACTCGCCGGCGAGCGTCGAGCCGATCGCGGCGACGCCGGTCCGCGCCCCCCCCCTGCCGCCCTTCCCTTTGGCGGGCCTGGCCTTGGCTGCTCGCATCACCCCAGCCGAACTGCTCGCCTCGGGGATCAGTTCCGCCTGCGGGTACTGAGTCGCCAGCCACGTGCGGCACTGCCCGAAGACCTCGGGCTTGGAGTAGATCTTCCCCACCTGCCCGGGCGCGCAGTTGGCCAGCAGCGCGTGATGCACGTTCAACTGCGCCTCGGCGTAGACCGTCACATCGCCATGAAACTGCAGGAACGCTTCGAGCGTCTCGTGGATGCCGCCGAACGTCGAGTTCTCGATCGGCACCAGCCCATAGTCCACATGGCCGCGCGCGACCTCCGTGAACACGCCGCCGATCGCTCGCAGATCGTCGAACTCGACCGATGAGCCAAAGTGGCGCACCGCCGCGAGGTGCGAGTACGATCCCGCCGGACCCAGGAAGCCGATCCGCAAGGGCAACTCCAGCCGGAACGATCCGCTCATCAACTCCCTGTACACGCCCTCGATGGCTCGCGCGGGGAGCGGGCCGGGGTTCATCGCCAGCACCTTCGAGAGCACCTGCGCCTCGCGGTTGGGCACATAGATCGGCAGCCCCGCCTCGCGCTTGATCTTCCCCACCTGCACCACCAGTTCCGCCCGCTTGTTGAGCAGCGAGATCAGGCCGCGATCGGCCTCGTCGATCCGTGTGCGCAGCGAGTCGAGTTCGCCGCGCTGCGCAGGCGTCTCGGCCTTGGCCGGCGGGAGGTTCCGCTTTCCGGACTTCTGCTTGGATGCTGCCTTGCCGGTCTTCCTGCTCATCATCTCTCGCTTCGCTTTGGTGATAGCCGCCCGTGCTCACGGACACTATCGGCCGTCGCCCCGATGCCCCCGACGATCCCGCCCCGATGCACGCCCGGACCCCCGTACACGCCGCGCTATCGGACACTCAACGCGCGATTCACGCGCTCCGGCCCTTCCCGACCGCCCCAGGCCGCACTAACGGGGGGGCACATTGACATGCGGCCGCACCACACTTGCCGCTTCGCCGATTCAATCCCCAGGGTCCGGGGTTGTGCGGATCGGAGGCAGCCTTGTCCATCGACGATATGTTGTTGCGTCTGGATGCCGCGGCCCGGGCACTGGGCGGCACCCACTGGGCGATTGAGGCGCTGGTCGCCCTTGCCACGGTGTGCGGGCTGGTACTCTGGCTCTCGGGCGCACGCCTGCTCAAGCCCATGATTATTGTTCTGGGTGCGTTGTGCGGGGCCGCGCTGGGCTTCATCATCGGCCCCATATTCGGCGGCCTCAGCGCCGCCGATGCTCCCCACCCCGCCGGGGCCTATGGCCTCGTGCTTGGCCTTCCTGCGGGCGCGCTCATCGGCGCGGTCCTGTACCGTTCCGCGACGGCGGTCGCACTCGGGGTTGCGCTGGGCGCGGCAGCGCCGCTCTGTGCCGCCGGATTGCTGGAACTCCACGTCAGGCCCACCGGCGAGGTACTTTCCGCAGCGCCGGGAGCAGGCGGGGCCTTCACCCCGCTCTGGAGAGCGGGGCCACCTGCACACCTCGCGCTCGCCGACACGCTCGACTTCCAACTCCCGCGCAGTTTGCCCGCCGGGCTGAACGCCGATGCGTTGGCAATCCCCGCGAATCTGCTGCCCGCCGCGGATCGCGCCAAGGAAGCGATCCAGACCGCGGCGGTCAAGGTTGAGGAACGACTCTCCGCCATCCCGTCGCAGCAGCGCGCGGTGCTGGTGCTCTCATCGCTGGGCGGCTTGGCGCTGGGCATCGTCATCGGCCTGATGGCCCCGGCGTGGGCCGCGGGCGCGTGCGCGGCGATGCTTGGCTCGGCGCTCGCGCTGGGCGGGGGCACATGGCTCAGCGGCTCGCTGGGCGCGCCGTGGGCGCAGTCCGGCGGTTCACTCGACCGCCCCCCCATGCAGTGGCTCACCATCTGGGCCGGCGCTGCGGCGCTGGGGCTGTGCTTCCAAGGGTTCTGGGCGTGGCGCAAGCGCGGGTGAGCGACGGAGCGACGGAGGAAAAAATCCGGAAGTCTTCAGTGCCTGGATCGTGAGCGCATGAAAAAGACCCCCACCTTGTGACGGGGGTCTTCTGGATTCTGTAAGTTTCTGCGAATCGCTTCTGCTCAGGCGTTCAGTTCATGGGCACGGCCCGGTGCCTTCGGCGAACCACTCGGAGAGGAACGCGAAGATGGCGGGGACACCGTTCACCCCGCCGTAGTTGCGAGCGACCGGATCGTTGGCGAACCAGTCGGCCAGGAAGCAGAAGATGTCGGGCACGCCGACGGTCCCGTCCTGGCACCAGTCGGCATCACAGAACGCGGGCCCGCCGGGGCAGAGGTTCGGGGCATCCGAACTGTTCCGGGGCAGGAACAAAGGGGCGAGCACATCGAAGTCCGCCGCGTTCTGGTCGAAATCCTGGCAGCCGTCGAGTTTCCGGTAGCCGCCGATGCTGTTGCTGATCTCCAGCGTCGTCGAGAAGCCCTCGAAGCAGATCGCTTCGGGTCCGTACCCGACAAGGTCCTCGATCAAAGTGCTCGCACAGTCATTCGCCAGCGCGCCCTGAGACCGCACCACCGCGATGCGCCCGCTCTGATTGTCCATCCCGAAGGGGACGGCGGGCGTGAAGTCCGGGGCCGGAAGGCCCGCGCCACCCGCACCCACAGCGCTGACCTGGATCAGCCGGTACTCGCCCGCGGCGATCACGCCCGAAAGCGGGATGGTGCGCGTCGCGAGGAAGCCCGTCGTGTTGGCTGCATCCGCGTATTGAACGCTCCATGTCGAAACATCGACCGCCAACTGCGAGCGGTTGAAGATTTCAATGTGGTCGGCGTTGAACGGCGCGCCGGTGTTCCCGCCGCCGCCGAAGAATCCGCTGACGACGATCCGCGAGGGCGAGTTGTTGCACGTCACCACTGTCAGAGCGACCGCCGATGTATCCGCGCGGCCCTGCGCATCCGTCACCGTCAGCGGGATCGACTTGACGCCCTGCGATACCGACACGGGCACCGTGTAGGCCAGCGACCACGACCCGCCGCCGTTGTCAGCAAGGAGCAGGTTCGCGGATCCGCCGACTTGGGACAGGTTTGCACGAACCTGGATGACTGTGCTGGGCGGGCTCACGCCTGCGCTCACCGCGACCGAGATCGCGACATCGGACCCGGCGCAGACGGTATCCACGTTCGTCGATCCGTACGCGGCGAGGAAACCGCCGGTTGCGCGGTTGCGGGGCGCGGGCGTGACGACCGCAAAGTCGTTGAAGTTCTGGTTGCTGTCCTGTGAGCCGGAGAGCTTGCGGGTGATGCCGACGGTGTTGCCGGTTCCGCCCGCCGCGGCCGCGCCTTCATAGCACACAGCCGCGCCCCAACCGACAAGGTCTTCGAGATCAGAGTCATTGCAGTCGGTAGCGATCAGTGTGACATCGCGTACCAGCGCTGCGCGTCCGCCGCTGTTGCCGATGCCGCCAGAGCCGAAGAAGTCCGGAGTCGGCAGAGCGACTCCCGAAGTGCCGACATCGGAGAATCGCACCAGCACATACTGGCCCGGCAGAATGGTTCCGCCAAGCAGCACGCGATCTGACGGATTGTCAAACCCGCCGACCGCGCCGGCGCTGGCATACTGAACGCTCCAGCCATTCAGGCTCACGGGCGAGGCCGAGCGATTGAACAGTTCGATGAAGTCCGCATTGTAGATCGCGCCCGTGTTTCCGCCACCGCCATAGACCTGGCTGATGACGACCTGCGCGGCAGAGTTCTGCGAGCAATCAGCGACCGCGAAGTTGAGAGAGGTGCCGCTCGATCGCATCTCGCCGTCGCTGATCAGCACAGGGATCGTCTTCGGACCTATCGGGACCCCACCGGGAACGGAGTATTGAAGGGTGAAGACGTTGTCGCCTTCGGCGGCATCGCCGTTCTGGCCGTTGTCAAGCAGCGCAGCGCTTGCGGAGCCACCAACAGTTGTCAGATCCGCCGCGACGGCGATGCCGGTTGAAGGCGGATTTGCACCCGGCAGGACCGTGACTTGCAGCGTGACAGATCCACCGCCGGAACAGACAGCGCCCGGGCTTGCCTGGCCGGAGCCCGCAGGCGGAATCGACGTGATCGGCGTGCCCAGAATGGTCACCATGTCGAAACGATTGGTTCCGGTGGCAGCGTATGTTGAAGCCGGGGTACTCGCGCTATATGACGTGACGAGCGCCGGGTCAAAGACAGGCGCGATGCGAATCCTGAAGTTGGTGTTGCCGTTGACCCCGACGATCGACGAGAGGTCGACTGTCCGAGAGTTGTACCAGAAGTCGCCGCCCAAGGTCGCCTCGAACAGTCCGCCCGGCGCGGCGATGAACGAGGTTCCATCGGTTGAATAGAAGAGCTGGGTGAACCGGCTTGACGTGTTCGAGTGACGCTGGTCCCAACGGACGATGATGCCGTTGTAGTTGGCCGTGCTGATCGCGAACTCGACACCTCGCCCACCGCTCTCCGAACCCTGAGCCGCGTATGTCGTGGTCTGCCAGCCTGAATCGTCACCGGAGGCCGGATCGGACGACCCGCCTGTGGCATCCCCGCTCGAGAAGCTCACGGCGATGCCGCCGAAGGGCGTCGCTGTGCCGGCGCCGAAGTTCGGCGTCAGCACGCCTGTGCCTGTGTTGCCGTCGGCCGGGTTTGAGTTGAAGTTCCATTGCGTGATCGTGATCTGCGCCTGCGCAGTTCCTGCCGCAAACAGCGCTGCCGCGCACCAGAAGCCGATTGTCCGTCGAGACATTGTGGTCCTCCTCGTGTTCTTGAAAACATGCGTCCGCGTCGGGGGCACGAACCTTGGGTAACAAAGCAAACGCCGCGGCACATTCATGCGGCGTCAAGATTGGGTGAATCGAGCGTGCTTCAGAACGCGAGCCCCGGTTTGTTCAGCCAGCCGCCGAACACGCGACCTTCAAGTTCGTCGTAACGGATGGTGCTGATACCCCCCACCGTCGCGCTCTGGTGCCCCCACTCTTTGTCCGCCCGCTTCTCGCTGAAGATCGCGCTGTGCCCATCCGCGAAGGCCATCGTGCCGTACACGCGGTTGTGCCCGGCGAGCCCGCCGAGGTAGCCGCCCTTGCCGTGGGCCGGGCCGAAGTCGGTGAAGTTCTGCCGCCCGAAGCGCGCCCCCTGCCCCGGCACGAACGCGATGGTCGGCCCATCAGTCACCGTCTTGGCCCCCTGCAGCGGCCCTTCCAGCGTCGTCACCACATCGTCGGCCTGGCTGAACTGCGTGGTGCCATCGCCGAACAGCGGCACATGCGACGGCTGCGCCTGCGCCCCAAGGAACCGCTCGTTCAGCGGGCCGATCACGTTCGCCGGGTTCTTCATGTCAAGGCCGGTCGCGGCGTAGTCCCTGGGCGCTGTGTACGCCATGAACCACGACTGGCAGTAGTTGGTGTTGTACCCCTCCGAGATCATCCGCGACACGAAGTCCGCGTTGTTGCTGCGCCCCGGCCACGGGTGCAACCGCTGGAGCGAGAGCGTCTGGCTCGCGCGGGACGGGCTGCTCGGGCACAGAACGCGACCCGGCAACGCGTAGCCCCCGAGGACGAAGTCCGCGACCCAGCCCGTTTCCTCGATCCGTCCGTACCCGCGATCGGGGCGGTCCTCGAACGGGCCGGTCGAGTACGCCCCTCGCTTGTCGCCCGCGTGGCTGGTCGCGGCCATCGCCAACTGCCGCACGTTCGAGAGGCACTGCGTCTGGCGGGCTGCTTCGCGCGCTCCGCCGAGCGCAGGGAGCAGGAGCGACACCAGTATGGCAATGATCGCGATCACGACCAGGATCTCGATGAGCGTGAACCCGCTGCCCGCCCGGGAAGGGGGGAGGGACAGCCGAGCGAATGCCGGTGCGCGAGCGGGATCGGAGCGAAGGGGACGGGGGGTTGGCATTGCCCGCAACGGTACAGGAGCGCAGCGCGGAGGCCGTGCCCCAAACCGTCAAGATCAGGTCAAGGACGCGCTAAGGCCGCGACAAGCCGTCAAGCGCAGCCGGCAAACCACGCGGTGAGATAGTCAAGAAGGTCGCGAACCTCCACAACCGTGTCGCGATCGGTATCCGCCAGTGCGCTGCGCGCAAACCAGTCAAGCAGATACGCAAAGAGGTCGGGCACGCGCACCACGCCGTCGCCATCGTGGTCGGCGCGGCAACTCGTTCCCTGAAACTCGTACGCGCCGATGTCCATCGCGCCGTTTGCGCCGATGCCGATGTTCGGCATGCCCGGGTCGTCGTGGACACGGGGGAGGCCGGCGAGGTCGAAGTCGGGGGAAGGTCCCCAAGGCGTCTCATATGCGCCGGCGTCAACGCCTAAAGAGTTCGCACGGATTCGCAGGTCATCGTCAAGCGTGCCCCAAACCCCGTCCGCTCCGAGAGGATCGACGAAGCGAGCGGATGCCTCGATGTTCCCGAAGCCCAAGAACGTCCCCCCTGATAACAGCCGGAGCGGCTCGACGCCGTGCTCCAGAAGGCACCCGCGAACTTCAAGCAATGCCTCGCTCCCGATCGCATAGTGTGGGCTGTCTCCCGCGAAGATGCACCCACGCACAAGTGCATGTGCATAGTTCGTCAGGAGTATTGCGTGCGCACACTCGTCTGCCGTGTTGAAAAACGTGCTCGCGGAAACATCCACGAGTGATAGTGCCGCTGCGATCCCGGCACCGCGAATCGCGCGGTTTCCCGAGAACGCACATCCGTTCACAATCAAAAGCCCGAGTTCGGTCCAGATCGCACCACCCTGCGCACCACCGTAGTTACCCACGAAACGGCAGAACTCAAAGTAGCCATAATGGACCCGAGCAGCACCACCGCCTTCCGAGGCAAGGTTGCCATCCAGAGTACACATGGCGAAGGCGATCGATCCGCTTGCGACGCTGGCACCCCCGCCGCGGATGGCGTAGTTGTCCGTGATCCGACATTGTTGCAGGTGGATGTTGGAAAAACCTTCCGGGGCCGTCACGCCGCCGCCGGCCCCGTCAGCGCCGTCACCATCTGCGTGACCACCGCGAATTGTAAACCCGCCCACCCGTGCGTAGCCATAGGCAGAGCCGGTGGTGAGCACATGGTAAGTGTTATCGTGGCGGTTCCCGAAGCCGGACAGGTCGTCGCCTTGAAGGTCACCGGAGAGCACCGTGACAAAGCGATCCGGATCCAACTCGTCCGGGTTCGCAGCGCCGATCCCGGCGTAGCCGCCGAAGATTGTCGTGCCACTGAGGACGGTGAACGTCGATGAGCGGCTCTGCGTCGGGAAGCCAGGGCAATAGGTTCCCTGTGCCACCTTTAGAAAGTGGAGCTCGCCCGGCTCGTGCGGGAGACTCGCGTTCACCGCATCGAGCGCCTCCGCGAGCGAACGGAACGCCGCGTCCCAACTTGAGCCATCCCCGCCTGTCTGGGCATCGTTATCCACATATAACTCGACCGTCTGCCCATGCACTGTCGCCGCAGTTGCGAGCAGCCCCACGCACGCCGCCGCGCGGCTCAGCCAATGCCCATTGCCCGTTGCGTTCATCATCGGTCTTACCGGCTCTTGCCCCATCCCGTCCCGTGGCAGGAAAGCATCGGCGCACGCGGCGCAACGGCGTGAGTTTCGGAGGTCGCGACATCGCCATCTTGGCTTGGACACGAAACTGGACACGGGCAAAATGCCCCCGCGACGCCAGCATCATGAGCAGGGACGCCGGCACCACGATCAACTCACCTACTGAAAAGTCGGTGCTACGGAAAGTCGGCACCACGGCCACGGGCAGGATGCCCGCGCTACCTCAGCAACCCGCGAACCACAGGCTCAGGAACGCGAAGATGTCCGGCACTCCGACACCCGGCACGCCGTCGATATCCGCCGCGATGTCGCCCGCGAACCAGAGGCTCAGGAACGCGAAGATGTCCGGGACATCCGCGTCGCCCGAGTCGTTGATGTCGGCCGCGCAAGGCGGCTCGCCCAGCACCGTGAACATCCACGACGCGTTCCCGCCCGCAAGCCCCTCGCCCGAAGGCAACGGACCCGATGCGGGGCTGACGATCTCGCCGTCGAGGGCGATCCCACCCGCGGTGAGGGCCGCGGCGGTCGCCGTGAGCGTGTACGCGCCGGGCCCGAGTGGTCCGCCGGTGATATTCAGCGTGTGTGTCTGGAGCGCGCTGCCCTGCGTGAAAGTTACGGGCACTGTTCCGCCGGGGCCAAGGAGCGCGAACGCCCCCGCGCCCGCGCTCACCGGATCGCTGAAGAGCACGCTGATCGTTCCCGGCCCGGCCCCAGCGACAAACTCCTGCCCGGGCGCGGCGGAGGCCGACACGATCTTGGGCGGGCCGGCCACATACGCCGCGGCAGTCTTTCCCTCGTTGAGGACCCAGTTGTCCGGGTCGATCGTCACGCCGGTGGCCGCGCCGCCCGCGCCCAGCGGGAGCAGGAAGTGCTCGCTCGCCGCGTCATTGAAGACCGTGAGCGTCTGGGTGCCCCCGCCGGCGCGGGTTACCCGCACCGTGACCGGCATCGGGAACAGCGGATACGCAACGCCCTGCACTTGGCGCATCCGGAGCCGCAGGTATGGCTGCCCGCCGATCGTCACGGCCTGCCAGCCATACTGATACGTCGGCGCGCCCGGCTGGAAGACCCAAGGCTCGAAGAACCACGAAAGGTCCTGCCCCGCGACGGCACTGGCCGCCGCGATGAAGTCGTCGGTGGTTGCCGCGCCGTAGGCGTGCCGGGCACGATACTCGGCCAGGATCGCGAAGAAGGTCGCGTCGCCCACGGCCCCCCGGAGCATGTGCAGGACCCACGCGGCCTTGCGGTACGAAAAGTCACCGGAGAAGATACGGTTCATATCGGCTACGTTGTCGCAATGCACGGTGCCGTTCACCGAGCCAGGCCGGCGGGTGGCCATGTGCGCGTGCAGCGCGGGCAGGCCGCTCGATCCCGGCTTGTTCTCAAACCACAGCGCCTCGCTGTAGGTCGCGAAGCCCTCGTTGAGCCAGATGTCCTCCCAGTACTTGCAGGTGATCATGTCGCCCCACCACTGGTGCCCGAGTTCGTGCGCCGTCACGCCCTCATCGAATGTCCCCTGACCGGTGTTGGTCTGGTGCTCCATCCCACCGCCGAAGGGGAACTGGTATATCCCGTACTTCTCGTTGACGAACGGGTACTCGCCGAAGATGGGTCGGAAGGCGTGGAGCATCGGCACGCAGAGCGCCCACGCGGCACGGTTGCCCGCGTCATCAGACTGCGGGAAGATGTTGAACTCGACGGGCATGTTCACGCTGCCGTGCGTGTAGTTCACCGTCCATGTGTTGTAGTTTGTCGCGCTGAACGCGGCGAGGTAAGTCGAAAGCGGGTAGTTGGTCGCCCAGCGATGCTTCCGCCGGTTGCCGCTGAGCACGTCGATCCCCTGGAGCGTGCCGTTGGACACAGCGCGAAGCGCCGTGGGCGCGGTGATCGCCATTTCCATTGTGAACTTGTCGGAGTTGTTGCCCTCGACGAACACGTCGCCGTCCTTGCACGGCCACCACGTCGCGGCGAAATAGGCCTCCGACAGCGTGGAGATAAGCGGCTGGCCGTCCTGCGTGCCAAACTCAATCGAACCGAACCCGCGCGACAGGGCCACGCCCGAGTAGGTGATCGAGACCGTGAACTCCTCGCCGGCCTGGATCGCGCGGCTGAATGTGATCGTCCGCGCGTAGGAGCCCGAGGGCGGGCCCGTCATGGTCGAAGGGTTGTTGCCCTCTGCATCCGTCACGATGCACGCCGAGACAACGTACTGGGTGCGCAGGCGGATGACAAAGGTTGTCAGCCCTTCGACCAGGCTGCGGACGGTCATGACGTTCGTGCCGCTGATTGTTTCAGCGGCGGGGACAATCTCGATGTCCAGGTCGCAGTGCAGAACGTCGGTCGTGTCGAGCACGCCGCGAAGCACCGGGGGCTCCCAGTTCCCCTCGCCTTCGGCATCAGTCGGGTACCCACGCTGCGCCTCCCACTGGCGGCGCATGAAGCACGCCTTCCCGCAACCGGTGTGTGGGTCGAGTTCGAGCGCGCACTCATCAAACTCGAGCATGGAAGAGCGGGCGGTGGGCGTGGTGGGGGGCGTGGTGGGGGCCAACGCCGCGCTCGGTTGCTGCGCGTCAGCGAAACCCGCCGACCCCGCCGCCATTGCCATCGCCACGCACGCAGCGCGTGCAAAGTGCCAGCCAATCATGGGCATCCCAGACCTTTCGCTTCCGTGAACTGACCGCCACCAAACGCACCACTGACGGGTGCCCCTTGATGTTCGCTCCTAGCCTACCCCCGGTTCTAACGCAAGCCCGTCACGGCCCGAATAATGGCAAATCCCGAGCCTTACGCCTCCCTTGCGCTACCGTCCCCGCTCGCCAACATGCCCCCGCCCCGGTTGCCTTGCCGGGCCGTTCTGCTGTCGGTGTATTGGCTCCTCCAAGGCGCGTTAGCCTATGTCCTCGCCGGGGCGTGGATTACGCTCAACGCCAACTCGGGCGGCTCCGCTGGCCCTCTCTATTCCTTCGATTTCTCGGACCTCTTCCACCTGCTGACGGACCCGCACTGGGCACCCTGGGCGGCGGGCGGCATTCTGGTTTTCACACTCCTGCAAGGTTTTTTTCTGCTGCCGGTCCGCCGTCCGGCCGCACGCCTCGACGGGCGCGGCGTGCCCCTGTGGCTTTCAGCCGCCGCCGCGGGCGTGGCCGTCGCGCTCCTGTGGGGCGCGGTCGCGACGAGCGGCTTCGCTCTCGTTCAACTCTGGCAGTGGGAACACAGAGGCTCGATCGAGCAACCATTGCTTCTGGTCATCCTCGGCTCGGTCGGCGTGGGCTGGCTGATCGCGACGCCGCTGATCGTGAGATTCATGGCGCGCCGCCGGCGCGAGACCGCGCTCTCGCGGATCGCCGCGGCGGTCTTCATGGGCACGACGGTCGAGGCCGTCGCGATCATGCCGCTGGATGTGATGATGCGGCGCAAGACGGATTGCTACTGCGATACGGGCACCTTCTGGGCGCTCTCGGCGTGCGGGACGGTCGGCCTGTTTGTCTTCGGCCCCGCGGTCCTGCTGCCCATCGTCGCTCGCCGCCGCAAGCGCTGGTACGCCTCTCGCTGCGATGCGTGCGGCTACGACATGAGTGCAACACTCGGCGCACTTCGATGCCCGGAATGCGGCGCGGGATGGCGATCGGAACCCGCAGCGCATGAAAAGGCCCCCGTCGCGTGACGGGGGCCTTGTGAAAGTTGCGGGTGCTGTGCCGGTTCTGATCAGGCGGTCAGATTACGGGCAGGGGCCGGTGCCCTCGGCGAACCACTCGGAGAGGAATGCGAAGATCGCCGGGACGCCGTTGGTGCCGCCGTAGTTGCGAGCAACAGGATCGTTGGCGAACCAATCGGACAGGAAGCAGAAGATGTCGGGCACACCGACAGTTCCGTCCTGGCACCAGTCGGCATCGCAGAACGCGGGGCCGCAGACCGAGGCGTCCTGCTCGACCAGCGAGAGCGTCCAACTCGAAAGCGTGCCCAGGTCGGCACCCGCGCCATCGCAAATCTCGAGCGTCCATGTGCCCGCTGAGTCCACACCATCGAACGCCGAGAGTGGACCGGTGTTTGTCCCGGTCGGCCTGTAGGTGCCGACTGTCGGCATCGCGCAGACCAGCGTCGCGCCCTCATCGTCAAAGGTCACATCGAGTCCGAGGTTGGTGCCGCACTGGCGCTCCAAGAGGGCGATCGTGGTCGCGCCATGAACGACCCGGATGCGCAGATCGCCGATGAAGGTGTGGTCGGGGACTTCGACGCGGACGTTGACATCGCCGACAATGAACGAGTCCGGCACGACGAGGGAGTCTGTCACGAAGCCGGCGGCGACGCATCCGTTGTCCGGGATCGCGAGCGAGGGCGTGCTTGTGAAGTTGAATGCGGGACCGCTGCCCTGACCGCAGTTGGAGTTATCTCCGAGGTAGTTGCCTCCCGCGGCGAGGCAGCCCGCTTCCGTCTGGACGTTGCAAACGCCGGCGACACAGCAACCGCCCGATGGGAGGCACGCCACCGCGCCAGCGCAGGAGCCCAGGTCGCCGAGCGTCAGCGTCGTCGTGCCCGTTGCGCCCTGCGTTCCGGTGCCACCATGCACGAGGATGTAGTAGGTCGCGCCGGTCTGGGTACACCAACTCACCCTGGACTGCTGGGTGCCCGTGCCGCAGCCGTTCGGCGGGGCGAGGGTTGCGTTGTCGATCCCGGTGATGCAGGTCAGTCCGGCAAGGTTCCCGCACCCGCCGGTCGCGCCAGCGCAGAACACGCTCAGGCGCGTGTCAAAGTTGCCGCTGGTGCTGTCGCAGGTGTCTGCGACATAGGTGTTGCCGTTGCCGACAACCGTGTACCACACGCCGCCACGGACGATCGTGGTGGTGCAGGTGGGGGGACCGATGTCGCTGGTCGATCCCGTCGTGGTCACGACGGTCGTGGAGGGCACGCTGAGGGGCACCGCGCCCGAGCAGCGGTCGTTGGCCAGGCACGCGCCCTCATCAAGAACCGACAACTCAAACTGACCCGAGCCGGTCGTGTCGTTGGTGACCAGGATGTAGTAAGTCTGGCCGGAGGTGGAGCAGAACCTCGCGGAGGCCGCGGTGGCGGGCGAGCAGGCCGGCGAGGTCGCGGCTGCCGCGTCAACGCATGTGAGCGCTGCGCAGGTGCCGGTGTACACATAGAGGCGGGTGTTGAGGACCGTATTCGCGCTGCAAGTCGTGGCGTTGAGAACGTTCCCATTGCCGACCACCGTGTACCAGAGACCGAGATTGAACGTCAGCAGGCCATTGCAGGTGGGCAGGCCGGGGTCGTTGGTTGCGCTCGCGTTATTACTGATGATGCTCGATCCGATCGCGACGGGCACCGCCGCCACGCACCCGTCCCCGGGCGCAATGACGGTGACGTTGAGCGAGCCGGTGCTGGAGCGCATCTCGGCATCCGAAACCGTGAAGGGCACGGCCTGCACGCCGGGCGAGGCCGTCACCACGGTCGTGAACCGGAAGATGTTGTCCCCGGCGATATCGTCGCCGTTGGTCGCATTGTCGAAGAGTTGCTGTGTTGCCGAACCGCCGATCAAGGTGAGGTCCGCCTCGACCTCAATGTCCGTGCTCGGCGGACCCTGCGCGGGCGAGACCGTGACGCTGATGGTCGTGGACTGGCCCGAGACAACCGCCGCGGGATTTGCCGATCCAACGCCAGTGGGGATGCCCTGGCCCAGCGCATTGTCCGAGCAGAGCGTCCAACTCACGAGAGTACCGACATCGCCGCCCGCGTTGTCAGACACTGTGAGCGTCCAAACCGTGGCCGCAGTCAGACCATTGAAGGCAGCCAGCGTGAAACTCAGATCATCGGGTTTCCACGAACCCGTAACGTTTGCTGTCCCGGGCGCGGCGACTTGCGGCAGGTCGTACGTCGTCGCCGCGGAATCGTCGAGCACAAACGGGATGCCCGTTGTGTTGTTACCGAAGTTGTCCGCCGAAAAGCCTACGCCCGTTCCGGTTCCGCCCGGACGGTCGATCAGCGTCACTTCGATGCCGCTCACTTCGTGCCGAAGTTTGGCGATGACATCGCCCTGCCAGGTGTGGGGGATGATCAGCCTCGCTCGCACGTTCAGCAGGGGGTCTCCGTTCGTGGTCATCGAATCCGTCACAATCCCAGGCGTCACGTTGAACTGGGGGATAGCAACGTTCGGGCTGCGGCTTGCTGAGTTTGGGCACACCCCGCGCATCTCGGGCCCGCTCCCGCCCTCGCCGGGCACCAGCCCGTTGGCCTTCTCCCAGGCCTCCTGCTGCGCCTTGATCCCAACGTGATCCAGCGCAACAGCCCCCGCTTCTCGCGGCGGCACCCCGCCCCATGCACAGGCTCCGGCCGCGGCGACGATCATTGCGGCCGCTCCAAACAGGCTTCGCTGACTCACTCTCCACCTTCCTTCCGGGAATCTCGTTCCCATGTGACACCCGCCAGCCGCGGCAGGACCTCCCCCTATTCCGTGGCCCGCCCCACTCCACTCCATTATTCAGATCTCAACTTGTACCACACGCCTTGGATATCCGCAACAGTCCTTTAGGCCAAACACCCCAAGTTCAAGGATTATCGCTCCCGGCGAGGGTCGGCCTGCATCCGCCCGAACTCGTCAGTGGACCCCCAGCACCCCTGCCCGGGTAACGCGTGGCCAAGCGCCGCAAGGAAAACGTCCCGACCCACCTCAACCGCCCCGAGCCGCAGGGTGTGCGGGTTGGCGATTTGCACATCGAGCAGGCGATACCCGGCGCGCCGCAGGTGCGCGGCGAGCATCACAAGGCACACCTTTGAAGCGTCCGTACCCCCCCTCTCTGGGCGGCAGAACATGCTTTCGGCGAAGAACGCGGCACCGATCGAGACGCCATAGATGCCGCCCACCAGTTGCCGTTGCGAACCCGCTCCCCTCCAGGCCTCGACCGAGTGCGCGTGGCCCAGTTGGTGCAGCCCTGTGTACGCGCCGATCATCTCCTCGCTGATCCACGCACCGTCGAGCCCATCCCCCCCTCGCGGCGCAGCGCACGCCCGCATGACTCCCTCGAACGTCTCATCGGTGGTCAACTCAAACACGCTGCGCCGGATCGTTCGCGCCAGCGACCGAGAAACATGCACGCCGCCCTCCGCCAGCGACAGTACGGCCCTCGGGTCGGGCGAGTACCACCCGATCCGGCCAGTCTTTCCGCAGCGCATGTCCGCCATCGGGAAAAAGCCCGCCGAATACGCCGCCAGCAGCAGTTCAGGCGTCAGCGACGGCGGGGCGGGAGGAGTTGTGGATGGGTGGCTTCTTCCCACCGATTACAGTATCGCTTCACTTGCCGCCCGCCGGAGCCCTCCGATGCCCGTGTCCGTGTTCGCCTTCGTCTCCGTATTCGCCTGGCCACCGAACTGGGACCGCGCCCAGATGGTCGATGCGATGGCTCGCTGCGTGGGTCTCGATCCGCCCGATGCCGATCTCCGGGTTGCCAAACCACCGCCACTGGCCATCACGCGGATGGAGCAGCGACCCGCGGGTGCTGCCGTCGCCGCGCTGCGTGACCTCGGCATCCGCGCGTTCGCACCGACGAAGCGGCAGATCGACGGCCTGGACCGCCCCATCCTCGCGAAGCGGATGTCGCAGGCACAGGGCGCGACCTCACCCATGTACCTCATCGAGCCGTGGCGCGGCGAATCCGCCGGACTCCTCATGTCCGACGTCTTTCTCATTCTCCGCGCCCAAGTTGCCTCCACCCGCTCCACCGCAGCCGACCCGATCACCCAGGTGGGCTTCGACACCGCCACCGGCGTGATGTCCCTGGATCGCGTGCTGGGACGCACGCCGCGAACGAGCCTCGCTCAGGTCATTGAGTTGCACTGTCTCGATGGCCGGCGCATCCGCATCGATGCCAACAAGTTCAACTTCGATTGCCTGGGCGACGACCGGGCAATGGCCGATGCCGTCAACGCCGATCTTCTTGCCGAACAACTCATCTCCCAGGCCCCTCGCGCTGCGGTTGAAACAGGCTTCCGGGACTTTTCGCCACCGCCCGGTGCCAGTCGGCCCCTCGACCCCGGTTCGCCGCTGTTCCGCTCCCGGATGCCGGAGTTCGAGTTCTACTCGGCCTGGCTCCATATCCTTCACAGGATTGCACTGGACGCCTGAAATCGCTGGTTCACAAACCCGAATAGTCGCTGAGGGAGCACCGCCATGGAATCGCAGGAACTTGTCACACAGTTGCTCAATGAAGAGGTTCTGATCCCCTTCCTCGTCACCTTCGGGATCGTGTCCATCGTGCTCTTCCGCACTGCCGCGGCGATAGTGGCCTCCGTGGCACGCGAGCGCACCCGGCGAGAGATCGCCGCCTACATCGCCGAGGGCTCCATGACGCCCGAGCAGGGCGAGAAACTCATGAAGGCCGGGCCGAAGGGCACCTGCTAGTCCTGCAACGCGTTCCGTCACGCTCGGAGGCAGACCATGTATCCGCACACACTCGCCAGTGATTTTATTGACCTCATCCCGGTGATCGCCGTCGGCGGGGGCGTCGTGATCGCCCTCGTCTGGATTGTTTTCGCCACTCTCGACTCGATCATCAAGGCGCGCGCCAAGGAAACGACTCGGCGCGAACTCGCGGCTTATGTCGCCGAGGGCTCGATGACCGCCGCCGATGCCACCAACATCATCAACGCGGGGCGCAGCAGCAAGGCCTCCGCGGCGTGCCCCGCCGACTTCCAGCCAGCGGCTGCCCGGCGGGCCTGATACCGAAATCCAAGCAATCGTGTGCCACGACCGCCGGCATTGAGCGATCGGTGCGGGGCACCCCGCAGAGGCTGCCTACGCGCAGATCATTTTCAGGACGCGCAGCGCTTCCGCGATGGACCACGCCTGCGCCGGGCACCCCCCCGCACGCTGCGGCTGGTCTTCCGACCAGTCCCCGTCGTAGACCTCCGCGATCTGCCCGATGCACGTTCCGTTTGCGGCACGCGCTGGCCCCGGCGCGATGCGGTGAAGAACCGGCTCAAGCAGTGAGCGTGCCTCAACCCTCGACGCGGCACTGAACTCCCCAGCCCGCAGAACCGCCTCGGCCAGCGGACCCAGCAACCAGGGCCATGCCGTCCCCTGGTGGTACGCGCTGTCCCGCTCGAACAACGTCCCCTCGTACCGCCCGCGATAGCGCGGGTCCGCCGGGTCGAGCGTTCGCACACCCATCGGCGTGAGCAGGCGCGACGTCACGCACGCGATCACCGCGCGGCGTTGCTCGATGCTCAGTGCCGAGTGCGGCAGGCTCGCCGCGAAGACCTGATTTGGACGCACGGATGCGTCCGGTGTCCACCCCGTCGGCTCACCTGGTGTCAGGACATCGAACAGGCATCGGTCTTTCGCGTTCCAGAACTTCGCCGCAAAACTTCTTCCGACCGCGCCCGCGAGATCGCTCAGGTCCGCGGTCATCGTGCCGCGCTGCTTGCTTAACGCGCCCGCCAGTGACCGCAGCGCGTTGTACCACAGCGCGTTGATCTCCACCGCCTTCCCGTGGCGCGGCGTGAATGTCACGCCATCTCGCTGCGCATCCATCCACGTCAGTTGCGTCGCGCCCGTGCCCGCCGTGATCAGTTTGTCGATCGGGTCCATCGCGATGTTGAAGTCCGTGCCGCGCCGGTAACTCTGCACCACGTCCAGACACGACTCGAGGAAACGCGATTCAAAACCCGCGCGATCGCCCGTCGCTTCCAGCCACCGGCACGCCGCGTGGACAAACCACAGCGAGGCGTCCGCCGTGTTGAACTCCGGCTCCCCGGTCTGGTCGTTGAAAACGTTGGGGATGATGCCGTTGCGGCGGGCACGGGCGAAGCCTTCCAACTCTCGCGCCGCGTCATCGAACCGCCCTGTCGCGAGCAGCAGGCCCGGCAGCGAAATGAACGTGTCCCGTCCCCAATCCGAGAACCACGGGTAGCCGGCAATGGTTGAAACGCCGGTCTGGACTGGTTCCGCACCCCGATCCTGCCTCGCAACCACGAACGCATCCGCGCTCCGCGCCAGCGCACCGAGCACTTGCGCATCCCCTTCCGCCGCGCCTACCGGAACCGTCGCCGCCGCGAGCGCTGCGCCACGCGCGCGCCGTGTCGCCATTTCCAACTCGACCCCGTGCTCTGGTGCCTCGCCATCGCCCATACACGCTGCGATTTCGAACACCGCCGCGTCCTGCTCCGCCGCGAGTACCCCCTCAAAGTGCCCCGGCGAGAAGAGGTCCTCAATGCAGTCCTGCCCGCGCGCCGAATCCTCGCGATAGAAACAGTCATTCCACCACTGCTCATCGTGCACGAATCCAACCGCTCCGGCTCCGACCTTCATGCCCAACCTGTGCCCGTTGCGGCCCACCTCCACATCTCTCTTCGATGCCGAAACGGCAAAGGTGCCCGCCCACGCGCGACTAAGAAGACCGTGAAAATCGCGCAGCGATAGGAGAGGGCGCACCGTGAGTTTCATTGGGCCGAGCGCTCCGGCCCGCCGCAGCGTGTATCGCAGGCCCACCCTGCTCATCCCCGCATAGAGCACCAACTCACGCGTGAACTCCAGACCTTCCGCGCCATACACCCATCGCGCCAACACCCCTTGCTCGAACTCGAAGCGGCACAGACGCGAAATGCCGTCTGGGTGGACGACCGGCTCCGAACGGTCATTTTCTTTCTTGAACTCAAGTGTCGCGAACTCGACCACGCGCTGGCTGAACTCCACCCGCTCGACCATCGCATTCAGCGCGGCCACCCGCCCCACCGGCGGCTTTGTCGCGCCGATCAACATCGCGTGATACCGGCGCGTCGGCACGCCCGCGGCGGTCCCCATCGCAAACCCGCCCAGCCCGTTGCTCAGCACCCACTCCTGCCCGCGCAGCGCGGCATAGCCCTGCGAAGCGTCATAGGAGTGCGTCAGGGTTCGGCACGCCTCAGCCCCTCGACCGCCTTCCTTCTTGCCCGGTCTGCCCATGCTGCGATACAAGCCCGGCGAATGGGTCCGAGCAACCCGTGGCCGATCTCCGTTTGACCCACCCCCAACACCTGCCATAAATGATCATGGCGACCAACAACGGCTCTCGTGCCCGTCTGACCGGCCCCTCCAAAGCAAGCAAGCCGACCCGGTCCCCGCGCCCCAGCGCCAAGGACTCCGATCCCGCCGCGATCAAAATCGTCGGCGACGGCATCACCTTCGACGATGTTCTGCTGCTCCCCCAGCACAGCGACGTCATGCCCTCGCAGGCCGACACGTCCACGCGCCTCACCCCCACCATCCGCCTCAACATCCCGCTGGTCTCGGCCCCGATGGACACCGTCACCGAGTCCGCCCTCGCCGTGGCGCTGGCGCAAGAGGGCGGAGTGGGCGTCATCCACCGCAACCTCCCCATCGAGTTCCAGGCGCGCGAGGTCACCAAGGTCAAGCGCTCCGGCAACGGCATCATCCTCGACCCCATCACCGTCGGACCCAACGAGACCGTGGGCCACGCCCGCCGCCTGATGCGCGAGCACAACGTCTCGGGCTTCCCCGTCACCGAGGATGGCGATTCCGAACTCCGCTCCCACGGGCGCGTCGTCGGCATCCTCACCAAGCGCGACCTCAAGTTCGTCGAGGACGAATCCACACCCGTGCGCGAGGTGATGACCTCCACCGGCCTCGTCACCGCGCCTCCCGGACCCACGCTCGAAGAAGCCGAGCGCATCCTCAACCGCAATAAAGTCGAGAAACTCATCCTCGTCGACAAAAAGGGCCGCCTCGCGGGGATGATCACGCAGCGCGACATCGACCGCCTCTCCCAGTTCCCCAAGGCCAACCTCGATTCCCGCGGCCGCCTCCGCTGCGGCGCGGCGTGCGGCGTCGACCAATACGAGCGCGTCGAGGCTCTTATCGCCGCGGAAGCGGACTTCATCGTCATCGATACCTCCCACGGCCACTCCGAGAATGTCCTCCGCACGGTGCGCACCATCAAGCAGAAGCACGACATCGAGGTGATCGCCGGCAACGTCGCGACGATGGAGGGCGCGATGGCCCTCGTGAAGGCCGGAGCGGACGCGATCAAGGCCGGCATCGGCCCCGGATCGATCTGCACCACCCGCGTCGTCACGGGAGTAGGGGTGCCGCAACTCACGGCGATCTTCAACTCGATCCGCGGCGTGCGAAAGTCGGGCCGGGGCGGCAAGGGCGGCGTCCCCGTCATCGCCGACGGCGGCATCCGCATGTCCGGCGACATCGCCAAGGCCATCGGCGCGGGCGCATCGTGCGTCATGCTCGGCTCCCTCTTCGCAGGGCTGGACGAATCCCCCGGCGAATCCGTCATCTTCGAGGGCCGTCGCTACAAGTCCTATCGCGGCATGGGCTCCGCGGGCGCGATGGAGGCCGGCTCGGCCGACCGCTACGGCCAGCACGGTCGTGGCACCGCTCCTGGTGGCACCGCTCCTGGTGGCACCGCTCCTGGTGGCACCGCTCTCCAGAGCGGTGAAGATCGCCTCCGCAAGTTCGTCCCCGAGGGCGTTGAGGGCCTGGTCCCCTACCGCGGCTCGCTGGCCGACTTTGTCTACCAACTTGTCGGGGGTCTCCGCGCCAGCATGGGCTACTGCGGCTGCCCCACCATCGACGACTTCCGCGAGCGTGCCCGCTTCGTCCGCGTGACCGGCGCGAGCGTCATCGAGAGCCACCCGCACGACATCCGCATCACCAAGGAAGCGCCGAACTACTCGCACGAATCGCTCGATGCCCGGAGCCGGTGAGCGATGCCCTCGTGAAACTGGCTGTAGACTCCCGCCGGGCTTCACCGTGCGCGCTGATTCGATACGATGGTCCCGTCAATGGAGCCCGAACCAGTGCTGGATATCCACTTCGGCGAAAACCTTGAAGTCATCAGAGCGTTCCCCGACGCTTCCTTTGACCTCATCTACATCGATCCACCCTTCAACACCGGCAAGACGCAATCGCGAACGCAGATCAAGACCGTGCGCGACGATGACGGGGACCGGACCGGCTTCAAGGGCCAGCGGTACCGCACCGTCAAACTCGGCACCAAGGGCTACGCCGACACGTTCTCCGACTACCTCGCGTTTTTGGAACCGCGATTGGAGGAAGCACGCCGCCTGCTCAAACCGAACGGTTCGTTTTTCTTCCACATCGACTACCGGGAAGTCCATTACTGCAAGGTACTGCTCGATTCCATTTTCGGGCGCGAGTCTTTCATCAACGAAATTATCTGGTCGTACGACTACGGCGCGCGAGCGACCAAGCGATGGTCCCCGAAGCACGACAACATCCTGTGGTACGCCAAAGACCCCGACAACTACACCTACAGGTACGACGACATCGACCGTATCCCGTACATGGCCCCTGGCTTGGTCGGGCCGGAGAAGGCCGAGCGGGGCAAGACGCCGACGGACACATGGTGGAACACCATCGTCAGCCCCAACGGCAAAGAGAAGACGGGATACCCGACGCAAAAACCCTTGGCGATTATCAACCGGATCATCAGGGTTCATTCCAATCCCGGTGATCGCGTCCTCGATTTCTTCGCGGGGAGCGGCACCATCGGGGAGTCGGCGCTGCGGATGGGGCGGTCGGCCGTGCTCGTTGACAACAACATTGAAGCGATGGAAGTGATGGCAAAGCGTTTGATGTTCGCGCGTCCCCGCTTCATTGGATACTCGCCCGGGAACCACCAATCCCCCGTCACGACTGAAGCGGTTGGTTTATTTGTGTAGGAACTTGCACTGACTTTGTCACGATCGTGGGGCATCGCCGCCGATCGGGGCATCACAGACAGGAGGTTCGTTCATGGCGAAGCGAGCGGCGATCCGTCGGGAGGAAGAGGGCGCGGAATCGGCATTCCTAAAACTCGTACCGGGCTCTCGGTGCAGCAACAACTGCAGGCTCGGCGATGTCATCGTGCCGGTGGATGGCACAGATCACTACGTCGAGATCAAGCACTGCGACTCCAAGGGCGAGAGCATCAATCAGGTTCGGGCGATCAAGTTCATTCCATGCGTGATCTTTGCGCCCAGACGTGCCTGCTGGTACATACTTTCAGCCGATCAACTCGTCAGACTTGCCGCTTCAAAGGCGCGTGGCCAGCACACCGAACTCGCCTTCGAGTGCATGTTGTTTACCCTGAACTCGCTTGCTTCAACGTCCTTCTCGAAGGCAACTGATGCAGAACTGGATGACACATTAAGGGTGGCAATCCGCTGCGGAGTTTCGGCTACGGGACTTCGAGAACTCATGACTGCCCTGCTTGCGGACATAACTACGCTGAAGAAACAATACATTGAGTTGGTTCGGCGAATGGACCACTGATGCGCAAACCCTTCGTCGGCGGCAACTGGAAGATGAACCTCGATGCCGCGGCTGCGCGCACGCTCGCGGACGAACTCGCGCGCACGGTCGCGGCGGACGGACTCGATGGCTTTTGCGACATCGCCATCTTCCCGCCGTTTGTCTACATCCCCGCGGTCTTGGGCGTGCTGCGGGATCGCCCGTCGGGCATCATGCTCGGGGCGCAGGACCTGTGGCCCGGCCCGGCCGGCGCGTTCACCGGCGAAGTCTCCGCCGCGATGCTCATCGACTGCGGCGCAACAGTCGTCCTCACCGGCCATTCCGAGCGCAGGCATGTGATCGGCGAGAGCGATGAACTCATCAACCGCAAGGCCCGCGCCGGCCTCGATGCCGGCCTCTCCGTCATCCTCTGCATCGGCGAGACGCTCGACCAGCGCACCGCGGGCCGGACAAACCAGGTCAACGAGCGACAACTCCGCGCCGGCCTTGCGGGCGTGAAGCCCGATCAACTCGTCCGCCTGACCATCGCCTACGAGCCGGTATGGGCCATCGGCACCGGCAAGAATGCCACACCCGCCGATGCGCAAGATGCCCATGCCCACTGCCGCGCGGTCCTCACCTCGCTCTTCGGCAATGCGGCCGCGGCCAGCATCCGCGTCCAATACGGCGGCTCCGTCAAGGCCTCCAACGCCGCGGAACTTTTCGCCCAGCCGGATATCGATGGCGGGCTGATCGGCGGGGCATCGCTCAAGGCCGACGAGTTCCTGGGCATCGTGAAGGCTGCGGCGGCTTCCAGTCAAGCCAAATGACCCGCTTTTCGGCCTCAGGCTGGCGGACACCCCTTGCCATTCCTAGAGTTGCGACCCCTCAAAGGACGCACGATGACCCTGATGCTCGCCGCTCAACTCCCGCCCTTCGCCATCAACCTGATGATCGTCGGGTTCTTCATCCTGTGCATCATCATGATCCTCACGGTCCTGATCCAGAAGCCCCAGGGCGGCGGCCTGTCAGGCGCGTTCGGCTCCGGTGCCGGCTCCGGACAGACAGCCTTCGGCGCGCGAACCGGTGATGCCCTGACGGTCGCAACCATCGGTATCTTCGTGGTTTACATCATCGCCGCAGTCGGGCTGAACTATGCCGTTCGTCCCGTGGTCGCCGCGCCGGCCGAGCCGCAGGCCCAGACGGACCCTGATGCCGCGCCCGTGGCCGAGCCGGGCACCTCGCCCGCCGCGCCGACAGGCACAATGCCAGCGCCAGGCCCCACACCCATTATTCTGACTCCCAGTTCAGGCCCGCCAGGCGCGACCCCACCGGCTGCGACCCCACCGGCTGCGACCCCACCGGC
>ENA-ORBV01005164-ORBV01005164.1-microbial-mat-metagenome-genome-assembly--contig:-NODE-5164-length-24277-cov-4.083017_pt1 | contig 24277 bp, 22 predicted proteins | sample MGYA00237777_ERZ505514 | MGnify/ENA primary metagenome ERZ505514 (study PRJEB26160, sample SAMN06269048) | microbial mat metagenome | isolation source: Oligotrophic lake microbial mat | place... | reverse complement strand
GCCAGAAATTGGCGAGGCGGGTCAACGGCGCAACCAAGCTGCATCGGCAGCTTGGCTGACGTCGATGGGCAGGTGTGCGGATTTCCAAGCGCGAAATCCACCTTCGATCACGACCGTATTCGAGTAACCCAGTTCTGCAAGCGTCTGCGCACACAACAGGGCGCGCGCACCGGCCGCGCACAGCAGTAAGAGCTCGCGTTCTTTATTGGGCACCAGACGCGCAATCTCAAACTCCAGTTGACTGCGCGCGACGCGCAAGGCCTGCGTTGGACTGCCATCGGCCCATTCGGCGGCTTCGCGCACATCCAAGATCAGCGCGCCCAGTTGCTGACGCAATTGCGCCTGCTGCGCGGCTATATGCGGCGTGCTGGCGCGCAGTTGTTGCAGCCAATCATCACTTCTCAACGGGCTACTCCCAGTCAGTTTCAGCTTGCGCAGCCTGAAACAGTGGTTCGATGTTAATGATCGCGCCGGCAGGCAGGTCGATTGGTCCTTCCGGCAAGTTCAGCAACACACTGGCTTGCATCAGACTCAAGCTGCGGTGCGATTCTTGCGCCAGCAAAGGTCGGACCCACAGCTGCCCTTGCGCATCGACGCGATAAACCGCGCGCAGATATTCGGCGCGAGCGTGGGTTTTGCGCAACGGCGCAAGTAAGCGTGCCGGCCAGCGCACTGGATCGGCCGGCACCAAGCCCTGCCAGGCTTGAATGGCCGCCTGGGCGAGCACGCGAAAGCTGATGAACACCGAAACCGGATTGCCGGGCAGGGCGAGCAGCGGTTTGCCGGCGAACTCCCCGAACAACACCGGCATGCCGGGTTTCATGCGCACCTTCCAGAAATGCACGCAGCCGTGCTGTGCCAGTAGTTGCGGCATATGGTCGTGATCACCGACCGATGCACCACCGGTGGTGATCAGCAGATCTGCGCTGTTGGCGGCACCCTGTAGCGCCAGCGCCAGACGCTGAGGATCGTCGGCGGTCGCCTGGCTGGGCAGCGGGTGTGCGCCAGCCTCAAGCAGCAGCGCATGTAAAAGCGTCGCATTGCTGTCGTAAATCTGACCCGCTGCCAAGGGCTGATTGGGCGTCGCCAATTCATCGCCAGTGCTGATGATCGCAACACGCGGACGCGCCACCACGCGTAACTGCGCGCGGCCGGCGCTAGCCGCAAGCGCCAAGCCGCGCGCGTCCAGCCGCAAACCACGCTTCAGCAGGCGCGTACCCGCGGCACACTCTTCGCCTTTGAGCCGAATGTTCGCGCCGATCCTCGGAATCTGGGTCACCTGGACCTGATCGCCACTGCGCGTGGTGTCTTCCTGGATCACCACGGTATCGGCGCCGTCCGGCACCATCGCACCGGTCGATATGCGCACGCACTGGCCGGCGCCCAGTTGGCCCACAAAACGCGCACCAGCACGACTCTCGCCGATCAGCTGCAAGGCGGTTTGCTGCAAATCCGCGTGGCGGCAGGCATAACCGTCCATCGCCGAGTTGGCAAACGGCGGCAAAGAATGTCCAATATGGATGTCTTCAGCCAAGCACCGACCGTGGGCCTCGGATAGTCCCACGCGTTCGACCGCCGGATTCGCGTTGATCAGCGCCGCCGCCAGCGCCTGCTGCGCCTCGGCCACGCCAATCCGCATACGCACACCGCGTTCCCGCAGCAGCAGCTCAATCGCACTCGGCGTTTGCACCCGCATTGACTCCAGACCCAAAGCAGTGGGCCAGCATAGCGAAGACGGCAAGGGTGAGGCAGCATGCGCCGCTTGTTCGCTGGTTGTCAGCGATGAACCGCATGCCAAGTACAACTCGGCGCTGCAGATCGCTTGGCGCCAGTCCCCCCTGGATCACCGAGTTGCACTCGGCGCTTTGACTCATCTGCGCCGGTCCCCTTGGATCGCCGAGTGTTCGCGATTTTGGTACACGCGATTTCTGCGCAGGCCAAGCAGTTCTACCTTTCCTGTGGTTTCTTTGAATCGCCGTCGCAACCGATGACCTTGCTTATGACGATCGAGACGGTGCGCTCTATCTTGATAGAGTCAAACTGACCGCATTCGTCGCCAAACGCGAACTCGGCAAGCCTAGCAGCCTGTCGGGCTTTGCGCCTGAGATGCGTTGTGAGCTTAAGCGGATGTCTGCAAGGCGCGGCGCGCAGGCAATGGCTCTTCCATTGCTTAAGCGTCGCAGAGGCCGGACGCGCAACCCGAAGGGCAGGACGGCCTTTTGGCATAGCGCAGACTCGAAAGTAGAGCCCAAGCCTTCAAAATCAATCCGAGACTGAGTAGAAAACGATGGCCAAAAGGACTTCCGGCGCACTCGCGAAGAAAGCCCGACAGGCTGCTAGCGCTTCACATGCTTCATCAATCGACGGCGTTTGGCTTTTTGGCGTTCGGTCAATACGTTGACTTTGCCAGCGAAAGGATTGGTGCCTTCGCGGAATTCCAGTGCCAACGGGGTGCCGACCAATTTGAAGCGCTCGCGCAGCGAGTTTTCCAAATAGCGTTTGTAGTCTTCTGATAGCCCGGTCAGGCGATTGCCGTGAATGATGACGCGCGGCGGATTGCGTCCGCCTTGGTGGGCATAACGCATTTTGGCAACGCGGCCGCGCACCATGGGTGGCTGGTGTTTTTCGAAGGCCTTGCCGATTGCCTCGGTCAGTTCATTCGCGGTGAATTCTTTGGTCGCTGAACGGTGGGCTTGATTGACGGCTTTCAGCAATTCACCGAGGCCAGAGCCGTGTAGCGCGGAAATGGGCAAGCGTTTGGCAAAGTTGACGAAGCCCAAACCCCAGTCCAGGCGTTGCGTTACTTGCGTGCGTTCGCGCACGCTCAAACCGTCCCATTTGTTGATGGCCAATACCAAACCACGGCCAGCGGCGACGATTTCTCCGAGGATGTGGGCATCCTGATCGGCGAAACCTTGTTGTGCGTCGAGCATCAAAACCACCACCTGCGATTCTTCAACCGCTTGCAAGGCTTTGATGACACTGAACTTTTCCACACCATCTTCGACCCGCGCGCGGCGCCTAATGCCGGCGGTGTCGATCAGCAAATAGCTTTTGCCATCGCGCTCCAGCGGGATGCGCACCGCATCACGGGTGGTGCCCGGCAGGTCCATGGCCAATACGCGCTCTTCGCCAAGCAAGCGGTTGACCAGGGTGGATTTGCCGACGTTTGGGCGTCCGATGATCGCGATTCGAATCGCGCCGGTGTCCATGCCTTCTTCGGCAGGGGATGCAGGAAAGCGTTCGAGCAGATGCTCGACCAGATCGCCAATGCCCTGGTTGTGCGCGGCGGCGACCATCAGCGTCGCGCCGATCCCCAAACGCGAGAACTCGGCGTTGGCGCCATGTTCTTCAACGCCATCTATCTTGTTGATAATCAACAATAAAGGTTTGCTGGTTGCGCGAATGCGCAGCGCGATATCGATATCGTCAGGATGCAGGCCGTCGCGTGCATCGACTACCAAGCAAACCAGATCACATTCGTCGATCGCTTGCCAAGATTGCGCCGCCATGCCTTTGGCGAGCGCATCTTCGTTCTCGGTCAGGCCGGCGGTATCAACGACCATGAAGGGCCGGTCACCGCGCCTACACACACCAAACAAACGGTCACGCGTTACGCCGGGCAGGTTCGAGACAATCGCGTCCCGACTCTTGGTCAGGGAATTGTAAAGCGTCGATTTGCCGACATTCGGGCGACCGACCAGAGCAACAACGGGAAGCATTGGCGGACGCCTTCAAATTACGCTGAGCAACTGCCATTGCGGTTGCCGATGAAATTAAACTGCCGCCGCGGAGCGGCACTCAATCAATTGCGGAGTCGGAACGCACCCACAGAGCCATCGCGGTTCTGTACGTAAAGCACCTCACCGACGACGAGCAAAGCATCGCCGAAACCTGCGCCGCCGAGTTTGGTGCGTGCGGATATCGCACCGTCACTGCGATTCAGCCAATGCAGATAGCCTTCGACATCACCCACAACCACGTAATCGCCCAGCAAAACCGGCACCGAAATCATTCGATATAAGAGGATTTCGTTTTTCCACAATGAGCCACCCGTGCGTCGGTCCAGAGCCCATACCGCGCCATCCGATGCCGCCACAAAGACCGCATCACTGCCCGCAGCGACGCCAGCAACGGAGGACATATCGCGTGTCCACAAGGTACGGCCGCCGTCTAAAGTCAGCGCCTGTGCGCCCGACTCATAGCCGGCGACGAATAAATCACCGTTCAACAACACCATGCGTCCGTCGACGTCGACCATACGTTCCAAATCGGTTTTGCCTTCACCGACACCGATCCGTTGTTCCCATGCTGGCCGGCCATCAGCCATTGCAAATGCGCTGACCGTGCCGTTGGCGTTAGCGGCCACGACTAACTCGTTGGTGACGACCGGTGACGCTGAACCGCGCAAACTGAGCAGCGGCACGCCGCGATCCGCCGCCCAAATTTGCTCACCATTGCTGGCTTTGAGCGCGTGGGTGCGGCCGTCATTGGCGCTCACGATCACCTTATCGCCAATCAACACGGGGGCGCTGATGACTTCCGATGACACGCGTTTACGCCAAACTTCCGCGCCGGTTTCTGCCTCGAAAGCAACGACTTCGCCATCAATGGTGCCCGCGACAGTGAGCGTCTCGCTGGCGCCCGGACCGCCGCTAAAAGAATCCGATTTCTTTGCCCACAATCGGCGGCCGGAGAGGCTGTCATAGGCTTCGATGTCACCATCAATGCTGGCAAAAAACGCCCGACCGCCGGCAACTGCAGGGACCAAACCAGCGCCAGTCACGCCGGAGCCGTCGCCGACTGAAGTCGACCACAGTTTGTCGATCTGCACTTTAGCTTCAAATTTGACCAACGGTGTCGGAGGCTCAATGTTCTCTTTCTTGGCACTGTCGCCCGTGCAGCCGGCGAGCAGTCCGGCCGCGGCCATTGCTAATACAAGTCGAGCGCGCATCGCCATCAGCCTTGCTCCGCTGGAGCCGCAGCTTCACTTTCAGTGGCCGGGCTCGCTGGGGCAGGCGTACTCACTGGCGCAGGAGGCGCAACCGCGGCGGCCGGCGTCGCGCTGCCGGCTAGCAAATCATCGCGCTTCGCTTCGATTGCCTTGCGTTGCGACGCAGCGACGTCCAACTTGGCCAGGGCTGCATCGTAAGCTTTGCGTGCGTCCTCAACTTTACCCAGTGAGCTCAGCGCATCACCGCGGATTTGATCGCGCTCGCCAGCGTAGGAGTCACCCTCAATGACTTTCAAGGTGTCCAGCGCCTGCTGCGCCGCGCCACGGCCCAGTTGCACGCGTGCCAGGCGCAAGCTGGCCAGTGATTTGATGGAGTCTGCTTGCGCGTTTTCGGCGACGAATTTAAGGGAGGACTCGGCTTCCGGCAACTGCGCATCTTTGAGTTGCAGCTCGGCGAGTTCCAGCGCCGCCAATGCCGCGTGCGGCGAACTAGCGTAATTCTTGCGCAAATCCTCAACCAGCTTACTGGCTAATTCTTTATCGTCCTTATCGACTGCCTCTTGCAGGCTTTCAAACTTTGAAAAAGCCTCGGCACGATGATTCAGGCTCGACTGCTGCCATTGCTGCCAACCGAGCAATGCAGCCAAACCGAGCAAAATGCCGGTCACGATCGACGTGCCATTTTGCTGCAGCCATTGGCGAGCTTGTTCGCTTTGCTCGTGCGAATCCAGAATGTCGTCAGCCATTGTTCCGATCCTTAGCCTGATTCAGTGGGTTAATTAGCCGCCATCGCGGCTAGGAATTTCTTTATCGTTGGTGACCGGCTTCCAGCCCAGTTCACCGCGCGCAACCGCGAAACGCGCGACATTCCCGCGCGTGAAGCCACTGAGGTCTACAGAGGTGCCGGCTACATCGGCGCGCACGCCACGCACATTGCCGATATTGACCGAGAATGGCGCGCCTTCGCTGAAGCTACGCTGGTCACCAGCGCGAACCACTTGATAGGCCAGTTTGGAGCCATCGCGATCACGGACGTCTACCCAGCTATCTTCGTCGAAGCTCAGCGTTAACACCGAAGGCGCAGCGGCGCGCGCATCGCCGGGCACCCGGAACGGGTTTAGCGAGGCCATCACCGGTGATTCGTCTGCACTTGCGGGTGCCGTATCGGGGAGTACCGGCCCCAGTGGTGCGCTGGTCACCGCCGACTTGGTAGCCGTGCTAGCCGTAACCGAGGGCACTACCTGAGGCCGCTCTGGCGTGCTGTCGGCCACGCGTGGCGCGTCTGGAAAACCGAGTTGCGGAGTATTGCTCACCAGCCAGTGCACTGCCGTCAAAGCTAGCGCGGTGCCTACGACGTAGCTTGCCGCCCATTTGTAGCGTTCGATCCAAGGCACGCGGCGCGCCACTGCACCGGCGGCTGGCAATACATGGGGTGTATCGATGGGTGCCGAGGCTGCCATTGCCTGGTTGGCCCATTCTTCGGGCAGGTTCAAAATGCGCAAGTAGCTGCGCAAGAAGCCCTTTAGATAAACCGCGGTGCCGATGCGCTGGCTGCGGCCTGCTTCTAAATCCGCCACGGTTGCGAGCGGCAAATGCAAGCGTTGGGCGATTTCATCGGCACCCAAAGACAAGTTCATTCGCGCTTCTTTCAACCGTCGCCCAAGCTCCGTCAGATCCAGCACTTGGCTAGATTGAGTCGCGGGTCCGCTCATGTCTCGCTCCTGCATCACTCACGCTGCTCCAGCGACTGCGCCTCACGCGAACGCGGGAAGCTGCTGGTCAGTCGTCGTCGGTAGTCTGCGGCGCTGCGCGTATCGCCCAGCGCCAACTCAATCTGCATGCCCAACAAAAGGGCTTCAGGATTATTTGGATTCGCCGCGTCAAAGCGCTGCATGAATGCTCTGGCATTCATATGGTCGCCGTTGGCAAATAGCACGCCGGCCATCGGCAAAAGTGCATCACCGTAGTCTGGCTTACGTTGCAGTGCCTCGCGCAGATAAGCTTCAGCCTGCTTGAGATGCCCGGCGCTCTTCGCGCACATGCCAGCATTCGATAGCGCGACTTCTGGCGTCTTGTAATATGGATCCGCAAAGGCCCGTTTGAACATCACTTCGGCTTCGGGGTAACGCCCTTGGCGGCATAGGAAACTGGCGAAATTGTTGCTCATATCGCCATCTTTGGAGCGCAGATCGACAGCCCGCTTGTAATGAAACTCTGCCTGACCGAGTTCGCCGATGGTTTCGTTCAGAACGCCGGAGACGGTGTGCGCCTGGCCCGAATTGGGATCTAACTCCAGCGCGCGCAGTAATTTGTCGCGAGCAATCTCAAGGTTGCCACGCTTTAGGTACTCCTGCGCCATCTGCACCTGTAACTCAGAGCTGCGCCGGATTTGTTCGGGTGCCAGTTTGTTTGATCGAGTGCCAGAGCCCGCGCAAGCGGTCAGCAGACACACCGCGCCGACCAGCAACCACGCCCGGGCGCTCATGCGCGTGCCTCATTTTGGGCAGCGAGTTCTGCTTTGAACTGGCTGCTGCGTCGCGTGCGGTCGAGCACCGTACCGACCAATTGACCGCAGGCAGCGTCAATATCATCGCCCCGCGTGCGGCGCACGGTGGCAATCAAACCGGCCTCCATGACGATGGTCTGGAAGCGCCGTATCGCTTCTTCGCCGGAACGCTCGTATCGCGTGCCTGGAAACGGGTTAAACGGGATCAAGTTGAGCTTGCTGGGCAAGCGGCGCAACAACTTCACCAAAGCGCGTGCATGCTCGGGTTGGTCGTTGATGTCCTTCATTAAGGTGTATTCGAAAGTGACGCAAGCGCGTGGGCGGTTGACCAAATAGCGCTGGCAAGCGGCCATCAGTTCGGCAATCGGATACTTCTTGTTGAGAGGCACCAGTTGTTCACGCAGCGCGTCGTTGGGCGCATGCAAACTCACCGCCAAACTGACGTCGCACACTTCCGACAGTTTATCGATCCCCGGCACCAAGCCTGCAGTGCTCAAAGTGACGCGTTTGTTTGCCAAGCCAAACGCCAAGTCATCACGCATCAGATTCATCGCCGGAACCACGCTGTCAAAATTGAGCAGTGGCTCGCCCATCCCCATCATGACGACGTTGGTTAGTCGGCGATTTTCCTTCACGTCATGGCCTAAAGCACGGGCCGCGATCCACACTTGGCCGATGATTTCTGCGGTGGTCAAGTTGCGATTGAAGCCCTGTGTCGCGGTTGAACAAAAGGTGCAGTTCAGCGAACAGCCAATTTGCGAGGACACGCACAAAGTGCCGCGGGTGGGCTCTGGGATGTAAACCGTTTCTACTGCATTGCCGCCGTCCAGCGCGATCAGCCATTTGGTGGTGCCGTCGGTGCTGACCTTTTGGAACAACACTTTAGGCGGGTTAATGACTGCGGTGGCCTCCAATTTGGCGCGCAGCTTTTTGCCCACATCGGTCATTGCAGCGAAGTCGGTGACGCCGTGATGATAGATCCACTTCAGAATCTGATGCGCACGGTAGCGCTTCTCACCGATGGACTCGAAGTGATCTTCGAGTCCATGGCGATCAAGGTTCATCAAGTTGACCAACGTTATGGCTTGTTCCACCTGGACCTCGGTTGTGCACGCGCCTTAGCGCGAGCTGATGTCGCTAGATGCAAAAAAGTAGGCGATTTCCAGCGCGGCAGTTTCAGCGGCGTCCGAGCCGTGAACTGCGTTGGCGTCAATCGAGTCCGCAAAATCAGCGCGAATAGTACCCGCTGCCGCCTTCTTCGGGTCTGTTGCACCCATCAGTTCGCGGTGGGTGGCAATCGCATCCTCGCCTTCAAGTGCCTGGATCATCACCGGGCCCGAGATCATGAACTTAACCAGATCGTTGAAAAAACCACGCTCGCGGTGTACCGCGTAAAAACCCTCGGCTTCGCGCTGCGACAGCTGTTTCATGCGCGCGGCAATCACTTTCAAGCCCGCTTTTTCGAAGCGGGAATAAATTTCGCCAATGACGTTTTTGGCAACGGCATCGGGTTTGATGATGGAAAGGGTGCGCTCTAGCGCCATGGTTACGGCTCCATGTCAGTGGACGAAGGATCAGGAAGGTCTAAGCAGTCGCTCTACCGAACGTCCAGGTCAAAAAACGTCGGAATATTACCACGGAAGGCCCGCAAAATCGGGCACTTGTGCGGCTGTTAAGTGGTGGAGTCTACCGAATTGGCGGCGTATGCGGCAACGCAGCACAATCGAGTATTCACTCGACAGCCATAGTCGCTGTGAACTGTATTCGCGTTGCCGCGCTCCATACGCGGGCGTATAGTCTGCCCCGACGTCGATTTGCACACCGCCGACTTTCGTTTTCAGAGCCCGCAGCGCGCTATCTTCGCGATTCCTAACCCGCCGTCTTTGAGCTTTCGAGGTAAAACATGCCTGAGAATAAGCTTCTCGTCCGCAAGGCCGCCGTACTCGGCGCCGGCGTGATGGGTGCGCAGATCGCCGCTCACCTAGTCAACGCGGGCGTGCCCGCGATCCTCTTCGAACTTCCCGCCAAAGAAGGCCCGCGTAACGGCCTGGTGGACAAGGCAATTGCTGGCCTCGCCAAGCTCAGTCCCTCACCACTGGGCAACAAAACGGTGGCGACCGAGATTCAAGGCGCCAACTACGATGACCACCTGGAGTGGTTGCGTGATTGCGACTTGATTATCGAAGCGGTCGCTGAGCGCATGGATATCAAGCAGTCCTTGTACAACAAGATCGCACCGTTCGTGAATGAGCACGCGATTGTCGCCAGCAATACCTCGGGACTGTCGATCAGCAAGCTGTCCGACGTGCTACCTGAGGCGCTGCGACCGCGCTTTTGCGGCATTCATTTCTTCAATCCGCCGCGTTATATGCACTTGGTGGAGCTCATTGCGACCGCCAGTACCGATCCGGCGACGATGGACAATTTGGAGTCCTACGTTACCAGCACGCTTGGCAAGCGCGTGGTGCGAGCGAAGGACACGCCGAACTTCATCGGCAATCGCATTGGCGTCTTCTCGATCGCCGCCACCATGTATCACACCGAAAAATTCGGTCTCAGTTTCGACGCCGTTGACGCGCTGACCGGTCCGCTGATCGGGCGCCCGAAAAGTGCCACTTATCGGACCAGCGACGTGGTCGGCCTCGACACCATGGCGCATGTTATCAAGACCATGGATGACACGCTGCCTGATGATCCATGGCACCGCTATTTCAAAGCACCGGTTTGGTTGCAGGGTCTGATTGCCAAAGGCGCACTCGGTCAGAAAACCGGAGCGGGTTTCTTCCGCAAAAATGGCAAGGTGATCGAAGTTCTCGATATCGCCTCGCAGAGCTACAAGCCGGCGACCGCCGAAGCCAGTGACGATGCCGAAGGCGCGCTGCGCCAGAAAGGCTGGGGCGCCCGCTTGGCTGCGTTGCGCGCATCCAGCGATCCACAAGCGCAATTCATGTGGGCGTGTTTTCGCGATACCTTCCACTATTGCGCGTATCAACTGGAGAGCATTGCTGACAATGCACGCGACGTGGATTTCGCGATTCGCTGGGGTTACGGCTGGGATCAAGGTCCGTTCGAAATTTGGCAACAGGCCGGTTGGGTGCAGATCGCCAACTGGATCGCCGAGGATATTGCTGCCGGCAAATCGATGAGTGATGCCGCGCTGCCAGCGTGGGTGTTCGAACGCGGCGACGCGGGCGTGCACGACGCCGGTGGATCCTATGCGCCGAGCACCAATAGTCTGCGACCGCGTTCGTCACTGCCGGTGTACGCGCGCCAGTATTTCCCCGACGCGATTTACACCGAAGCCTTCGATCAGGGCACCACTATTTTCGAAACTGACGGCGTGCGCATGTGGCATCAAGGCGACGACATCGCCATTTTGAGCTTCCGCAGCAAAATGAACACCATCGGCGCCAGTGTGCTGGCAGGCGTGAATCGGGCGATTGACGAGGCCGAGCGCAGTTATAAGGCTTTGGTGATTTGGCAGACCCGTGAGCCGTTTTCGGCCGGTGCCGATTTGAAAGACGCGTTACCGGTGGTTGCGGCCGGTAAGTGGGACGAGTTTGAGCAAATCGTCGCGTCCTTCCAAGCCACCAGTCAGCGCATCAAGTATTCGCTGGTACCGGTGGTGTCGGCGGTGCGTGGCATGGCCTTTGGTGGCGGCTGCGAGTTCCAGATGCACTCGGCCAAAACGGTGTTTGCGCTGGAAAGTTACATCGGTTTGGTTGAAGCCGGCGTGGGTTTGTTGCCCGCTGGTGGTGGTCTGAAGGAAATTGCGCTGCGCTCCTGGCAAAACGCGGTCGGCGGCGATGTGTTTGGTCAAATCCAAACCTACTTTGAAACCATCGCGATGGCGAAAGTGGCAACCAGCGCGTTGGAAGCCAAGGATATGAAGCTGGCCCGCCCGAACGATGTAATCATCGCTAACAAGGATGAGTTGTTATTCGTGGCCAAAAACGAAGCACGCGCATTGGCCGACACGGGTTATCGCCCGCCACTGCCACCGCGTGCGATCAAAGTGGCCGGCGATGTGGGCATCGCGACGATTCGCGCGCTGCTGACCAATATGCAAGCCGGTGGATTTATCTCCGAGCACGACGCCATTGTTGCCACGCGCATTGCCACCGTGATGTGCGGTGGTGAGATTGAACGTGGGTCGGAAGTCGACGAAGAGTGGCTGTTGAATCTGGAGCGCAAACATTTCGTGGCGCTGGCGCAGATGCCGAAAACGCAGGCGCGCATCGCGTTTACGATGCAAAACGGCAAACCGCTGCGGAACTAAGGAGACACCAGATAATGACTCGCCAAATCCAAGACGCTTACATTGTGTCCGCCGTGCGTTCGCCGGTGGGCAAAGCACCCAAAGGTATGTTTAGAAACACCCGTCCTGACGATCTGCTAGCGCATGTGCTGCGTGGCGCGGTCGCTGCGGCGCCCGGGATTGATCTTGCTCGGATCGACGACGCGATCATCGGTTGCGCGATGCCGGAAGGCGAACAAGGCATGAACGTGGCTCGCATCGGCGTGCTGATGGCCGGATTGCCAAACACCGTTGCGGCGATGACCATCAACCGCTTCTGTTCGTCCGGCTCGCAAGCGGTTGCGTTGGCAGCCGATCGCATCCGTCTGGGCGAGTCCGATTTGATGCTGGCCGGCGGCACCGAAAGCATGTCGATGGTGCCGATGATGGGCAATCGTCCCGCTTTCAATCCGGCGTTTTTCAAGGAAGAAAACATCGCCATCGCCTATGGCATGGGTATCACCGCCGAGAACGTCGCCACCGAGTGGAATGTGTCGCGTGAAGATCAGGACCAATTCGCCTACGCCTCGCATCGGAAGGCTATCGCGGCGATTGAATCTGGCGCGTTCAAAGACGAAATTCTGCCGTTCCTGCTGGATGATCACTATCCCGATTTAGTCACCCGTGGCTTTAAAAACGACACGCGTCAGGTCAGCACCGACGAAGGTCCGCGCAAAGACACCACCGTCGAAGCGCTCAACAAACTGCGCGCGGTGTTTAAACAAGGTGGCAGCGTCACGGCGGGCAATTCCTCGCAAATGAGCGACGGCGCCGGTGCCGTGTTGTTGGCAAGCGAGCGCGCCATCAAAGAGTTTGGACTAACGCCACTGGCCCGTTGGGTCGGTTATTCGGTCGCCGGCGTGCGCCCGGAAGTCATGGGTATTGGTCCGAAGGACGCGATTCCGAAGGTTTGCAAGCAGACCGGCATCAATGTGCAGGACATCGAGTGGATCGAACTCAATGAAGCCTTCGCGGCGCAAGCACTGGCGGTGATGCGTGATTCCGGCCTAGACCCGAGCCGCGTCAATCCGCTCGGTGGCGCGATTGCCCTCGGCCACCCGCTTGGCGCCACCGGCGCCATCCGCACCGCGACCGTGGTGCACGGCCTGCGCCGCAGCAAACAGCGCTACGGCATGGTGACCATGTGCATCGGCACCGGCATGGGCTTTGCTGGGATCATCGAGCGGGTCTGAACACCCGCTCATCGTCCAAGTGCGCTCCGCTGCTTTTGATCTACAAAAGCGGGCTGTCAAAATAGCGGAGCTTGCTCCGCCCTACAAAAGCGGGCTGTTGTTGCAGCCCGCGCGCGGGTCACCGCTGGCTGGATCGTTTACGATATGCGGTATTAGCACCGACCCGAGAACCGCGTCCATGGCAGACGAACACGAGATTCGCATTCGGCTGGAAACCTTAAACGAGATCGGGCAAGCACTGTCATCGGTGCGCGATTTCGATAGCCTGATGGAGCGCATCGTCGAAGCGGCTCGCGCCTTCACGCAGGCCGACGGCGTCACTTTTTATCGCATCCATGACGGTCGTTTGGCCTTCGATTTGCTGCGTAACGTGTCTCTGGGTCTCTACAAAGGCGGCAGCGCCGGCGAGCCGATCGATCTGCCGGAAATCCCGCTGCACCTTCCCGATGGACGCGAAAATCACTCCTTGGTGGTCGCTCACGCGGCGTTGACCGGTCAGACCATCAACGTGCTGAACGCCTACAACGAGCCCGGTTTTGATTTTTCTGGCACGCGCGCGTTTGATCAACGCACGGGTTATCGCTCGCAGTCATTTCTGACCGTGCCGATGAAGGACCATCTGGGTGCGGTCATCGGCGTATTGCAGTTGATTAACGCCAGTGGCCCGCATCAATGCGTGCGTGCTTTCACGCATGCCGATCAGGAACTGGTCGAATCGCTTGCCTCGCAGGCGGCGATTGCATTAAACAACCGTCGTTTATTGGAGCAAATGGCGGGGTTATTCGAATCGCTGATTAATTTGATCAACACAGCGCTGGATGAAAAATCGCCGTACACCGGCGGCCACTGTGAGCGTGTTCCGGTATTGACGATGATGCTGGCGGAGGCCGCCGCGCAAACCGGCGACGGTCCGCTGGCGGGTTTCACGATGAGCGATGCGGATCGCTACGAACTGAAAATTGCCGGGTTACTGCACGATTGCGGCAAGATCACCACGCCGGTGCATGTGGTCGACAAAGCCACCAAGCTGGAAACCTTGTTTGATCGCATTCACTTGGTCGATTCGCGTTTTGAACTGCTATTGCGTGACGCAAAAATCGCCCAATTGCAGGGTGAGATCGACACTGAGACCTACCAGTCGCGCGCCCAGCAATTGCGCGCCGATCGCGAATTCTTGCGGCGCAGCAATGTCGGCGGCGAATTCATGAGTGATAGCGATGTCGCCGAAATTGAGCGCATTGCTAGCTGGCCATGGCTCGACATCGACGGCCAGCAGCGCACCTTGCTGAGCAGCGAAGAAAAAATGAACCTATGCATCCGCCGCGGAACGCTGAATGCCGCAGAGCGCGAGATCATTAACAACCACATCGTGATGACGGTACGCATGCTGGAAGCACTGCCGTGGCCGGCGCACTTGAGTCGTGTGCCGGAATATGCCGGTGGCCATCATGAGCGCATGGACGGCAAAGGGTATCCGCGTGGATTGCGACGCGAACAAATGAGCATTCCGGCGCGGGTGATGGGCATCGCCGACGTATTTGAAGCGCTGACGGCGCCGGATCGCCCGTATAAATCGGCCAAAACGCTGTCCGAATCGATAGAAATTCTCGGTCGCATGAAAACCGGTGAGCATATCGACCCGGACTTGTTCGACGTGTTTTTGCGCGAACGCGTGTACCTCACTTATGCCCTGCGCTTTCTCGATCCCCAGCAGATTGATCGTATCGATTGGCACCGGGTGCCAGGTGTGAGCGCCGAACTCGCCGATCATTTGCTCGCTTGCGAGGACCGCGACTTAAAAATGTGAGGTTCTTTGTGGCCTTTTTTTACCGCAGAGTACGCGTAGGTCGCGTTGCCCGCAGGGCTAGGTGACACTGCGGCAAGGGTCACGTAGGCCTTTGGCCAACGTGACCTACATCACGCGCGTGATAGGCGTCAGGGCGGCCCGCAGGGCTAGGTGACGCTGCGGCAAGGGTCACGTAGGCCTTTGGCCAAGGTGACCTACATCACGCGCGTGATCAGCGTCAGGGCGGCCAGGGCCAAACAAATGGCGCCCAGGATCACTTTGAATGGGCCGAGTGTGGTTGCGGTTTGCTCCAGCGTGTTGGCAAACCCGCCGCTGCCGGCCAGCGCTTTGACCACCGGAATCGCCAAGATCAATGACAAAGCGATGATGGCCAAGGTGGAGAGCAGGCCGACGATCATCATCAGTGGCGCGGAGCTCAGGAAACCGATCGCGCTAATCCACAGCACCAAGCTCCAGATGCCCCAAATCAAGCCGACCAGACCAATCCAACCGCCCACGCCTTCCAACTGCGCCAACGGCCCCGCTGCAGCCGGGTTACGCTGCCGCAACCAAGAAGCAATACCGAGCAATCCCAACGCGAGCAACATCAGCAAACTGATAATTCACATAGCTTTAACTCCGGTTGTTGTGGCGGTTAGACGTTGAAAACGGGAAATGCTGCCGAAAGCGAACACGCACAAAAAAATATGACCGCCGCGATTATGCCGCAGTGCTGCACTACTGGCTGTCACTTATTCCTCACGTCTCGCCTAACCCCCACCAGCAAAGTCTCATCACCAAAAGCCTTGCCTACGGCGCGCCTTCCGGGCAGCCTCTTCAATACCCATGCGTACGGAAAGCAGATCGATGACTTCGCCTTATCCACATTTGTTATCACCACTCGATCTGGGATTCACCACGCTGCGCAATCGGGTGCTGATGGGCTCCATGCACACCGGCTTGGAAGATCGCGCCAAGGATTACGACAAGCTCGCCGCTTACTTTGGCGAACGTGCCGCCGGTGGCGTGGCGCTGATCGTGACCGGTGGCATTGCACCGAGTATTCAAGGCTGGTTGGCGCCGTTTGCGTCAAAGCTATCGTGGCCGTGGGAGGTCAAACGGCATCGCAAAGTGACCGGCGCGGTGCATGCCCATGGCGGCAAAATTGCGATGCAAATCCTGCATGCTGGGCGTTACGGCTACCACCCGTTGTCGGTATCGGCGTCGCCGATCAAATCGCCCATCACACCGTTTCGACCGCGTGAGCTGAGCAAAAGTGGCATCGAAAATACCATCGAAGATTTCGTGCGCACTGCCGCTTACGCGCAAGAAGCCGGCTACGACGGCGTGGAGGTGATGGGCTCGGAAGGTTATCTGATCAACCAGTTCCTGGTGAAACGCACCAACCAGCGCAGCGACGAATGGGGTGGTTCTTACGAAAACCGCATGCGTTTCCCGACCGAAATTGTGCGTCGTATTCGAGCTAAGGTCGGACGCGATTTCATCATTATCTATCGATTGTCGATGCTCGATTTGGTTGAAGACGGCCAAACCTGGGAGGAGGTCGTGCAACTCGCCAAAGCCATTGAGGCCGCCGGTGCAACGCTGATCAACACCGGTATCGGCTGGCACGAGGCACGCATTCCGACGATTGTGACCAGCGTGCCGCGCGCCGCCTTTGCTTTCGTCACCGAGCGCATGAAGCGTGAGGTCAAGATTCCGCTGGTCACCACCAACCGCATCAACATGCCGGATGTCGCCGAAAAGATCATCGCCACAGGTCAGGCCGATATGGTGTCGATGGCCCGGCCCTTGCTCGCCGATGCCGAATGGGTGAACAAATCGGCGGCCAATAAGGCCGACGAGATCAATACCTGCATCGCGTGCAATCAGGCCTGTTTGGATCATGTGTTTGAAAACCGCCGCGCTTCATGTTTGGTCAATCCGCGCGCCTGTCACGAGACCGAGATCGTCCTAAAGCCAGCCGTCCAGAAAAAACGCTTCGCGGTGGTGGGCGCCGGTCCTGCAGGTCTAGCGGCCGCGACCACGCTGGCCGAGCGTGGCCACCACGTCACCTTATTCGACGCGGCCAGTGAAATTGGCGGGCAGTTCAACATGGCGAAGAAAATTCCAGGCAAAGAAGAGTTCCACGAGACCTTGCGCTATTTCCGTGTGCGCATGGAACGGCTGGGTGTAGAACTCAAATTGCAAACCCGAGTAGACGCGGCCGCTCTAAACGGTTTCGATGAGGTGATTGTCGCAACCGGCGTTAGCCCGCGGGCGCCCACTATCGCGGGCAGCGATCACCCCAAAGTGCTGAGTTATGTCGATGTGTTGGCCGGCAATGCGCCGGTCGGCGCGCGCGTGGCAATTATCGGTGCCGGTGGCATCGGTTTTGACGTCGCCGAATTCCTGACCCACGAAGGCCATTCGCCAACCTTGGACGCGCCCGCTTGGTATCGCCAATGGGGCATTGATGCCACGTTAAGCACGCGCGGTGGTTTGGCCAAACCCGCCCCCGGCGCGCCGGTGCGGCAGGTTTATTTAATCCAACGCTCGACCGGCAAACTGGGCGAAAAGCTCAATAAAACCTCCGGCTGGGTGCATCGCTCCACGTTGAAGATGGCGCGCGTGGAGATGATCGGCGGCGTGAGTTACGAGGGCATCGACGATCGCGGCCTGAAGATTCGCACCGGTGAAGATGTGCGGGTCTTGGAGGTCGACAATGTGGTGGTGTGTGCGGGCCAGGAACCCAATCGTACGCTGTACGACGAACTGATCACCGCTGGCAAACGGGCGCACGTCATTGGCGGGGCACACACGGCCGGCGAACTGGACGCCAAACGTGCGATCGACCAAGCCACACGTCTGGCGGTGACACTTTGAGCTGCTAGCCCGAGATCGCCGTCAAAATGCCACTGAGGATTTGCATTGGGCTCGGCGGGCAGCCGGGTACGGCGACATCGACCGGGATGAGGTTAGCTACGCGACCGCAACTGGCGTAACTCTCGCCAAAAATGCCCCCGGTACAGGCGCATTCGCCGATCGCAACCACCCATTTGGGATCCGGCGTGGCTTCCCAGGTGCGCCGTAACGCCAGTTGCATATGGCGCGCAACGGGGCCGGTGACCAGCAGCATGTCGGCGTGGCGTGGGCTGGCGACAAAGCGAATCCCCAAACCCTCCAAGTTGTAAATCGCGTTGTTTAGCGCGTGCATTTCCAACTCGCAGCCATTGCAGGAACCGGCGTCCACCGCGCGAATGCACAGCGCGCGGCCGAGAATTCGGCGCACCTCAGCAGCCATCGCCGCCAGCTGCCGCAGACTTTCATCGGGCGCCGGTGGCGGTTCAGTGACGATGCCAATCCGGCCGATTTGGCGCAGCGTTTGTGTCGGCCGCAACCCCAGGATCACGCACACCACAACCTCGAATAATACCGTCACCGCTGGCAACGGCGGCGATTTTGCGTTCACGTCAAGCAGCACTATTCCCGCCTTGATTGACACCTCCACCCTCATGGGAGCCTCAGCCAGCAGTGGCGGCAGCGCCCTACATTTGAGCGGCAATATGCGCGCAGAAATCGTGCGCTCGCTGCTTTGGGCGCGCGCTGGCACCCCGTGCGTTTCCCCTGGAGGTGCTGGCATCACCAGTCTTGGCGGCAGTATCGGTGCATTAGGTTGCGGCTTGAATGCGCCTACCGATGCTATTTCGTCAACCTTTGCCGGCTTTGGTTTGGGTGATTTTGCTGACTATGGTGGGCGGGTCAACACGTTTTTGCCGCTACCCGGCAGCCCCGCCCTGGATCGTGGTGGTGCAGCCTGCAGCAATTCACAGGATGCTCGTGATAAGCCTGCGCCTATCGATGGCGATGCGAATGGCAGCGTACTTTGTGATGCGGGTGCGGTCGAGCGCCAGCTGCTTGAGCTGCCAGCCGCGCTGTTTCGTAATGGCTTTGAATAGGAGGTGCAATCATGAAAATCGAATGCGGCTATAAGTTTGCGACCTTGGGTATCCCAATATTCGGCCTAGCGCTTGCGATGCATGTGTCAACCAGCATCGCAGCGGCTTTTGTCGTTGATACCACTAGCGACACCAGTTTGAGCGCCTGTGATGTCGGGATGGCGAATGATTGCTCGCTGCGCGGTGCGCTGACTGCGGCTAACGCCACGCCTGCCGCAGACGATATCGTATTCAACATTCCGCAGTCCGATGCAGGCTTTCAGGCGCCAACGCAGCACTGGCGCATCAGTGTGCCGGATGGCGCGCTATTGCCCAGCGCGGTTGCGTCGGTGCTGATTGACGGCAGCACGCAGCCTGGGGCCAACGCGAATAGCAACTCGCCCGCTCAGGGTGGCTTAAATGGCGCGTTGAAAATCGAGATTCGTGGCACCAATCCACTAGGCAATGCCAACTTCGCATTTCAGCTCATTGGCGATAGTGCCAGTGTGCTGCGCGGCCTAGTGATTAACGGCTATCGTGATGCGCAGGTGTTTCTAAGCGGCGCGGGTGCGCATCGCATCGAAGGCTGTTATTTAGGCACCAAGGTTACTGGCAACAGCGCGCAGCTGCTCAGCGGCACGCAGCCGATAACCAATGGCATTGGCTTTGGTGGCAATGGTAATTACGTTATCGGCGGCACCGCGCCGGCTATGCGCAATTTGCTCAGTGGCTTAAATTTCGCTATGAGCACCAGTGGCAATGCGCTGCCTTCCGTCAGAATCCAGGGCAATTTAGTCGGCACTAATGCCGCAGGTACGGCGGTAATCGGCAATTCCCTTGGACTGCTGACGTTTCGCTTCGGGAATACGCTGATTGGCGGCGCCGACGCAAACGCGCGCAATGTGTTTTCCGGCCACAGTGGGCAGGCGATGCTGTTTCGCACGTCGAATAATCCAGGCGTTTTTGCCAACACACAAGTATTAGGAAACTACTTTGGCACCGATGTCAGCGGAATACGTGCGCTCGGCAATGATCTTCAACACCGCGGCTCAACGATCGAAATATCCGGTATAGGTTGCGCACTAACCCTAGGTGGCACCGCACCTGGCGAAGCTAATTTGATTGCGTATAGCGTCAGTTCGGGGGTGGCGGTATTCGGTTGCAATGGGCAGCAAACGCCACTCAATCGATATCGCGGCAATCAAGGTCCGGCCTTTGATAACGCTGTTGGCAACGGCACCGGCAGCACAATCAATGATGCAAATGATGCTGATGAAGGTGCTAATCGCCTACAAAATTTCCCTGAACTAACGCTGCCTAGCGCGGGTTCAACGATGCTTGGCTATCGCGTGGATACCGCCACGGCGAACGCCACCTACCCGATCACGGTGAATTTTTACCGCGCGGCCTGCGGTGGCGGCAGTGATGCACTGATTACCAGCACCACGATTAGCACAGCCCAGGCACAGCAGTTGTTGGGCTTGGACATCGCCAGTTTAGGCAGTTATTTGCCGCTGACTGCCACCGCAGTTGACGCTGAGGGTAATACCAGTGAGTTTGCACCCGCGCTGGGTGAAGCGATATTTAGCAGTGGTTTTGAGGATCAAGCGACACCGATAATGTTAGGAGCCTGTCGATAGTTACGCGACTATGAAGTGAGGTCTAACCGTCGCGCAGGTCAGCAATTGCTTCTTGATTTGCCTGGCGTCGATTTCATGCTGAGGAATTTCTCAAGCGCTCTGGCGGGTTGCATTGACACGCCTAATTTTTTTGCCATCGCAACCTCATAACGTTTCAGTTTGCCACGGGGCGTTTGCAATCTGGGTCGCACTGGACATACACAAAGGATGGGCATCTACCGCACGCAGTTCCCGCCGCATTTTATCCCGTGCATCCTGCGGATCAATCACTTGCGGAAACAATCGCGACGGTCGATTCGGCTGCGTCAGTTGCAGCGCTACACGCAGGTTTAAACATTGCATTGCCTGTGCCGCCAAGTTCCGTTCGTCCGGGTCGTTGGCCTTGGTTCGCGCCACGGCCAGACCTGCCAGCGTCGCGCGCACTTTCGCGGCTACCTCGGCAAACACACTGCTAGGCTTAGTGCGCCGGTGCTGCCGATAGTCCTTGACTTCGATCAGCCACAGCGTGCCGTCACTTGACAAAGCGACTGCATCTACAGCCTTGGAGCCGCCTGCAAAACCTTGAAACTGATTGCGATGAAACGTTGAATCGTCGTATTTCCATATCCACCAGCCGTCGGGCATGGTTAGACGCTGGCCATCTACGTCAGCAGTTTGGCTCATACCTTGTCGGCCTCAAGGTAGCGGTCGCTTTGCTGCAAGTTTTCATCCAGTAGCACCAGTGGCTCGATGTCGGCAATAGCGTCGCCTTGGCTTACAACTACCTGGCCGCGTTGCATGTCTAGGCCAAAATACTTCGGTTTGGGATCGTCAGGCGCATTCGTCTTCATTTGCAGAATCTCAAACTCCCGCAGTAAAAACAGGCTGTGCGTGGCCAAAATCACCTGCACACCTAGTCCCGTCAACTCAAAAAGCGCCTCGGCCAGTAATTTCACTGCGGATGGGTTCAGATTGGCCTCTGGTTCATCCCAAAAAATTGTGCTGCCGCGCTCAATGACACCATAGCGCAGCAGGTAAATCAGCATCGCCAGTTTGCGATGCCCTTCTGCCATGAGTTGGGACTCCAGCCGCGAACCATCGGCGTGTTCAAACACCAGCTCAGCATTGTCCAACTTCAGATCTCCGCCCAAAAGCGTCTGAATACGTAGCATCACCTTGGAAAACAAAGGTGACGCTACACGTAGCTCCAGCGTCGACATGGCTTTTGCAAGATCCAGATAAGTTTCGTCCAAGGGAAATTCACGGTATTTGTCAAACAAACCAATCAAACCCTTGAACAACGACACTATTTCTTTGCTGGGAATAAATATCTGTTGAGGCATAAAAGCATTGACAGCGGCATTATCGGGCACAACGTCCGCCACAATTTTTGCTGTCAGCGTACCTGCTGCATCCTTGGTGCGCTGAATTTGAATGTCCCATTGCATGTTTTCCTGCAAGCCAGGTGACTTGAAGGGTGGGTCACTAGCCATGCGAATCTGCACCGTAGGAATATGCCCACCCACTTCCGCGACTAATCGTGCGCCGCTCTTATGCGCATTTCGCACCAGCCCACCTAATTCGGAAACGCGAAACAATCCCGCCAATCGTTCATCGAGGTACGATTCTGCCCGTTGCGCGTTCACTCGCAGTCGTTTAGCAGTCAGGTCCGTCCATATGCGGCAAAACAGATATCCCAGCTTTAAAACATGCGTCTTGCCCGTTCCGTTATCGCCCACGATGACATTCAGCCCGTCCGAAAATTCAAAGCGGGCATCCTGAAAGACGGTAAATTGTCGGATGTGCAAAGTTTTCAGCATGTTGTTGATCCTTATATATTAAAAAGGGCGTGGGAACTGACGATACCAGTGTCCGACGACACCTGCGCAATGCTAGGTGCATCTTCGGCTCCGCCCGGAACCTACATCAGCTTCAGAACAACTCCGCCTGCATCAGCAAAACCTTGCGCACCGGCGCGTAGCTGTGCCGGTGGATGGCGCAGGCACCGAGTGCGTTGAGTGCAGCCAGATGCGCGGGTGTCGGGTAGCCTTTGTGGATCTCAAAACCATAGCCCGGATAGGTTTTTGCGTGTTCTTGCATCAACGCGTCGCGCCTGGTTTTTGCCAAAATCGAGGCCGCTGAAATACAGGCCTCAAGCTGGTCGCCTTTGACGATTGCCCGTGCTTGGCAGATTAGGCCAGATGGAACCTTATTGCCGTCAATAAGCGCGCTGCTAGGCGCTGGATTTAATGCTGCGATTGCGCGGCGCATGCCTTCCATGGTTGCTTGAAAAATATTGCGCCGATCCACTTCGCTGTGACTTATTTCGATGATGGCATAGGCCCACGCTTTGGCTAAAATTTCGCTGCGCAAAGCCTCGCGCTCATGGGCTTTAAGCTGCTTGGAATCACGCAAACCGATTATTGGGCGATCCGGGTGCAAGATTACCGCCGCGCACAGTAACGGCCCGGCCAGCGGACCGCGCCCAGCTTCATCAACGCCCGCAATCAATGCTTCGGCTTTAGTCACGCGTGTGGTCAAGCTTGAGATGCGCGTCGTGTGCTAATAGTTGCGCAATCGCGCGCGCCGCGCTTTCGCTGGCGTTACACCGAAGGCTTAAATGGATGGCGTGGTAGGCGTTCAAGAGTTCAGGCGTCGCACCATCGGTCAATGCCGGCGCAATTGCTAGTGCAATGGCGTGTGGCGTTACCCAGTGCTGCTCCAATTCCGGCACTAGCGCGCGTTCGGCGAGTTTATTCGGCAGCGAGAAGTATTTCGCTTTAAGTAAGCCGAGTTTGCGCGCCAGCCAGTAGCTGATGGCATTCAGCCGATACGCCACCAGCATGGGTTTGCGCGCGAGTGCCGCTTCCAATGCGGCAGTGCCGGAGGCCACAACGACCGCGTCGCTGGCCTGTAAAACTAGCTGCGCTTGCCCGTCAAATAGCAACAGCGAATGCGCAGGCGTCATTTGCGCCTCAAGCTCCGCGCGTGCGCGTGCGTTTGCCATGGGTGCAATTACAGTAAGCCGCGGTATAGCCTTTTTCAGCAGTGCACCGGCGTCTAAAAAATCTTTACCCAATTGCTTGATTTCACTCAAGCGCAACCCCGGAAGTAGCGCCAAAATAGGTGTGTTGAGCGGCAAACCCAGCGCGATTCGGGCAAATTTTGGCGCCGGTTCAAGCGGGAACTGGTCGGCCAGTGGATGGCCAACAAAAACCGCGTGCACGCCATATTGGGCATACAGTGCGGGCTCAAAAGGAAACAAACACAGCACCAAATCCGTGCTCAGGCCAATTTTTGCCGCGCGGGCAGAGCGCCATGCCCAAATCGAAGGGCTGACATAGTGCACGGTGCAGATGCCGCGCGCTTTCAATTTGCGCTCGATCGCCAAATTGAAGTCGGGGGCATCAATGCCGATAAACGCAGTCGGGTGCAAATCCAGAGTCTGACGCAGCACTTGCGCGCGCCTTCTGAGTAAGCGTGGCAGGTGCCTGAGCACTTCAAATAAGCCCATAACTGCTAGTTCGTCGCTAGCAAACCATTGCACCAGTCCAGCTTGAGCCATTAAGGGCCCACCAACGCCGAAATACTGTGCATGCGGATAGCGCAGCCGCAATGCCTCAATTAGGCCGGCGCCCAATGCGTCGCCAGAAGCTTCGCCGGCAACTAAAACGAAGCGCATTAATAATGCCTAGCAATGAAAATCAAACTGCCTTGATCGCCGTGTCGCGCATCGGCAAGCTTTGCCGTATTTGTACGCGTAGGCTTATTCAAGTTCAGCTTCGGCGGCATCAATATCCAGTTGTTCCATCGCATCGCTAGCTTTTAACTTAGTGGCTGCCTCAAATGCGTTGCGCGCGAGTATAGGAAATTCAAACGCCCTTTTCAGGCAGCGTACACGGGAGCCCACGGGAGCCGGAGGCGGCGCAACCGTCGGTTTGGCTCGGTGTGGCCGTGATTGGGGCGTCATCGCAGAGCGTTTGG
>ENA-ORBV01005163-ORBV01005163.1-microbial-mat-metagenome-genome-assembly--contig:-NODE-5163-length-24279-cov-7.814437_pt1 | contig 24279 bp, 15 predicted proteins | sample MGYA00237777_ERZ505514 | MGnify/ENA primary metagenome ERZ505514 (study PRJEB26160, sample SAMN06269048) | microbial mat metagenome | isolation source: Oligotrophic lake microbial mat | place... | reverse complement strand
AGCCTCTCCCCCGCCACCCCGACCGCCACGGCCACCGCCCTGCCCTGAGCCTGTCGAAGGCCGCGACGGCACTTCCAAGGAGAACGGACCGATGGCACGCGACACTTCCACTCGCTGCTTCTGCAGTATCCGCAGCAACTCGGCCTGCGTGCCCAGGCGCGGATCGTTGGCCGGCAGCACGTAGGCCGCGGGCCCTTCGGTAGTCGCTTTCAGAATGGACCGCTTGCTCTTCTCGTAGAAGTTCCACAGGAACTGGCGGCGGTTGTTGGCAAAGTATCCGAGTGAGACCAGCAGACCGGTCTGCTGATAGTTGTTGTTGTTTCTCAGCGACCAGTTGGCTTTCGGCAGCGGCGGATTCTGCCGGTACCAGGTGCGCGAGGTCTGGGTCGGCGGCAGCGTTCGTTCGCGCGTATCGGCATTGCCCCCGTTGCCGAATGTTTCATACAGCCGGCTGATTCCGTTGTGCGTGGCGGCGATGAACATCAGATAGCCGGGAGACCACGTATCGAAGGTGCCGAACGCAAAGACGCCCGGCATGCCCAGACGCGTCATTTCATTCACGTTGTGCCAGCCCACCATCTGCCACTCGTTGGTCAGGATGGGATCGATCCACGCGTTGTACGGCCCGTCGCCGATCGTGTTGTCGTAGAGGTAGGCCACCGATTCATGGAGATCGTGGAGCACCTGCGCCTTGTGATCGATGTATGTGCCGAGCACGTTCTCAGTCAACTTCAGCGTCATGCCCATGGCATCGCGATTGTTGTCGTGCGCCACGTACTTGCCCCAGTACAGCAGGTTGGGCACGGTGCGATCCGGATACTTCTTGCCGTATTCGTAGAGGTCCACCATGCGGTCGCGCCCGTCGGTCTCGACCACCGGCGTAATCAGCGTGATCAGATGATCGCGGATGTTCCTGATGTAGGCACTGTCATCCACGGCCAGCCGGTACGCCAGTTCCATCAATGCGGTGGGCGACCCCGACTCGGGCGAGTGAATCGCACCGGTGATGTAATACACGGGCGTCGTCTCGGCGGCCAGTCGCAGGGCCTCGGCGTCGTTCATCTTGATCAGGCGAGGGTCGGCCAGTTTCTCCAGATTCGCCTTGTTGGCGTCGTAGCGCGCGAGGACGGCCTCGGAGGCCACCGCGACGGCGATCATCTCGCGGCCTTCTTCGGAGGTCCCAATCGACATGACCCGCACGCGCGGCGTCGACTTCGCCAGCAGGCGCATATAGTCGTGCACTTCTTTTGAGTACGGCAACTTGCCAGGCGCACCGGCGATGTTCCCGAGCACGGCCGACGGCGTCGGCACGGTCTTCGACGCGGGCAGGTAATCCACGAAGGGCGACAGGAAAAACGACTCGGTCGTGTATTCCTTGATCTTCTTTGTGTACTCCTCGTCGATGGCCTGCTTCGGGTCACGTTCGAACTTGGCGTTCACCAGATCAGGTGTGGGAGCCGCGACAGGAGCCGAGCGAGTCTGCTGGGCGGCCACGAACACCGGCACGATCGCGAGAACGGACAGGAGGACAAGAAGACGTATGCGCACGGAGGGCACGGACATGAAATACCTCGCAGGGGATTATCACACGACGCGGGAACTCACACGAGGCGTGAAGGAACTGTAGGCGCGGCTTCCATCGGAGGCTTGGTCCGGGCTGCTGGTGTTTGGTACCCAGTCTGGGTCTCACACCTCGACACGCTTGACGCAATCTGCGCAAGACCGCGCCCGCGCGCTTGAAACCAAACGCGCTACGGACACCTTCAGCCCTTCACGCCTCGTGTGAAATAACTAGGCCTTCTTCTTGGGCCGGTAGACGTGCGTGGAGTGGCCGAAGAAGACCTCGGCGGCTTCCATCAGTGTCTCCGACATCGTTGGATGTGGGTGGATCGTGAGTTTCAGGTCGCTCGCGAGCGCGGCCATTTCGACGGCGAGCACGCCTTCGGCGATGAGTTCACCGGCGCCTGCGCCCACGATGCCGACACCGAGGATGCGTTCGGTCTCGGGGTCGATCACGAGCTTGGTCATGCCGTCTGGCCGATCGATGGCCAGCGCGCGACCCAGTGCCGCCCAGGGAAACTTGGCGATCTCCACCTTGCGGCCCTGCTTTTTCGCGTCGTTCTCGGTCAGGCCACACCAGGCCACTTCGGGATCGGTAAAGACCACGGCCGGAATGGCCTGGGGCTCGAAGGCCACCTTGTGCCCAAGAATGGCTTCGACCGCCACCTTCGCCTCGTGTGATGCCTTGTGCGCGAGCATGGGCTCTCCCACCACGTCGCCAATCGCGAAGATGTTTAGCGCGCCCGTCCGCATCGCCGAATCGACGGTGATGAAGCCGCGGTCGCCGACGACCACGCCCGTCTTGTCGAGCCCAGGCACGGCGGAGTTCGGACGCCGGCCGATCGAGACGAGGACCCGGTCGAACTCCTGTTCCAGTTTCGCGTCGTCAGGCCCGACCATCGAAACCGTGATCGACTGCGTGCCCTCTTTCATGCTGACCACGCGCGTCTTGAGCAGAATCTTGTCGAGCGTGGTCTCAAGGCGCCGCGCCAGGAATACGACCAGATCACGATCGGCGCCAGGCAGCAGACCGTCGGTCATTTCCACGACGGTGACCTTGGTGCCGAGCGCGGCATAGACGGACCCCAATTCGAGGCCGATGTAACCACCGCCCACCACCAGCAGCGTCTTCGGAATCTCCGGCAGGTCGAGCGCACCGGTCGAGTCCATCAGACGATCGCTTGTGATCGAAAGTCCCGGAATCGGCGTCGGGTACGAGCCGGTGGCGATGATCGCGTGTTCAAACGCCAGCGCCTCCGTCCCGCCGGCGGCCAGCTCGATGCTGAGGTTCTTCGCGTCCACGAATGACGCCTTGCCCTGAATAAACGTAATCTTCCGCTGTTTCGACAACTGGCCGAGGCCACCGGTCAGTTTTGACACCACACCGTCTTTGAACGACCGGAGTTTGTCGAGATCAATCGTCGGCTCGGCGTACGTCAGGCCCCAGTTCGTGGCGTGTTTCGCTTCACTCGCAACCTTCGCCACATGCAGCAACGCCTTGGAGGGAATGCACCCGCGATAGAGGCACACACCGCCGGGATTGGGCTCCATGTCAACCAGAGCGACCTGCATCCCGAGGTCTGCCGCATAAAACGCCGCCGCGTACCCACCTGGGCCGCCACCAATGACTACGAGTTGAGTTGAAGACATGGGAATTGGCTATTGACTGCTGTCATTTCAGAACGAGGGATTACGGGAGACGCCGAGACACAGGGTCGTTGGCCTGTGAACACCCTGACTCTCCGCCTGCGTGCCTCCTGTGGTCCTGCGGGGCATCACTTTTCAGAGGATCATCGTCAGCGGCTGTTCCAGCGCTTCCACGACGAAGCGGAGGAAGCGGGCCGCGTCGGCGCCGTCGATCACGCGATGGTCGTACGACAGCGATAGCGGCAACATCGGACGCGGGACAAATTGACCGTCGTGCCACACAGGCTCAATGCGGCTGCGCGACATTCCGAGGATCGCCACTTCAGGCCGATTGACGATGGGTGTAAACGACGTGCCGCCGATGCCGCCGAGGTTGGTCACCGTCATCACACCGCCTGACATGTCATCGAGGCTGAGCTTCTTGTCGCGAGCCTTCTGCGACACGGCCGCGAGTTCGACCGCAATCTGCGTGACGGTCTTGGCATTGGCGTCGCGGATGACTGGCACCAGCAGTCCACTGGGCGTGTCAACAGCCACCCCGATATGGCGATACTGCTTGTAGACGATCGCCTCGTTCGCCATGTCCACTGAGGACGCGAACTGCGGGAAGCGATCGATGGCCGCGGCCAGCACTTTGATCACCACCGCCGTGATCGTCAGTTTTCCACCGGCCTTTTCGACCCGCGCACCGGACGCGTCGCGGAACGAATCAAAGCCCGACAGGTCAGCCTTGTCGTTCTGTGTCACATGGGGTGCCTGCCAGGCCTGTGACAGATGCTCCGCCGTCTTTCGGCGGATATTCGACATCGGCTTGCTTTCAACGACGCCCCACTTCGAAAAGTCCGGAAGTGCCACGTGGGCTCGTGCCGACGTCGATCCCCCAGACGTCAACTGGCCTTTCACGTAGGCCGACACGTCATCCTGACCGATGCGCCCTCCCGGCCCCGTACCCGTGACCTGGGCGATCTCGACGCCGAGTTCGCGCGCAAAACGTCGCACAGACGGGGCCGCCGGAATGGACAGCGCCAGTTCGACGGGCCCCGCCGCCACCACCGGCGCGGCGGCCACAACCGCGGCCGCTACCGGCCTCGCCGTCGCAATGTTCACCACGGCCGCAGGCGCCTTCGACTCCGGGATCTCGTGGCTCCCGGACCCCTGGACCCCGACAGCCCCCTGGACCTCTGGACTCCGGGACTCCGACGATTGACCGGCCCCCGACGCAGCGGCAAACGTCAACACCACCTGCCCGGGTTTGACCTTGTCCCCCTGCTTGATTCGCACCTCACCGACCGTGCCTGCCACCGTCGATGGGACCTCGATGGTGGCCTTGTCGGTCTCAAGCTCGAAGACGGCCTGATCGACTGCGATCACGTCGCCGGCCTTCACCATGACGCGGACGACATCGCCCTTTTCCACGTTCTCCCCAAGTTCGGGGACTTTGAATTCCAGTGCCATGTGTGCTCGTGACCTCGTCTTCCTAGGAAATCGCGGGGTTCGGCTTCTCGGGATTCACGCCGAGATCCTTGATCGCCTTGGCGACCACCGAGGCGTCGACCTTGCCCTGCTGCTGCAGCGCCGACAAGGTGGCAATCACGATGTAGCGCGCGTCAACTTCGAAGAAGTCCCGCAGCGACGCGCGGTCTTCTGATCGGCCGAATCCGTCGGTGCCCAGCGTCACAAGCGGCCGGCCCGCCCACTGCGAGATCATGCCGGGCTGGCTCTTCAGGTAGTCGGAGGCCGCCACAATCACGCCTTCTGTGGCAGCCAGGCACTGGGTGACGTACGGCACCCTGGGCGCCTCTGTCGGATGCAGGCGGTTCCACCGGTCGGCCGCGTGGCCGTCACGATAGAGTTCGTTGTAGCTGGTGGCACTCCAGACATCGGCCGCCACCCCATACTTCTCGAGCATGCCCTGAGCCGTAATCACCTCGTTGAGAATGGTGCCGCTGCCAAGCAACTGCGCCTTGAGCTTGGCCTTGGCGTTCTTCGACGCGCTGAAGCGATAGAGCCCCTTGATAATGCCGGCCGCCACGTCGTCGCCGGGCGGTACCGGCGGCATCGCGTATTGCTCGTTCATCACGGTGATGTAGTAGAAGGTGTCTTCGCCATCCACGTACATCCGCTTGATGCCGTCCTTGATGATGACGGCCAGTTCGTAGGCGTATGCCGGGTCGTACGAACGGCAGGTCGGCACTGACAGCGCGAGCACGTGGCTCTGGCCGTCCTGGTGCTGAAGGCCCTCGCCGGCCAGCGTCGTGCGTCCGGCCGTGCCGCCCAGGATGAATCCCTTGCAGCGCGCATCGGCGGCAGCCCAGATGAAGTCGCCAATCCGCTGGAAGCCGAACATCGAATAGAAGATGAAAAACGGAATCGTGTTGACGCCATGCGCGGCGTAGGCCGTGCCCGCCGCGATCCACGAGGCAATCGAGCCGGCCTCAGTGATGCCCTCTTCGAGGATCTGCCCGTCTTTCGCTTCCTTGTAGTAGAGCAGCGTGTCCATGTCCACCGGCTCGTAGACCTGGCCCGTGCTTGAGTAGATGCCCACCGCGCGGAAGAGCGACTCCATGCCGAACGTGCGCGCTTCATCGGGCACGATGGGCACGATGAGTTTGCCGATGGTCGGGTCCTTGAGCAATTTGGTCAGCATCTTGACGAAGACCATCGTGGTCGAAGCCTTCCGATCCGACCCCTTGAAGAACTCCTCGAACTCCCCGTCGAGTTGCGTGGCCACCTTGGCATTCAGCAGCCCGGCCTTCACCACCCGGCGCGGCACCGCTCCGCCGAGCGACTTCCTGCGCTCGGCCATGTACTGGATCTCGGCGCTGGCGTCGTCGGGACGGTAGAACGGCGCGTCCGCGATTTTTTCATCCGAAATGGGAATGCCAAAGCGGCCGCGGAAGTGCTTCAGGTCGCCTTCGTTCATCTTCTTCTGCTGGTGCGTGATGTTCTTGCCCTCACCCGCTTCGCCCAGGCCATAACCCTTGATCGTACGGGCCAACACCACGGTGGGCACCCCCTGCGAATTCATCGCCGCGCGGTAGGCGTTATACACCTTCACCGGGTCGTGACCGCCCACGTGCAGCTTCTTGAGGTCGTCGTCTGACAGGTGACGCACCATGGCCTCAAGGCGCGGGTCGGCGCCCCAGAAGTGCTTGCGCAGATACGCGCCGTCTTCCACGACGTACCGCTGGTATTCCCCGTCCACGATCTCGCCCATGCGCCTGACGAGCAGCCCCTCTGTGTCGCGGGCGAGAAGCTCGTCCCACTCGGAGCCCCACAACACTTTGATGACGTTCCAGCCGGCGCCACGGAACACGGCCTCCAGTTCCTGAATGATCTGCCCGTTGCCGCGCACCGGACCGTCGAGGCGCTGGAGGTTGCAGTTGATGACGAAGATCAGATTGTCGAGCTTCTCGCGAGTCGCCAGTGTGATGGCGCCCAGCGCTTCCGGCTCGTCGGTCTCACCATCGCCCAGGAACGCCCAGACCTTCTGGTTCGAAACGGGTTTGTGCCCGCGGTTCTCGAGATACTTGTTGAACCGGGCCTGATAGATGGCCATGAGCGGGCCGAGGCCCATCGAGACCGTCGGATATTCCCAGAAGTCGGGCATCAGCCACGGGTGCGGGTACGACGACAACCCGCCGCCCTCGCGCATTTCATGCCGGAAGTTTCGCAGATGTTCTTCAGTCAGGCGGCCTTCGAGAAACGCCCGCGCGTAGATGCCGGGTGACGCATGGCCCTGGAAATAGATAATGTCGGCGTCGTCTCCGGCTTCCTTGCCACGGAAGAAGTGATTGAAGGCCACCTCATAGAGCGTGGCCGCCGACGCGTACGTGGAAATGTGGCCGCCGATGCCATCCGATTCGCGGTTGGCGCGCACGACCATGGCCAGGGCGTTCCACCGGATGACGCTCTTGATGCGCCGTTCGAGTTCGCGGTTGCCGGGGTACGGCACCTGCTCGGTGGGCGGGATGGTGTTGACGTACGGCGTATTGGACGAAAAGGGCTCGCGGAAGCCCGCCGCACGCGCACGCGTCCGAAGCGCGTCAAGCAGGCGGAAGATCCGGCTGCGATCCCCGGTGCGCAACACGTAATCGAGCGAGTCAATCCACTCGCGCGTTTCAATCGATTCCAAGGCAGACGCGTCTACAGGTGCCATGTTCTTCATATCTCGTTTGTCCTAAGCCCACTATTGTACTCTCCACGCCCACCGGGGCCAAAGACGCCGCCGGCCACACTTGGTCATGGCAGCGTCATGCAGATGTGTGCCAAATTAGGCAGATGACCCTGACGCAGAAGGCCGCAGCCCTGCTTGTTTTCATTCCCGTCACATTCACCATGGGTACGGCGTGCACCGCCGAAGCCCCGACTCCGACGGAGCCCCCCGTGACCACCTCGCCTCTTGACGGGCAGATCGCCCGCTTCACCCCCGTTGATATCGGCGTCGACCTGTCGCCACTGCCGCCCAACGAGCGCGAGGCGCTCACCGCCATGGTTGAAGCCGCCCGGCTGACCGATGGACTGTTCCTGGAGCAGGCATGGTCGGGCAACGCCAGCACGCTCGTCCGCCTTGCCGCAGACCGCTCGCCCGAGGGCCAGAAGCTGCTGCACTACTTCCTGATCAATAAGGGCCCCTGGTCACGGCTCGACGAAGATGCGCCCTTTGTGCCCGGCGTGGGGCCCAAACCCGATCAGGCCAACTTCTATCCCGCCGATGCGACGAAGGACGAGGTGGAACGCTGGATGAATACCCTGCGCGGCGCCGAACGTGACCTCGCGGTCGGGTTCTTCAGCACGATCCGCCGCAACGCGGCGGGGGCGCTCATGGCTGTGCCCTACAGCGTGGAATACCAGAACACGCTGACGGCGGCTGCGGCCCTGCTGCGTAAAGCGGCCTCGCTCACGACCCAGCCCACCCTCAAGCGCTTCCTTGAACTGCGAGCCGACGCGTTCAAGTCCAACGACTACTACGCGTCGGACGTGGCGTGGATGGAACTCGACGCATCCATCGAGCCCACCATCGGACCCTACGAAACCTACGAAGACGGCTGGTTTGGCTACAAAGCGGCCTTCGAGGCATTCATCACCGTGCGCGACGACGCGGAGACGAAGAAGCTGGACGTGTTTGGTGTCGAACTCCAGGGCCTGGAAGACGCGCTCCCCATCGACCCCAAATACCGCACCGCTACGATTGGCGCGATGGCGCCGATGCGCGTCGTGAATGTGGTGTTCAGCGGCGGTGACGGTAATCGCGGCGTGCAGACGGCCGCGTTCAACCTGCCCAATGACGACCGAGTCATCCGCGAAAAGGGCTCCAAACGCGTGATGCTCAAGAACACGCAGGAAGCGAAGTTCAAGTACGCGCTGACGCCCATCTCGCAGGTGGCCATGGCCGCCGCCGATCGGCCGAACGTCAGGTTCGACGCGTTCTTCACGCACATCCTGATGCACGAACTGATGCACGGCCTCGGGCCCCACGTGGTGCATGGCACCAGCACACCGGTGCGCGAAGCCCTCAAAGATACCTATTCGGCCCTGGAAGAAGCCAAGGCCGACATCTCCGGCCTGTGGGCGCTCGCGCAACTCGCGGAGAAAGGCACAATTTCGGCGGATATTGCCCGCGCGATGTACACGACGTTTGTCGCGTCATCATTCCGCTCGATTCGATTTGGTCTGACGTCAGCGCACGGCCGAGGCCAGATCCTGCAGTTGAACTACCTGCTCGACCATGGGGCGGTCGTCGTCAATGCGGACGGGACGTTCTCGGTGGTGGACTCGAAGATTCGGCAGGCGGTGGCGGATCTCACGCGCGACATCATGACACTGCAGGCGGTGGGCGACTATGCGGCCGCGCAGGAGATGCTGAAGACCATGGTGGTGGTGCGGCCGCAGGTGCAGGCGGTGCTCGACAAGCTCAAGGGCGTGCCGGTGGACATCGAGCCCAGGTTTACCGCTGTCAAGTAATGCGTCCACGACGGGTGTGGCGATTGTCGACAAGGGCCACGGCAGCCCGATTGTGCTCGTGCCGAGCCTGCAGGGGCGCTGGGAGTACCTGAGCCCGGCGGTGGACGCACTGGCACGTTCGCATCGTGTCATTACGTTTTCGTTGCGCGATGAACGGGACGGGCTGGACGGCCTGGTCGACCAGATTGGGGCGGCGCTTGACGATCGCGGTCTGGCGCGCGCCGCGATCTGCGGCGTGTCATTTGGCGGGCGTGTGGCCCTGCGCTTCGCCGCCCAGCGCCCGGAACGCACGAGCGCTCTCGTGCTGGTGTCCACACCCGGGCCAGGCTGGCACCTGAAGCCGTCGCACCAGTGGTGCGCGCGGCACCCACTGCTGGCCGCACCGGCGTGCTTCTCCGTGATGGCTGCGCGGATCCGGTCGGAGTTGGCGGTCGCCATTCCAGACCGACAACAACGGCGGGACTTTGTGATGCGGCAGTCGCGCCTGCTCGGGCGGGCGCCGCTGTCACCCGCCCGAATGGCAGCCCGCGCATTGCTGATCGATGGCGCGGACATCGCGGCGGAATGCGCTGCCGTGTCGGCTCCCACGCTCATCGTCGCTGGCGAGACAGCGATCGATCACGTCGTTCCGGCAGACGGCGCGTCCAACTTCGCGCGGCTCATCGCCGGGTCACACACCGTGACGCTGGAACACACCGGCCATCTGGGCTGCATCACGCGGCCAACCGAGTTCGCCGAGCTGGTGAGGTCGTTTCTGGAATGCTCGTTCAAGTAATCGTGACGCCTATCGCGGGGACCTCAAGTAGCGAAGCAGATCGCTGTCGGTGCCCAGCACGAAGTAGGTCTTGCCGTCGATCACGCGCTCGTAGGTCTCGAGCGACTTGAAGAACGCGTAGAACTCCGGGTCGCGACCGTAGGCTTCGGCGTAAATGGCGGTCGCTTCGGCGTCGGCCTTGCCGCGCAGTTCCTGGGCCAGGCGGTACGCCTCAGACTGGATCCGCTGCAAGTCGCGCTGGCGTTCGCCCTGGATGCGCGCGGCCTCGCCTTCGCCTTCGGACCGGAATCGCTCTGCGATGCGCCGCCGCTCAGCGATCATGCGCGCGTAGACGTCCTTGGCCACCTCGTCCACATAGTTGATGCGCTTCAGGCGGATGTCGAGCACCTCAATGCCCAGATCGAGCGTTCTGGCCCGCGCCGCCTCGAGGATGCTGGCAGCGATCGCGCGCCGCCCCTTCGAGATCTGCTCGAGGACAATCCGCTCCTCTTCGCTCTCGATCGGAATACTGTCGGCGGGCCGGTTGCTGCTGCGCACCAGCTCGATCAGGTCGTAGCTGGCCACGGCGTTGCGCGTCTCGCCGTCGAGAATGTCGTCAAGGCGCGACTGCGCCCCGCGCTCGTCACGGAGCCGCTGGAAGAACTTCAGAGGGTCCGTGATACGCCAGCGCGCGTACATGTCCACCCAGATAAACCGCTTGTCCTTGGTCGGCATCTGGTTCGGGCTGCCATCCCATTCGAGGAACCGCTTCTCGAACACGTTCGCCTTCTGCACAAACGGAATCTTGAAGTGCATGCCGGGCTGGCTGATCGGGTTGCCACGGGGCTCGCCGAACTGCGTGATGATGACCTGCTCGGTCTCGCTCACCTGGTAGGTGGATGACGAAAGCAGGATCAGAGCGAGCAACGCGACGGCCCCCTTGACCATGGTCATCGGCCACCTCCCGCCTTCGGATCGGGGACGCCCAACAGTCCCTTGATGCTGTCGATGGGCAACGGAATGACCGTGCCCGTGCCCTTGTCCATGAAGACCTTGGCACCCAGTTGCGGGAGCACTCGCTGCATGGTCTCGAGATACAGTCGCCGCCTGGTGACCTCTGGCGCCTTCCGGTATGCGTCGTAGACAGACTTGAACCGCGAGGCGTCGCCCCGGGCGCTATTCACGCGTTCGAGCGCGTACCCTTCGGCCTGCAGCACGGCCTGCTCGGCCTCACCCTTCGCCCTCGGCACCACCTTGTTGTATTCGGCACGCGCTTCGTTAATCAGCCGGTCGCGCTGCTGCTGCGCCTGGTTCACTTCATCCCACGACGGCTTGACGGGATCTGGAGGCGTGACATCCTGCAACACGATCTGCTCAATCACGATACCCATCTCGTATTGATTGACCATCTCCTGCAACAACCGCTCCGACGTCGTCGCAATTTCCTGGCGCCCGACGGTGAGAACTTCGGTGACCGTGCGATCGCCGACCACCTCGCGCATCACCGCCTGGCTCATGCTGCGAAACGTGTCGGTCAGGTTGCGCAGCTTGAAAAGATAGTTGTATGGATCGGTCACGCGATACTGCACCACCCACTCAACCACCGCAACGTTGAGGTCGCCGGTGAGCATGACCGACTCTCCCTTGAAGTCTGCAGTGGAATACCGCGTGGTCACGCCCGCCATCGCGGTGCGGAACCCGAACTCTTCCTTGAGCTGTCGCTGCACCGGCACCCGCAGGACCTGCTCGACGAACGGCAACTTGAAGTGCAGCCCCGGCTCTGTGGTGCGAACCTTCCGACCGAAACGCAGCACGAGCCCCACCTCTTCGGGTTTGATCTGAAATGCCGTGTTGACCAGGGCGATGACCGCCACGAGAGCGATGACTCCCAGCTTCAGGAATCGCGGCGTCGCCCACCCGGGCCGCTGGATGCGACCGGCTTCCCGCATGTCCGGTATCCAGTCGAGTGGTCCACGCGGCGGCAATTCGTCGTCGTTGTTCATCAATTCTCCTTGGAAGAAGGTCAGGTTATCAGAGTTTCCCGACGCGCGATGATCACGCGTGGCACAATTGATGTTCCGCCATGGCCCCGGATGCGCTTCCCGAAGAAATCGACGACTACCGCGACGTTCGGTGGCGACGCGAAGGCACGCGACAGGTTGAGACGGCGCTCGACGCAGAACGTTTTGTGGAGCAGGCCGGTTTCGCGGCGTGCCTTACTGACTCCCGTCGACCCGGACCGTCCTTGTACATCGCCGTCTGCGGCCGACGCGACGCCGTGATGCCTCGCCACGTACAGAAAGACCCCGAGGCATCGCTGACCTGGACCCTCAAGGACGAGGTGGTGCGGCGCGGTAAGGTCTACTACGGCAAGCTGGCGCGGGGGAAGGCGATGTTTATTGCGCCGCGCCTGATTCCCGCGTTCCACGCGTACTGGGGTGTGCGAGTCGCCGAGGAACGGCGCCGCCTGAGTCGCGATGCGCGGGCCATTCTCTCGGTGTTACGCAAAGAATGGGAGATGAGCTCCCTGGATCTGCGCGAGGAATCCGGCGTCAAGGATCGCAAGGCCTTCTGCAAAGGCCTGGATGAACTGCAGGCAGCCATGATTGTGGTGCCGAGCGACGTGGTCTACCGGCCGAAATTCACCTACATCTGGACGCTTGCTGTCGGACGGTTTCCTGACGAGTTGACCCGACGGGTCAAGCCAGACACTGCCCTACGCGACCTTGCCAAGGCGTTCCTCGATGGTGCCGGCATGACCACTCGCGGTGAACTGGCCCGTGTGACAGGTTTGTCGCGTTCAGACGCCGGGCTGGGCAATCGCGCCCTCGTGGCTGAAGGCCACGCCACGATGTTGGCCCCTGGGGTCTACCTGTCCACGGCAGATCACATCCCTACTTGATGATCTTCGCCCCGGCAAGCCGGGCAACGCCCGAGAGCGTGACTTGCGCGGCGTTGAGGCCGAGCAGGAAGTCTTTGTCAGAGAACGTCGAGAAGAGGTCGGTCGGCTGGTGCCAGTGGGGATTCCAGCCGGCGCCGGTCTGCATGCCGCGCTCGTTCTCGCGAAGGCTGATGGCCGCCACCAGATCCATGAACGGCCCCGAGTCGGTGTTGGTCATGTGCGGACCGACGGTCGCCGGATAGTGGGTGGTGTAGGCATCGGCGGCCGCCTTGAGCGCAAACGCCAGCTTCATCGACTGGTCGGCCATCCTGGAGTTGGACTGGAACTCGATGTTCACGTCGGCCTCTGGGCGCTGCTCGGGGCTGAGCGTCCCGTCGGCGCGTGGCATTCCGTGGTCCCACATCATCATGTCGTGCTGAATCATGCCGAGCCACGTCGGTTCGGGATACTTGCCTGAACCGGCCGGGCTTTCGAGGCCCTGCAGCTTCTCACGTTGCTCCACGTAGGCACGCGCACCATTGAGGCCGCTCTCTTCGTTGTTCCAGAGTGCGAAGCGAATCGACACGTCGGTGGTCACGCCGGGCATGTGGAGGATGCGCGCCAGTTCCATCACGAGTGCGGTTCCCGACCCATCGTCATTCACCGCTTCGCCCTTGCCGAGCCCGTCCATGTGGGCGCCGATGATGTACATCTCCTGGGGACGCGTGCTGCCGATCTTCGTGCAGAAGACCTCCTGGCGCTCGCCGGGCACGCTGGGTTCGGCGTTCAGCGCACGCAGCGCTTCATTGGGCTGCGACTCAAGATTGCTGTTCACACCTGTGCGACCTCGGAAACCGTACTGCGTGGATCCGCCCTCGCGACCGCGACGGACCCACTCCGCGGAACCCGGCACGGGCGGCGTCGCCGCGGCGCCTCGACCACGCCCGGCCTGCCCACCACCGCCGCCGCGTGCCGGCGCGGGCGCGTAGGTGTACGTGATGCGCTCGGTATTGAGGCAGCCATAGCTTTTGAGTTGCGCTTCGATCCAATCAATGGCGTCGCGATTGCGCCTGGTGCCCTGCTGCCGATCGCCAAACTGCGCCAGTCCCTTGAGCGTGGTCTTGTACCGCTCCAGTTCGAGGTGCCCGACAAGCTCGCGAATGGGATCGGGTGCCGCCGGGGTCTGGGCCGCACCGGCCACTGCAGCCTGCCCGGCGCCCTGCGGCTCAGAGGCGGAACTGGTGAACACGGACGCGCCGGTGGCCAGCACGCCGACGACAGCGAAGGTCAATAGGGTATGTTTCATGCGGGGCCAGTCTATCGCAGAGCCCGCTGCGAGTGCCGGCAGTCGAACCGCTCTATCGCACGGTCGCCGCAGCCTTCGCCAGCACGATGCCGGACTCATTGGCCATGGCGTCCCAGTAGCCGACAAAACGCTTCGGCTCTGGCGCGTCGTAGCTGCGGAAGTTCACGGCCCAGCGGTAGCCGATGGGTTGATACCAGAGCTCGGCGGTGACGGTCAGCGGCCCCTGCGCCCCGTCGAGTGCGACGCGATACGTCACGCGGTCCCGGCCATTCCCGAAGTCGGCATCCTGCGACGCGGCGCCATGGACGGCCACGTCGGCAGTGGCCGTCGCCTTGTTCATCCCCCGAGGCAGCAGGCGGTTGTCTTTCACATAACGCGCCCCCGACAGCAGCCCGGTGGTGACCCGGCCCGCCGGATCCACCATCACCGACTCGTACACCTGCACCTGATCGGCCTGCGTGATCTGTGCGTAGTGCGGCTCGAACTGCGTGGCATCCGCATCGTTCTCGTTGCCGGCTATGCGGCCATCGGGCGAAAATGCGCCAGACTCAAATACCACGCGCCCGCCAGCGTCCTTCACCACCACATGGAGCCACGCCCGGCGCGACGGATAGGCCGTCGGCAACTTGTGTCCCGCCAGGTTTTCGACATCCACATCAATCGACACTCCGGCCGCGGTGCGCTCGGCGCGGGCCACCCGGACGCGTGCCGTGTCTTCCTGCAGGTGCCTGACGGTGCGCACCACCGCAGCGTCCATCTCGCGCGGCGTCGCCCGCACGCCGAGTTCCGCGCGGTACCGGTTGAGCATCTTCATCATGAAGAAGTTGCCGCCAAGGAATGTGTGCCGTGACACGCCAGCGCGCGGCTGGCCCAACACCTGGGTCAGCGGCATCTCGCCCTCGACCACCGGCATATGACACGACTGGCAGCTCTGCGTGTCCTGGTACGCACTCTGCTGCCACTCCAGGTACGGCGTCTGCTCGGGCAGTTTCCCCTCAGTCGCGCCGGGTGCCAGCGTGTGGGTGAAGAGTGTATGGCACGTGGCGCACAACTCCGACTGCTGGATGTGCGTGGACTGGGCCGGCTCGAACGATGATGATGACCGCATCACCCGCGTGCGACCTGTATCAATCTGGAAAGGCCCAAACAGCCGCCGCGTTCCTGGCGCGGCGGTCACGTCGATGACGTACCCCCCTGTGAAGCTCGCGGGCGTTCCGAATCCGGCCGGCTGAATCTGGTGGCACACCGTACACGACACCCCGTCGGCCGCAAGCGCCGCATCCGGATCGTCGGGACGGCCCAGCGGCATGTGGTCGAAGATGCGCCCCTTGCGGCCCGCCGCACGCTCCGGGAACGTCGTCATGGGCATGTGGCAGACCGAACACTCGTGTTCGATGTCGGCGGCCGCTGCCGGGTGGTCCATAGCCTCGCGCCGAACCGCCGCCAGCCAGTACGGATCGCGCGCCGAGTTGGCCATCATCGACGCGCGCCAGTCGGTGAAGATTGAAACGTCTTCACCCTTCGGCGTCACCAGGTTGTTGTGGCAGACGCTGCAGGTGTCGGCGGCAACGAAGAGCCCGGCCGGGGTGACATGGGGATTCGCGGCGGATTGAGGGAACTCGGAAAAGACGTCGGGTGTCTTTTCCGCGCTGACCGCGAGAGTGGTTGCCCAGAGGAGCACGCTCGCGCAGACCGTAACCCTACCAACCATCGCGCAGTCCCCCATCAAACCAGTCCCACAGGACATACATTGCCACGATCGAGGACCGGCGGCCACGACCCGTCAGCGGCGTGCGCCAGCCGATGTTGAATCGCACATGTTGCCGGGTGTTCAGCGTCACCTGGAACTGGGGCACGATGTCCCAATCGATGGTGGCGCCCGACTCAAGTTCGCGCGCGGCCAGCACTTCGACCATCGGCGACCAGGCGCGGCCAAACGGGCCGTTCTGCGTGAACGTCTTTCCGACCACCACGCGCCAGAACGCCTCCCGCCCAGCCTTCGTCGTGTCGGCCGGCAGTTCCACGCCGCCCTGAAACTGGAAAAATGCATCAGACGGTAACAGCTTCCCAAATGTCATGAAGGACTCAAACACCGTCGTGTCCTTCGACAACCCGTCGGCCGTGTCGCCAGTGGGCAGGATCACCTCACCCGACAGCGAAACGATGTAGCCCCGGTCCAGATCGTGAGCCAGCGCGCGCTTGAATCCCAGAGCCAGGTCGCCGGCGCCACCCACCCAGTTCCCTCCCACCCGCGCGGCTTCGAACGGCACCTTGATCTCGATCTGGTTGCGCGGCCCGAACCGCTTCTCATACACAAACTGGGTCGACACGCTCGCCGGCTCCCGCCCGAACACCGTCGTCATCACCCATTCATCCTCTGGGTACGCCTTCTCGGTGAACAGGGCCTTTGGCAGGTTCAACTCGCCGCGTGGCCACTCGGGTGCCGGACAGAACGTCTTGATGTGTTCGATGACCTTGTAGAGGTCGGCTTCCGCGAACGCACCGCCAAACGCCGGCATGTGGCTGGAGAACCCACGCGCCGGCCCACCTTCATGGGCGACGGTCACCCAGTCGGCATTGGCTTCGCGCGGCGCAAACTGGCAGTCGGTGAAATCGGGCGTTGGCACATCGAAGCCAAGCGCGCCGGCTTCCTTCCCTTTGCCGTCCAGGCCATGGCAGGCCGAACACGCCACTGCGAACAACTCGGCACCGGTCGTTCCGGCAGTGCTCACGGTGCCCTGCGTAACCTGGGTTGTGGTGCGCGCTTCGGGGGTGGCCTGAATCGTCAGAAACGCGGCGACAAAAGCGCCGACCCCCAACCACTGGCACCAGCGTGTCACCAGGTACTTCGTCAACATCGGCTAGAGTATATGGCGCAGGTTGGCCTACGGTGAAGGCCGCATGGCGTTCGCTTCGCGAGCGGCGTGAATCGCCAGATCAGGGCGGTCACTAATCAGTCCCACCACGCCCCACCCAACGATGGTCTGCAGGTCCTCAGGTTGGTCCACGATCCACGAATGCACGGGCACACCCGCCCGTCGGGCCTCGCGCACGAGCGCCTCGGTCAGCACCGGCACGCCCCTGAATCGGAACGGCACCTGAAGCACGGCATACCCGGTCTGAAGCGGCTCCATCGACAGGGCCGCGCGTTGCAGCGCCGCCTCCACCTCCTGGCGCGACGCGCTTGTCGGCAGGTGAGGCGCCACCCGCCGCACATGCGCCATTACGCCCTGATCGAAGCCGGCGACGACCACGCGGTCCTCCGCACCGGCTTGGCGAATCACCGCCAGCGCCCGATCAGCCACCTCGGGACGGTCGCCCTTAATCTCCACGATAAACGGATGGCTGGAATATCGCTGCAGGAGAAAGCCGAGCGTTGGAACGCCGATGCCGCGGCCGCGGTACGGCCGCTCGTGGTCGGCGCCATACTGCGCCCCGGCATCCACCCGCGCGAGCGCATCCGCGGTGAAGTCCGCGACGACGCCGGTCGCGTCCGTGGTGCGTTCCAGTGTGGCATCGTGTATCACGATCGCCTCACCGTCGCGTGACAGGTGGACGTCACATTCAAGCCAGTCGGCCCCGAGGGCTACGGCATGGTCAAACGCCAGCGCGGTGTTCTCGGGACGCAGGGCCGACCCACCCCGATGAGCGATGGCCACGACGTGATCGAGTGACAGCAGGGACATTTGGGCAGCCCAAGGCACTATAGTCAGGATATGGCTTCTTCCACCACTCTTCCGGTCACGCTTGGCGAACTCCGGCGCGCCGTCACCTCTGGCGCCCGGCCGCACGTGTCCGTCAAAGACGAACTGCGGTCGAACCTGATCGCGCGACTGCGCAGCGGCCAGCCGCTGTTCCCCGGCGTCATCGGCTATGGCGACACGGTCGTGCCGCAGATCGTCAACGCGATTCTGTCGAAACACAACTTCATCCTGCTGGGCTTGCGAGGGCAAGCCAAGACGCGGTTGCTACGCGCGCTCACTTCCCTGCTCGACCCGCAGTCTGCGGTCGTCCCTGGGTGCGAAATTCATGACGACCCAATGGCGCCCATCTGCGGACCGTGCCAGGCGCGCGTCGCGGCGGAGGGCGACGCGATGGCCATCGGCTGGCGAACCGCCGAGCGTCGGTATGTCGAGAAGCTCGCGACGCCCGACGTCACGATCGCCGACCTGATCGGCGACGTGGACCCGATCAAGGCCGCCAAGTCTGGATTCGAGCTGGGCGATGCCAGGACCATGCACTTCGGGCTGTTGCCGCGCGCCAATCGCGGCATCTTCGCCATCAATGAACTGCCCGACCTCGCCAGCAAAGTGCAGGTCGGCCTGTTCAACATCCTCCAGGAAGGCGACGTGCAGATCAAAGGCTACCCTGTGCGCCTGCCGCTGGACGTCCTCCTCGTATTTTCGGCCAACCCGGAAGATTACACCGCACGTGGCAAGATCATCACGCCCCTCAAGGACCGCATCGGCTCCGAGATTCGCACGCACTATCCGCGTACACGCGGCGACGCCATTGCCATCACGGCCCAGGAAGCCTGGACCGACCGCCCGGCTGAAGTCCCGATCGATGTCCCTGCCTACGTCCGCGAAGCCGTTGAAGAAATTGCGTTCCAGGCGCGCCTGGATTCGAAGGTCGATCGCCGGTCCGGCGTCAGCCAGCGTCTGTCGATCACCGCGCTTGAAAACGTCGTCTCGAACGCCGAACGGCGCGCGGCCCTGTGCGCAGAACCCGTCGTCGTGCCCCGCGTGAGCGATATCTACGCGTCGCTTCCTGCCCTGACGGGAAAGATCGAGCTCGAATACGAAGGCGAGCTGAAGGGGCCCGAGATGGTGGCGAGAGAGCTTGTGCGGTGCGCCGTCGCCAACGTGTTTGACGGGTACACCTCACGAGCCAACCTGAAGCCGGTCATCGCCTGGTTCGATCAGGGCGGGACACTCGACTCGTCGGATACGACGCCCGCTGACGAATTGCTGGCCGCGACGGCGCCCATTGAGGGGTTCGACGACCTGCTGGAGCGCATGGGCGTGGCCGCCAGTGTTTCAGCCGCCGGACGCGCGTCGCTGGCCGATTTCGTGCTGGAAGGCCTGTGCGCAATGAAGAAGATCACCCGCACGGAAGAGGGAACGATCGAAGGCTCGCCGCACGAGCGGAAGTCGCGGCCGCGCGACGACAGCCGGCAATCCGACATCCGCACGATGCTCGAAGACGAGGACGAGGAGCCGGGACCGCCAGGCTCGAAGGGGCGCAAGAAGTACTACAACTGATCGGCCCAATGAAATACCGCTACACCAAGTACATCGAAGAACTGCTCGACGGCCTCGATATGGAGGCGCTCGTCTCGCGCCTGTCAGACCTGCTGCTCTCAAGCGGCTTCAACAACCCCTGGGACCCGCAGAGCGAGGGCGACCAGTCGATGCAGGCACTGCATGACGCCGTGCTCGACGCGCTCCTTAATGGCGGTGTCATGTCCGACGAGATGCTGCAGCGGTTGATGCGCGAACCGTCGGACGAGGAGGCCCGTGCCCGCATTGAGGACATGGTGCAGAAGGTCATCGAACAACTGACCGACCAGGGCTTCGTTTCCACGACGGGAACGCCGCCGTCTGGCCAGGAGGCGGCCGGATCGGTCGGTGCCGGCGCTGGTCCCGATGGGGAGGCTCGATTTGAGGTCACCGACAAGGCGCTGGATTTTCTGGGGTATCGCGCTCTGAGGGACTTGCTGGGCTCGATGGGCCGAAGCAGCGTCGGCGGCCACGACACGCGGGAGTTGTCCACGGGCATCGAAGCCGGGGGGGCGCCTCGTCCCTATGAGTTTGGCGACACCATGAATCTCGACGCCTCGGCCACCATTCTCAACGCCGTGCGGCGTGGCGCCGGCCTGGACGTTGATCACGAAGACCTGATGGTGACGCAGGGCGACTATCAGAGTTCCTGTGCCACGGTGCTGCTGCTCGACTGCAGCCACAGCATGGTGCTCTACGGTGAAGACCGGTTCACGCCGGCCAAACGCGTGGCGCTTGCGCTGACGAACCTCATCAAGCACCAGTACCCCGGCGACTCGCTCAACGTCGTGCTCTTTCACGACTCAGCCGAAGAGGTGCCACTCGCGCAACTCGGCCGTGTACGCGTGGGGCCCTACTACACCAACACGCGTGAAGGCCTGCGCCTGGCCCGCCGCATTCTCGAGCGGCAGCGCAAAGACATGCGACAGATCATCATGATTACCGACGGCAAGCCATCGGCGATCAGTCTGCCGGACGGTCGGATTTACAAGAACGCGTTTGGCCTGGATCCGTACGTGCTGCGCGAGACGTTTGCGGAGGTCGCCGCGTGCCGCCGCGCGGGCATCCTCATCAACACCTTCATGCTGGCCCGCGACTACGACCTGGTCGCGTTTGTGCGCCGCGTGGCCCGCATCTGCCACGGCAAAGCGTATTTTACGACGCCGCACACGTTGGGACAGTACGTGCTGCACGACTATCTCAACAAGAAAACACGGAACGTCCACTAGAACGTGAGCGTGTGGGAGTGGAGGGTTGAGGGTTGAGGGTTGAGGGTTGAGGGTTGAGGGTTGAGCGATTGGGCGATTGAATTGGCGGATTGAGGGACGTCCATCGCACCATCAGCGATCAACGATCCCGCAATCCCACCATCCGACAATCCCTCTCCTCAATCCTCAATTTCCCGGCGCGGCCCAGCGACAGCGCCGGCCGCGCTTATCTGTTCCCCGCCGGGCTGGCGCCGCTGCCGAACCAGTAGGTCACCTGGAAGCGGATGATCCGCGGTCCGAGTGCGCCGGTCGGCGAGTTGAACGTGGCAATCTGCGTCACGGGCATGGCCGAATCGTTGGCGTACCGGACGTTCGTCAGGCCGGTGCCGGTGCGCACGGAGAAGATCGTGTTGGCGTTCGTCAGGTTGTAGGCATCCATCCCGATCTCGAACCGGCGTCCACCCACGTCGAACAGGCGGCCCAACCGCAGGTCCACCTGGTACCGCCCTGGTAGCTCGACGCTGCCTCGCGGCTCAGCATTCACCGTCTGGGCGCCCTGGCGCAGGCAACCCGTCGTGATCGACACCGTGCAGGCGCCGATCTGGACGGTACGCGTAATCGGCAGGCCGGACGAGATCAGAAAGTTGGCGCCGAAGGTGATTCGGTACGGGAGCGTGGCTGATCCGCTCGCTTTGAAACTGTGGCGGCGTCCACCGCTGATCCCGTCGGCGTTGACGTTCGCCGCGTTCGGGTTCGCCAGACTGGTCCGCTCCACGGTCTCGCGCGAGTAGGTGTAGCCGGCCAGCAACGTCGTGCCCCGACCGTACCGTTTCGTGGCCACCACTTCCACGCCGTTGTACTTCACACCAAGGCGGTCGTCGTTGATCGGCAGATCATCGACGAGTGTAAAACCGGAATTCAGCGAGTAGACCGTGATGGCCTTGTCGTCGGTCGTGCCGACGATGCCGTCCCGGCCGGGATCGACCGCCTGCACGGGCGAGAACATCGCGTCCCACTGACTGATATCGCCGTCCACGTTGCCGTAGGTGTCGAACTCTCGTCGATTGAAGAATGCCGCACTCAACCTGAATGCCGGAAACAGTTCATGATCGACACTGACCGTGAACTCGCGACGCCACGTGCGCTTCCGATTCCTGTCGAAGGGGTTCGGGTTCGGAATCGACGTCGTCACCGCCCCGGCGCCGAACTCACCGCCGACATAGCGCAAGCCGTTCCACGTCGCGCTTCCTGGCTGGAACGACAGGTCGCCGTTCACATCGTTCCACGCGTAGGTCTGGCTGATCTGGCCATTGGGATTCGGGCCCGGCGTGCCGGTGCCGACCTGATCGAAGTATTTGCCCGCCGACATCTTGAGCACGGTCTTGCCTGTGCCAAAGAGGTCGTAGGTGCCGCTGATGCGCGGCGCCCAGTTCTTCCAGAGCGGCGCGTTGTTGACCTCGTCAAACGCGTCCCGCACGGTGTAGGTGGTCAGCGTCCCCCCGGTATTCAGTGCGACGTTGAGACCACTGATCGTCGTGCCGCTCGGGAAATACTCGCTCGAGTCATGCGTCTGCGCAGGAATGTAGCCGTTGACCCGCTCCCATCGAAGCCCGGCGATGATGGTGGCCCGACCGATGGCGTACGTGTCCTGCGCGTACAGCGCCGTGCTCGTCACTGCGCGCTTGATGAGCGTTGGCGTGTTGAAGATGGTCACGTTGCCTGGACCGGCGGGCTGGGCCGCGGTACCGGCCACGCTGCGCCACGTGAGGTTCACATTGCCGACACGAGTGGTCGTCACATCCTCAGGCGTGTAGCCATGATCGAACCCGAACTTGAACTCATGCCGCCCGCCGGCGAACTGCGACAGGTAATAGTTCCAGTTGGACGTGACCTGCACGCGTCGGCGGAACATCAACGCACTCTGGGCGTTGTTGCGGAACCGCACGCCAGTCGCATTGTCCAGAATCGACTGCTGATCGGTTTTCTGGTTCAGGGGGAAGTGCGTGTTGCTGTACGCAATCTTGGTGTCTCCGACCAGCTTGTCGGTGACCACCGAGTTCCATGACAACTGAGAGATGAGGAAGGTGTCCTCTTCTTTCGGGTTTGAGTCGAGCGTGACCGTGGCACCCGCGCCCCGGTTGGGCTTGTCGTACCACTGATAGTTGCCGTAGGTCTCGAACCGGTTGGACGAACCCAGCGAGTACGTCAGCTTGCCGGACATGCTCCAGATTTCCGTGGAGTCACGATCGTTCCCCGACGTGATTTGCGGAATCTGCGCCGGGGAGACTGCGGGATAGCCCGGGACGTTCACATGGGTCTGCTGGTTGTTGACGTTGGCAAAATAGAACAGCCGGTTGGCCACGAGCGGCCCCCCCGCCTGGACGTTGGCGTTCGAGATGAAGTCCACCGCCTGCGCCTCGGGCCTGAAGCCGGCCTGCTTGAGCGCCTCATCGACGTTGTCCCACTGCGTCTTCTTGCCCTGGTAGGACCCGCCGAACTGGCCACCGAATCGATTCGTGCCGCCGCGCGTCACCATGTTGATCAGCGTGCCTGAAGTCCCCATCGAAATATCCTGCGCACCGGTCGTCACCTGCACGTTCTCGAACGTGGCCGGCTCGTAATAGTTCATCGAGAACCCGATGGCCGCCGGGTCGCCCACGTTCACGCCGTTCACCAACTGCACGTTCTGCGAATTCGGCGTCCCGCGTGATGTGAACGCGCGCTGCAGCCCGGCCTGGTTGCCGCCCACGTCCGGCGTATCAAACACCAACCCGGGGATCTTGTATTCGAGGATGCTCCAGATATCTTTGCCACCCGGCGTGGTATCGAGGAGCATGGCGTCAAGATTCGTGGCCACCGCCGCACTCTTGGTGTCCACCACGGGGGTCTCGCCTCTGACGGTGATTTCCTCCGTCATCGCGCCCACCTTCATCGTCGTGTCAATCGACACGGTCTGGTTCTGCACCACCAGCACGCCTTCGCGGGTAATTGTCTGGAAGCCCGAGAGCGTGGCCTTGACGTTATAGGTGCCCACCGACAACGCCATGAAGCGCTGAACGCCCGCCGAATCGGTCACGCCGACCAGCGGCTGCGGGAGGATGGGGCTGGTGACGGTCACAGTCACACCAGGGATCGCGGCTCCCTGATCGTCGATGACTTTCACGAAGATGCTGCCGGTCTGCACCTGCGCCCACGCCGGCGACGCGATGACCAACGACAACAACAGGAGTCCGAAGAAACAAGTCTTCCGCAACATGCTGTGCTCCCCACGCAGTATCTCCACTGCAAAATGCAAACACCCGACGGTGATGAAGCCGCCGACCTGCTGCTGCGGGTGAGGATACGCCCGCGCCCGGACGCACGCAACGACAATATGTCGGGAATGTGTCGAGTTTGACAATCTTCAACCCCAGCCGTAGTGTCCGCGTTCAGGAGCTTGACATCAGGCACTCGGTGCCTCGATAAGATTGAGGACTGAGGACTGAGGACTGAGGACTGAGGATTGAGCGATTGAGGATCGGGATGGGGCGGATGGCTGATTTCTGATTGACGATGGGAATTGTCCCGGATTGCCCGATTGCTTAGTGAGGGACTGAGGGATTTGACGATTGGGGGGATTGGGGGGATTGGGGCTGTCTCTTATACACATCTCCGAGCCCACGAGACTAAGGCGAATC
>ENA-ORBV01005162-ORBV01005162.1-microbial-mat-metagenome-genome-assembly--contig:-NODE-5162-length-24280-cov-9.827707_pt1 | contig 24280 bp, 23 predicted proteins | sample MGYA00237777_ERZ505514 | MGnify/ENA primary metagenome ERZ505514 (study PRJEB26160, sample SAMN06269048) | microbial mat metagenome | isolation source: Oligotrophic lake microbial mat | place... | reverse complement strand
CCACCGAGATCTACACCTCTCTATTCGTCGGCAGCGTCAGATGTGTATAAGAGACAGCCCCAGGCGTATCAGCGAGCCCGGTCCCGCCAAAGTCGGTGCCCGAGCTCGATAAGCGTGTGCTTGAGCAGATCAAGCAGACCACGGGCGACAAGAAGTAAGGTAAGGGGACAGCGGACAAGGAACGGGGGACAGTCCGAGCTCCGCCCTACAGGAAAGCGCCTCTGCTCCCTGTTCCCTGTTCCCTGTTCCCTGGTTCCCTCCTAGAACGAGATCGCCTTGTCGCCGAGCTTGGTGTTCGGCCACAGTCGAATCCCGCGCTCCAGGCGGTTCTCGGCGCCCAGGCTGCAATCGTCGCCGATGATCGTGCCGTCGCTGATCTGCGTTCTAGCGCCAATATGGTTGTTGCGACCGAGCACGCTGTTGCGCAGCACCACGCCTTCCTCCAGAAAGTTTCCCTCCCAGAGCACCGCGCCCTCCAGGCTGCACTCCGGCCCCACATGGCAGCCGGCGCCGATCACGGTTGGGCCGATCACTCTGGCGCCGCGCTCGATCACGGCGCCGGGGCCGATCACCACCGGGCCCACAACCTGGGCCGTGGGATGGATCACCGCCTCGCCGTCGACCCACACGCGGTCCGCGATCTGGTGCCCGCTGAAGTTGTAGCGCACCTTGCCGATCAGGATGTCGTGGTGGACATCGATGTAGGTCTGCGGCTTGCCGATGTCGGTCCAGTAGGCCCGTGAGGGGAAGCCGTACATGCCGTCGCCGGTCTGCAAGATCACGGGGAAGAGGCCGCGCTCGAACATGTAAAACTGGTTCGGCGGCACATAGCGAAACATATCCGGCTCGATAATGTAGGTTCCGGCGTTCACCAGGTTGGTAGTAATATCCTCGGCGCGCGGCTTCTCCAGGAAGCGTTGCACCCGGTTATCCTTGTCCATCTCCACAAGGCCAAACTGGGTGGGGTCGTCCACCGGGGTGAGCGAGATCGTCACCTTGCTCTGCTTCTCGCGGTGGAAGACGAGCATCGCCTGAAGATCCAGGTCGGTCATCACGTCGCCATTAAACACAAAGGTGGGGCCATCCAGCAGATGCTCCACATTCTTCACGGCGCCGGCGGTGCCGCGCGGCTCGGGCTCCTCCACAATATGCAGCTTCAACTCAAAGCGTGAGCCATCGCCAAGCGTATGGCGGAAGCTATTGGCGAGATACTGCACGGCGAGGATCACCTCGTCGATGCCCTGGTCGCGCAGGCGCAGCAGCATCCACTCAATAAACGGCTGGTTGACGAGCGGGATCATCGGCTTGGGGGTGTTGCAGGTGAGTGGGCGGAGGCGAGTGCCCTGGCCGCCAACGAGGATAACAGCTTTCATGCACGCTCCGTTCAATACTTACGCATCGGGGGTTATTTTAGCCAACGCGCACAGCGGCTGCCTGAATGTCCTGTGAGCAAGGCGTGACAGTTTATTCAAAACAAGGGGGTGGCGGGCTCAGGCGGACGTAAGCTCGCGGGCGACCTCGGCCCGCCAATAATCCAGAATATCGCCCAGGGTCTGGCGCAGCGGAATCTGTGGCGCCCAGCCCGTGCGCTCGCGCAGCTTGGCGGCATCGCAGACCACGAGGGGAACATCGATTGGGCGCATAAGCTCAGGGTTGAGGCGCAGCTCTACAGGGATGCTGCTGGCCTCTAGCAGGTAGTCGAGCAGCTCGCGCACCATGACTGCCTGGCCGGAGCCGGCGTTGTACACGGCGCCTGCCTCGCCGTGCTCGGCCAGCAGTGTGTAGGCCTGCACCATATCGCGCACATCGGTGAAGTCGCGGCGGGCGCTCAGGTTACCCACCTGCACCAGGGGCGGCTGGAGGCCGCGCTCGATGCGGGCGATCTGGCGGGCGAAGGCAGCGGTGACGAAGCGCTCATTCTGGCGCGGCCCGATGTGGGTGAAGGGCCGCACGCGCACCACGTCGAGTCTGTGGCTCAGGTGATACTGGTGGGCCAGCAGGCTCTGGGCGGCTTTGCTCACACCGTAGGGGTTGGCGGGGCGCAGGGGCGTGTCCTCATTGATCGGGAGGTCGGCCGCTCTGATCGTGCCATACTCCTCGTTCGTACCCACCACCAGCACGCGGGTCGCCATACGGTGCTCGATCAGGGCCAGGAAGATATGCAGTGCGCCGAGGATGTTGGCGCTGAGCGTGGCCGCCGGGTCGCGAAACGACTCCGGCACGAAGGGCTGGCCTGCCAGGTGGTAGATCACGGCGGGCTGGGCTGCGACAATCGCCTTGAGGATGGCTTCGGGGTCGCTCAGGTCGGCGACAACCTCGTGGACACGGCCCACGAGGAAGGGCGGGAGGCGCCCTGCGCTGCGTGTGAGCCCCCAGAGATCGTGCTGACCCTGCGCCAGCAGGTGATCGGCGAGGTGCCCACCAACAAAGCCATTGATACCGGTAATTAGCACGCGCATAGCCCCCACTATAGCCGATCTTCGGGCCGTTTCAACGAACGCTTTGGTGAATATTTTCCAGGAGGTCTTCATCTAAACCGAGCGCTCGTGGCGCACTTCCTTTACTCAGAAGACTACGTTGGTTTACTGTGCATAATGTTGACGCCATTTGTGCATCGTGATACAATCTTTTGACAGAGCGTGTTCATTATGACGCATTAGCACGGTATAAAGTCCTGAAACGTGCGTCACTCGCGCTCCATTTCTCACCACTGGGAAGGCAGCCCGCATGGCACAGCAGCATTTTTTGTCACAGTTCTCGGATAAGCCGCGCTACAACACCAAGGCGGTGGCGCAGGAGACGAGCGTGCCAGCCGACACGTTCCGCGCCTGGGAGCGCCGCTACGGCGTACCGCGCCCGCAGCGCACCGACGGCGGGCACCGGCTTTACTCCGAGCGCGACATTGCGACCATCCGCTGGCTGCGAGATCGCACCGCCGAGGGTCTGACGATCAGCCAGGCGATTGCCCTGATGGGCGACGGCAACGAGTCGAACCTCTCGTGGCTGAGCACCGCCGTGGATACCGAGCCTCACACCTGGGATCGGCTCAACAGCCGCTTGCTAGCCTCGCTGGTAGATTTCGACTCCACGCGGGCCGAGCAGATCCTCGGCGAAGCCTTTGCGCTCTACCCGATGGAGGATGTGTTCCTCAAGCTGGTGCAGCCCGTGATGGTAGAGGTGGGCGAGCAGTGGCACGCCGGCAAGCTTTCCATCACCGCCGAGCATTTTGCTACGCAGTTCGTGCGCCGCAAGCTCTCGGGCCTCTTCAATACCTATAATATTACCGACGGGCGCGGCATGCTGATTGTTGCCTGCGCCCCGAGCGAGCAGCACGATCTTGGCGCTCTGATGCTCTCGGTCTTCCTGGTGCGCCACGGCTGGCAGGTAATCTACCTTGGCCCCGAGGTGCCCATGCGCGATCTGCTCGATACCGTACGGCAGCTTCAGCCCGACATGGTGGTAATGGCCGCCTCGACCACCGAGGCGGCCACACAGCTGATCGAGATCGGCCGGGCCGTCCTGAGCCTCGCCCCGCCCGCGCCGCACTTCGGCTACGGCGGCCGCGCCTACAACCTTAACCCCATCCTTGTGCAGAAGATGCCCGGCACCTTCCTGGGCAAGAACGCCTTGGAGGCCGTGGACACCGTGGCGGAGCTGTTGAGTGTAAGCCGCTAGGGCAAGGGAACAGACAGGTCACGGGCAACAGGGATGCCCCACTCGCAGGGGCGAGGGGGCTTTTTTGTGGTCTGAAACGTACACGTAGGCTTGCACAGTAAGGCTGTGCAGATCCGTTAGCTGCCGCTATACGTGTGCGATGGGTAAGCGGTGCAGTCCGCTGCCCAGACTGACAACCGCTACGCACAGGCTTTGCACAGGGCAATTTGCCATTATGCCACGATTCGCGTATCATAGACGATGCATACGTACCTCCTGAACTTACTCGAACGAAACGTGGTCGTATTTGACTAGGCAGACCACGCTTGCGGAGCGGGAGCCTGGTGCATGTGCCGTTGCCAGCCCGGCCTGCCCGCCTTTGCGTGCCCGCGCAGGTGCAGCGCCTGAAGGAGAGCTGCTTGTTGCTGAACTCTAGCCCCTCGCTGGCGCTGGGCGCCCATGGCACGCTGACGGTGCAGCCCCTCCCCGCCGAGGAGCAGCTAGCGCTGCTGTTTCACCTCACCGATCTGGCGCCTCTCGTCGGCTCGGATGAATGGCCGCCGCACCCGCCCCAGTCGACAGCGGAGGCGTATCTCGAGTGCGAGCGATTGATCAGGCGGCACTCGAAGAGCTTCTACTTCAGCTCGCAGTTTCTGGCGCCCGAGACGCGCCGCGCCGTGCGGGCGCTCTACGCCTTCTGTCGCATCACCGATGACACGGTCGATATGGCCAAGGGCGACCCTGCCCGCGCCCTGGCAGCCTGGGTGCTGCAGGCCAGGGCTACAGGCCTTATGTCGCACGATCCGGTGCTGGTGGCCTGGCACGACACGCGCACACGCTACAATCTCTCGGCCCGCCTCGTGGACGAGCTGCTGGCCGGCGTGGCGATGGATCTGACGATCAGTCGCTATGCCAGCTTCGCCGACCTCTGGCTCTACTGCTACCGTGTGGCCTCGGTCGTGGGCCTGCTGGTGATGGGCATCACTGGCCATGCCCCCGGCGCCGAGCCCTACGCGATCAAGCTGGGAGTTGCGCTGCAGCTTACCAATATTCTGCGCGATGTGGGCGAGGACGCGGCGCGCGGCCGGGTCTACCTGCCGCAAGATGAGCTTGAGCGCTTTGGGCTTTCCGCCGACGACATCCTCGCCGGGGTCTACGATGAGCGCTTCCGCGCCCTGATGCGCTTTCAGGTAGAGCGCACGCACCGCCTCTACGACGAGAGCTGGGCGGGGATCGCGCTACTGCCCCAGGAGAGCCGCTTCGCCATCGGCGCCGCCGCCCGTGTCTACCGTGGTATTCTTGACAAGCTTACAGCTAATCGCTACGATGCGTACACCAGCCGGGCTCACCTACGGCTGCGCGAGAAAGTTGCGCGCATGCCGAGGATCTGGTGGGATGTGCAGAGGCTTTGAATGCAGCGTGCAGGGTGAATCACTGTTGTCACCCCGAGCCCTTCGACGCTGCGCTCGGAGTGACAAGGACTGTGTTGCACAGAATGACGGCTCCTATAGCCTCAACTGCGTAACTCCTAGATTACTATGGCAACTACCGCTCTCGTTAGTACAGCACCGCCCGCACCGCGTCTCTGGCCGCGCTGGGCGCTTGACGCGATCCTTTGGACGCTCATTTTAGGGCCGATCATCTCGCCGCTCTTTCGGGCCACTGGGCTGCCGCTGCTGGCGGATGCTGGCTGGCTTGCGCGCGAGCTGTTGGCTACCTATGTCTGCCCGACACCTGAGCGCTCGCCGCTGCTTTTTGGTATGCCTATGGCAGTGTGCGCCCGCTGCTGGGGCGCCACGCTTGGCCTGATGGCGGCACGGGTGCTGGCGGATCAGCGCGGCCACACCTGGGCGCCGCTCCAGTGGTTTCGGGCCATGCCCTGGGCGCTGCGCCTGCTGCTCTGCGCGCTGCCCTTTCTGCTCTGGCCTCTAGAGATTGTAGGCCACTACAATGGCTTGTGGTACGCACCGCTCTGGCTGCTGTTGCTGAACGGCGCCCAGGCAGGCTTCGCCGCAGGCCTGCTCTTCTGCTCGCTCTGGCCCGGCCTCTGGCCCGCCAAAACGGCGTAAACTCAGCACTAAGCACTCGGCGTGCTACGGATAAACTCATGCGACGCTTGCTGCTCCTTGCCGTCGCCGCCCTGGCTTTGGCCGGGTGCAGCGTTGGCGGACCCAACTTAGGCCAGCGCCCCGACCCCACCGTCGAGGCGATCCAGACCGAGGTGGCCGCGATGGCCCAAGTGCAGACCGGGCGCGGCCCGACTGCCACGCCGCGCCCGCCACGCCCTACCGACTTGCCCCTGCCCACGATCCCCGCACAGCCCACCATCGACCCAGCTCTCAGCAGCGCCCTGATCGACCAGGAGCGGCTGCTGGTGGAGCTGTATCGCCGCGCTAGCCCCGCTGTGGTCAGCATCGAGGTGCTCGGCGCCGCGCTGCCCGAGGGCCACCCCACTGTGCCCGGCTCGCCCGAAGCCCGCGCACAAGGCTCCGGCTTCCTCATCGACGACCAGGGCCACATCGTGACGAACAACCACGTGGTGGAGGGCGCGAGCCAGCTTCAGGTGCGCTGGTTCGATGGGACCACCGCCATGGCCGAGCTGATCGGCACTGATCCCGACAGCGACATCGCCGTGATTAAGGTGCGCGAGCTGCCGCCCGGCGTGGCGCCCCTGGCCCTTGGCGACTCACGCCAGGTGGCGGTGGGGCAGACGGCTGTGGCGATTGGCAGCCCCTTCGGCGAGCAGAACACGCTCACGGTGGGCGTGGTGAGCGGCCTGGGGCGCACCCTGCGCGGGCCGACGCGGCAGTTCGGCACCTACAGTATCCCGAATATTGTCCAGACAGATGCGGCGATCAACCCTGGCAACTCGGGTGGCCCCCTGCTGAACGTGCGCGGCGAGGTGATCGGGGTGAACACGGCGATCGCGGTGAGCCAGGGCGGCAGCAACTTCGAGGGCGTGGGCTACGCGGTGCCCGCAAGCACTGTAGCGCGCGTAGCGCCAGAGCTGATCCGCACAGGTAGCTACGCGCACCCCTGGATGGGCATCGGCATGTGGTCGCTAGACGCGCTGCTGGCCGAGCAAGCGGGGCTGCCCGTGAGCAGTGGTGTGCTGATCACCGATGTGCGCGCGAACAGCCCCGCCGCGCGGGCAGGGCTGCGGGCGGGCGAGCGTGAGACGCAAGTGAACGGCCTGCCCTTGCGGGTGGGCGGCGATGTCGTGGTGGCGCTCAACGGCCTGCCCGTGGCCGACGGCGACCAGCTGATCGGCCTGCTCGACCTGAACCATGTGGTCGGCGACACGATCACGCTGAGTGTGCTGCGTGGCGGCGCGGGCGCGCCAGAAGATGTGCAGCTGGTGCTGGAGGCGCGTCCGTAGCAAAGCGCGAACGGCGCGAAGGAAGGCGAACGGCGCGAACACGAAAACGCCTGGACTGCGAACGGCGCGAAGGAAGGCGAACGGCGCGAACACGAAAACGCCTGGACCGCGAACGGCGCGAAGGAAGGCAAACGGCGCGAACACGAAAACGCGAAGGACACGAAAGCATTAGGAGCGGCTTTCGTGTCCTTCGCGTTTTCGTGTTCTTCGTGGTCCGAGCGGACTTGGCGTGTTCTTCGTGGTCCAAGCGGAATCGGCGTGTTTCAGCACAGCTTACGGCGCGAGCCTAAACGCCGCCACGCGCACCACGTTGCTTCTGAGACCCTGGCCGACGATGCTCCAGTTGCCTAGCGGGTCGTTCGACTGGGTACGGAAGCCGATCAGGATCACGCCGTCGTTGTCGGCGATGGCGCGGTAGGGCAGGGCACGCGCGGTGCCGTTGGGCAGATTCAGCCAGAGGGCCACTTGCTCGCCGCGCTGGTAGCCACGGGCCTCGAAGCCGAGCGTGGTGCCGGGCGGGGCCGGGTCGGGGAAGGCGCGAGACTCGCCCCCAGGCTGCGCGGCGCAGGTTTTCGGGTCGCCCTCGGGGACGGGGCCGCCTGGCGGAGACGAGCTAGGTAGGCCGAGCCGGAGCTGGCACGGCACCAGGGCGCTGCCGAGCGTGGCGAGCCGCACGCGGCTGCCCACCAGCTCGAAACGACCGCGCTCGAAGTACTGCACAAGGTAGTTGCGCCCATCGTCGAGCTGCTGCACGAGCTCCTCGCTCATTGGGAAGCCGAAGACACCCACGCCGCCGCGCCGCTCCCAGAAGTTGCGGAACTCGCCGCGCAGGGTGTGGCCCGTCTCTGGGAAGAAGCGCAGGCCGGGGGCGCGTACCGGAGCCACGCGCGGAAATCCCTGGCCGGTGGCGGCCAGATACTCGCGGCCCACCAGGCCAAGGCTGATCACGGCGTTGTTGTTCACGACATTCAGCTCGAAGCGGGCCCGCTCGAAGTACTGGGCCACCCGCCCATCGCGGTTCTGCACGAACTCTTCGCTCACGGGGAAGCCGAAGATCTCGACGCCGCCGTTGCGCTCCCAGAACGAGCGGAAGGCGCCACCAAGGAAGTGCCCGGTCTGGGGGAAGTAGATCTTGCCCTGGGCCTCGGCGGCTTTCGGCGGCGCCGCGCTTGCCAGCAGGGCCGCCGCCAGCAGGATCAGCAGCCCCGCCCATTGCCTTCGTCGCTGACTCATGGCTACTCCGTCGTCTTAGCGTAAAGCGAATACTGGCGCGCTGCTCTGCGAACGGCCCGCCACACCCCACATGGGCGCCCACATACACTCGTTTATCATTTACACTCTGCAAAGTCTATCATACGTGATACTCATGGGCCTGTCAAGCGTTGATCGGCATTATCCGCGCCGCAGCGCGGTTTTGTGGGCTGTAACCTCGACGGCGACGCTTCGCAGTATAATGAAAGCTAAAGCCTTTGATACGAGGTCGTGCATGACAATCCCGATTATCACTGATCTAGCGCTGGCCCGCGCGGGCGTACTGCGCCGCGCCCCGCTCGATGAAGATACGGCCACTGCGCAGACGGTGGCCGAGATTATTGCCGCCGTGCGCGCCGCTGGCGACACGGCCCTACGTGCGCTCAGCGCCCGCTTCGATGGGGTGGCTCCCGCCGCGCTCGAGGTGCCACGCGAGCGCTGGCGCGCTGCAGCGGAGGCGCTCGACCCCGCGCTGCGCGCGGCTCTGGAGCTTGCCATCGCCGAGATCCGCAGCTTCCACGCGCGCCAGGCCCGCAACTCCTGGATCGATTTCAGCGTCGAAGGAGCACGCGGCCAGCTCGTGCTGCCGCTCCAGCGGGTGGGGATCTACGTTCCAGGCGGGGCCGCCCCGCTGCCCTCCTCGCTGATCCACGCCGCCGTCCCCGCACAGGTGGCCGGCGTAGAGGAGATCATCGTCTGCTCGCCACCCCGCCCCGAAAGCGGCGAGCCCGCCCCGGTAATCATGGCGGCGGCCCATCTTGTTGGCATCCACCGGCTCTTCGCGGTGGGCGGGGCGCAGGCCGTGGCGGCTATGGCCTACGGCACGGAGAGCGTGCCGCGCGTAGACAAGATCGCTGGCCCCGGCAACCGCTTCGTCATCCAGGCCAAGCGCCTGGTCTACGGCGCCGTCGGCATCGAGAGCCTGCCCGGCCCCACCGAGACGCTGCTGATCGCCGATGCTCACGCCGCGCCCCGCTATGTCGCCGCCGACCTGCTGGCCCAGGCGGAACATGTGGAGGCCAGCGCTATCCTGCTCACCGACTCGCCAGCCCTAGCTGGCGAGGTTCAAGCCGAGCTGGGGCGCCAGCTAGAGCTGCTGCCCGAGGCCAACGCGCGCGCCGCCGCCGAGGCCGTGAGTGAACGAGGCGCTATCGTGCTACTGCCAAATCTCGACACGGCCTTCGACCTAGCCAACGAGTATGGGCCGGAGCATCTCTGCCTGCTGCTGGCCGACCCGTGGGCCTACGTGGGCAAGGTGCGCAACGCTGGGGGCGTCTTCCTCGGCGAGCAGTCGTTCGAGGTGCTGGGCGACTATGTGGCTGGCCCGTCGCACATTATGCCCACCGAGGGCACCGCCCGCTACGCCTCGCCGGTGAATGTGGACGATTTTCGCAAAGTGATCTCGCTGGTGGGCCTGAACAGTGTGGCCCTGGCCCGGATCGGCCCGGCCGCCCAACGCATCGCCGAGGCCGAGGGGCTCTACGCCCACGCGGCAGCGGTGCGGGCCAGGCTCGAAGCCTGAACGGTATCTATCACTAATGAGGAGAGGGTTCCCCCATGTCTGGCTACATCTTAACGTTCGTCAACTTGCTGTTCAATGTGCTGCTCTTCGCCATTCTCGGGCGCGTCCTGATCTCCTGGATCGACCCCATGGGCAACATGCGCGTCACCCAGATCCTGCGCGACATCACCGAGCCGATCCTCGCCCCCATCCGCAGCGTGCTCCCCAGCATGGGCATGATCGACCTTGCCCCCCTCGTCGCCATGCTGCTGCTTCAGCTGCTCCAGGGGCTGGTCCGCAGCGCTATTTGAGGTGACACGGTGACCTGTCCTCGCTCGCGCTCGGACTGACAGGGTGACCGGGTGACCTGTCCTCGCTCGCGCTCGGACTGACAGGGTGACCAGGTGACACCTATCGGTGCCGTTAGGTGTCACCCGGTCAAGCGAGCAAAGCGAGCGCCTGTCACCGTTTCACCGTGTCATTCCTCTAGACAGAACTGAGCCATGACGCAGCCGAAAACTACTAACGATCAGCTCCTGCTCCCCGTGGTCTTCCTCGCGGGCGTCGGCACGCTCGGCATCGAGATGGTGATCCCGCGCCTGCTGGCGCCGTTCTTCGGCACCTCGCAGCCGATCTGGGCCGTGGTGATCGGCATGACCCTGGCCTATCTGGCGGTGGGCTACTGGCTTGGTGGCCGCCTCGCCGACCGGCGTCCCGACGTGCGCCTGCTCTTCTGGCTGATCGCCTGGGCCGGCCTGATCTGCGCCATAATTCCCCTGGTGGCCCAGCCGCTCCTGCGCCTCGCCCAGCTCTCGCTGCGAGCCGTGGCTGCCGGCGGCTTCCTTGGCGCGCTCGCCGTGGTGGTGCTGCTTTTTGCCGCCCCTGTGATCCTGCTCGCTACCGTCGGTCCCTTCGCCGTGCGGCTCCAGCTACGGCGTGCCGAGCAGGGTGTGGCCGAGGCCGGCCGCATCGTCGGCGCTATCTCGGCCCTTTCAACCCTTGGGTCTATCGTCGGCACGTTCCTGACGGTGCTAGTGCTGATCCCGCTGATCGGCAGCAGCGCCACGATCTTTTTGTTCGCCGCTTTCCTCGTGCTGCTCGGCTTGTTTGGCCTGCGCGACCCGCGCGCCCTCCTGATGCTGGTGGCCGTGGCGCTGCTCGCCGGTACGCACTACGCCCTCGCTGGTGGCGTAAAAAGCGCAGACTGCTACGGCTGCCAGCTGCTCGTTGAGGCCGAGTCTAGCTCGAACTACATCCAGGTGGCCGACCAAGAGATCGTCTATAGCAATGGCGAGCGTGATCAGCGCCGCGTGCTGATTCTCAACGAGGGCCTGGCGATCCACTCCGTCTACCGGCTGCGCTACCGCGACAGCGGCGACCCGCTCGATCTGCTCACCGACGGCGGCCCCTGGGATTATTTCGCCGTTGCTCCTTATGTCTACCCCAACGTGGCGCCCCAGGATGTGAAAAGTCTCGCCCTGCTCGGCTCGGCGGCGGGCAGCATCCCCAAGCAGTTTCTGGCGATCTACGGCCCCGAGACGCGCATCGACGCAGTGGAGATCGACCCCAAGATCATCGAACTGGGGCGGCGCTACTTCGACATGGAGGACGAGGACCCGGCCTTCCCCAACTACACGACCTACGCCCAGGACGCGCGCTACTGGCTGGCGACCAGCGCGGGCAGCTACGATGTGATCGGCATGGACGCCTACCACCAGCCCTACATCCCCTTCCACCTTACTACGGTGGAGTTCTTCACGGAGGTGCGGGCGCACCTGAATCCTAGAGGCGTGGCCGTGGTGAACGCGGGGCGGCCCGCCAGCGGCGACGAACGGCTCGTGAACGCTCTGGCCTCCACCATGCTCGAGGTCTTCCCCGAGGTTTACATTATCGACACGCGCTTCTCAAATGCCATCCTGATCGGGGTGAACACGCCAGCAGGCGACGGGGTGGCGAACTTCATCGCGAACGCGGCGCAGGTGGCGACGGCAGCCGAGGCCGAGCCGCGCTACCGGGCGCTCCAGCTGGTGCAATACTGGGCCCTGAACGAGGGGCGCTTTGGGCCGATCCGCCCGTTTACGCGGGCCGATGCGCGCACCAGACCATTCACCGACGACAGGGCGCCCGTGGAGCAGCTGATCGATGGACTCATTTTGAGCGAGGCGGGGCGCGAAAATTGACAAACTGTGATCAACCATGCTACCTTTATGGTGACACAGTAAATGCTCTGCGCCCCACAACCTCTGCGGGCGCAATCGGGAGATCCGGCTCGTGATGATCGCTGAACGACATAGCTTGCACCTACGCCCGCGTGGCGCCGACTGGAGCGGCGTCTTGCAACGGGTGTTTGCCGTGTGCCCCAACGACCGCATAGGCGGCGTGGGCAGCGGCGCGGTGCTCAGAGCAGTTCGGGCGGTCTCCTCTGCGAGCCGCACTAGGCACATAGCGCTCTAGCCGGGGACACAGCCTTTCCCCCGTGCGAAGAGCGTTGTACTCGTACAGCGTCTTTGAAGGGGGTGGGTGCCTTGGGACAGCGCGTTCTCGTTCTCAATGCCAGCTACGAGCCGCTTCAGCTGATCTCGGTTCGTCGCGCCGTCGTCCTGCTCTTGCAGGAGAAGGCCGAGATGATCGAGGCTGCCGCCGAGAAGCTGCGCGCCCGCATGCTGAGCTTCGACGTTCCGCTGGTGATTCGCCTGGTGCGCTACATCCGCATCCCACGCCGCCTGAAGCTCCCCTGCTCACGACGCGGCGTGTTCGCGCGTGACAGAGAGATCTGCCAGTACTGTGGCGTGCAGCCTGGCCGCTCGCACCTGACGATGGACCATGTGATCCCGCGCTCGCAGGGCGGTACCACAACTTGGGAGAATGTGGTGACAGCCTGCCGCGACTGCAATCACCGCAAGGGCGGGCGCACGCCGGAGCAGGCCAACACGCAGCTGATGAGCACGCCGCGCCAGCCACAGTACCTCGCCTTCGCGCTGCTAGGCGAGATCGAGCGCCACGATGTCTGGCGCAAGTATGCCTTCGGCTAGGCGAGCCCTGGGCGACCTTGGCGAGGCGGCGGCGGCGGCGTTCCTGCAACGCCAGGGTGCCACGCTGGTTGCCCGTAACTGGCGCTGTCGCAGCGGTGAGATCGATCTGGTCGCCCAATTGGGCGACCAGTTGCTGTTTGTGGAGGTACGCACGCGGCGGCTCGGCGTGCCGGGGCCAACCCCCGAGGAGAGCATCGGGCCAGCCAAGGCGCGGCGGCTGGAGCGGCTGGCCTACGCCTATCTCAGCGCCGCCGCTCTCCCCGACGAGACGGCCTGGCGCATCGATCTGATCGCCGTGGAGGTAGACGCCGCGGGGCGCATCGCACGCCTGGAACAGATCGAGAACGCCGTAGGCGAGGGCGGGCGGGTGTAGGTTACACGCCTGGCCCCTCGTTCGGGCTAAAAATAGACCGGAAATCTGCGCAATCTGCGTAATCTGCGGATACCATGCCCGGCGGCCGCCGATTGGCTCTTTTGGCGCGCCTCTGGTATACTTGAAGCCTCAATAAATGCTGGTCTCTAGAATGTGAGCGGATCGCGCTTGGTAACGCCAACTGTCATCGTCGGCCATCTTGCCCCGGACCTCGACTGTCTCGCCGCGATCTGGATCCTCGTGCGCTTTGGCAAGGCCGAGCAGGCCGAGCTTGAGTTTGTGCCAGCAGGCCAGACGCGGAACAACCTCCCCGCCGACACGGACGCCCAGATCGTGCATGTAGACACCGGGGGCGGTCGCTTCGATCATCATCACAGCGCGGATTCCACCCTAAGCGGCGCCGAGCTGGTGCGCCGCGCTTTGGCCCCCAGTGATGAAGCTCTACAACGCCTGGTCGATCAGGTGACGCGCATCGATCACGCCGAGGCGAGCCCAGGGCGCCAGCCGATCTTCTTCAATATCAACGACCTGATCGCCGGCTACAACGCGCTCTACCCCAACCGGCCGCACCATGTGGCGCGGGCCATGCTGCCCAACCTGGACGCCTGGTACGAGCACGAGCAGCGCCAGCTGCGCCTGGAGCGGGCCTTCACCAAGCGGGTGGAGTTTCAGACTCGCTGGGGCCTCGGGATCGCGATGCAGAGCGACGACGGCGGCTCTAGCAAGCTGGCCTACAGCCACGGCGCCGTGCTCTACGCCTACCGCGACCGCAAGGGCTACATGGGCATCGCTGCCCAGCAGCGCTCCAGCGTGGATCTTGAGCCGATCTTTCAGGATCTTAAACGCCTGGACGGCGACGCCGACTGGTACCTTCACCCCAGCCGCCGCCTGCTGCTCTGCGGCACCCCGAAGGCCCCGCCGCGCACCCCCTCCGGCCTCTCGCTCCACGAGCTGGTGGGCGTGCTGAAGAAGCGGTGAGAGGATGACACGGTGACCGTGCGCTCGCTCCGCTCGCGCTGACAGGGTGACCAGGTGACACCTATCGGCACCGTGAGGTGTCACCCGGTCAAGCGAGCGCCTGTCACCCTGTCACCCGGTCACCCGGTCACCCGGTCACCCGGTCACCCGGTCACCCGGTCACCCTGTCACCCTGTCACCCTGTCACCGAAGGCGCCTGAGTCACCCTAACGCCCGGCACCTGTGGCGGCTCGCCCGTGCCCATAAACAGCCAGCTCACCTGGTGGCCAAGCTCGCGCATGCGCAGCAGCGCGGCGCGGGTGGGCTCGCTGTTCACCGAGCCAACGAGCAGCACGGTCGTGCCTGGGCGCAGCTCGGTGGCCGTCAGCATCAGCAGGCGGCCGATCGTCGTCACCGAGTAGACCGTGAGCCGCGCCAAGGTCTCCATGATCAGGCTGAGCTGGGCGGGGCTGCGCCCGGCGGGGAGCCGCGCCAGATGCTCGTACTCGGCGGGGGCACCATTCACGTACAGGCCCACGGCGTAGCCACTGTTCAGACCCTCACGCGCCAAGGTGGCCGTGGCGCTGATCATGCGCTCCACCAGCTCCGGGTCGATGCCCTCGTAGTAGTACTCAAACGTGTCGAGGTCGAGGAACAGCGCCAGGGTGCGGCTCGTGGTAGGCTCGTACACGCGCGTCTGAAGCGTGCCGGTGCGCGCCGTGGCCGCCCAGTGAACATCCTTGAGCGGGTCGGAGGGCGCGTAGTCGCGCACGCCGATTGTGCGCATCGGGTCGCGCAGCAGCGAGGGCGCCCGCGTGTCGCCGATCGGGTTGCGGGCGGGCAGGCCAAGCTCGGGTAGGCTCAGCAGCAGCGGGTAGACCAGCAGGCTGCTGTAGATCTCCTGCTCGGCGTCGGCGCTGTAGAGCCCAAACGGGTCGCCGCTCAGCAGCTGCACGGGGCCGATGCGGTAAGCGCCACGGGCCTTCGGGCGCAGCGTGTAGCGCCACGTCACGCTCTCGTACCAGCGCAGGCTCGTGCGGCGCTGAAGCAGCTGCGCCTGCCGCGTGCCGCTGAAGACCGCGTTGCCGCTCAGGGCGAGGCTGGCGGGCAGCCGATCCAGCACCTGGAGGCTAGCGAGCGGCAGCAGCTTGCGGTTCGTGATCTTGATCGTCAGCTGCAGCTCGTCGCCGGGGAAGGCCATGCTCTGGCTGAGGCTGCGCTCGTAGCTCACCCGCGCCAGCGCCCAGCGGCTCCACAAGCTCGCCACGCCCGCCGACGCCAGCAGCAGCGCGCAGATCAGCGCCAGGCCCGTCTGCCCAAAGGCCACGGCCAGCACAAGCACAAAAACTAACCCTGCGATTGTTGCGCGCTGAAACATAAGAAGATAGTGCTGAGTGCTGAGTCGAAAGTGCTGAGTCCTGTCGGTCGCAACACGTGCCCTGCGCTGCTCTGCTCGGCGCACTCAGCCCGTTGTGCTCTGCCCGGCGCACTCAGCACTCAGCACTCAGCACTCAGCACTGATCGGCGAGCTGCCTGCGCCCGAGCGGCAGCGTGAACACGAAGCGGCTACCCTGCCCCAGCTTGCTCTCCACCCAGATTCGCCCGCCGTGAGCCTCCACGATCGCGTGGGTGAGGAACAGCCCCAGGCCGCTGCCCTGCGTCTCGCGGGCCAGGCGCGTGTCCACCCGGTAGAAGCGGCGAAAGATCGCCTCCTGCTCCTCGGGCGCGATGCCGACGCCCTGGTCGGACACGTAGCAGACGGCGTAGTCGCCCTCGGCCCAGCCGCCGATGCGGATCATGCCGCCCTCGGGGCTGTACTTCACCGCGTTGGAGACGAGGTTCGTCAGCACCTGGCGCACCCGCTCGTAGTCGGCGTGGGCGGGCGCCATGTCGCCGGGGAAGCGCAGCTCGAACTGGAAGCGCTCGCCCGCTGTGGCGGCGAAGCTGCGGGCCACATCGGCGGCCAGCGTGGCGAGCGGGAAGTCGCTCGGGTCGAGGCGTATGCCGCCGGCCGTGAGGCGCGAGACCTCCAGCAGATCCTGGATCTGGCGCGCAAGCCGGTCCGACTCGTCCTCGATCACGGCGAGGCCGTCGCGGAACTGCTCAGGGGTGAAGGCCACATCCTCGCGGCGCAGCGTGCCCGCGTAGCCCTTGATGATGCTTACGGGCGTCTTGAGCTCGTGCGAGATCACCGAGATAAAGGTGTTCTGCAGCTCCTCCTCCTGCTTCTGGGCGGTGATGTCGCGCACATTGGCGATGGCGCCAAGAAACTGGCCCTGAGGGCCGCGCTGCGGCGCGTAGCGGCTCTGCACGTACAGCTCGCGCCCCTCACGGGTGGTGACACGCCCCTCCACCATAGGGTTGGGGGCGTGGGGCAGGCGCTGGAGCGGGCAGTCGGTGAGGCAGATGTTGATGCCCTGGGCGCTGTGGATGGCGAGCACCTCGGCGCAGGGGCGCCCGATCGCCTCCTCGCGGCTCCAGCCGGTAAGCTGCTCCATCGCCTTATTGAAGGTGGTGATGCGCCAGCGCCCGTCGATGATCATCACGCCGTCGGCCGACTGCTCGATCGTCGCATCCAGGCGCTGCTTCTCGCGCAGCACGCTCTGGTAGAGCCGCGCGTTGCTCACGGCGATGGCCGCCTGGTCGGCAAAATCCTGAAGCACCTGGCGGTCGTCGGCGGAGAAGGCCACGTTGAGCGCGGCGCGGAACACGTAGATCACCCCAACGGGCGTGTCGCGCAGCGTGAGCGGCAGGGCGATCAGCTGGCGCAGCGTCAGGCCCGTGTCGGCCAGGATCTCGCGCAGCACCTGCTCGCCCCGGCGCGGCACGTCGGCCAGCGGCAAGGCGAGCAGGCGGGCGAAGGCGGGCCACTCCTCGCGGGGCAGGCGGGCCGAGGCGCGGATGCGCAGCTCGTCGCCCTCGTCTTCGTAGAGCGCAATCAGGCCGGAGGTGCCCGCCGTCATCTCTACGGCGTAGGAGATCACCAGCGAAAGTACGCTCAACAGGTCGAGCTGCGCCGTCATGGCGCGGCTGATCTGGAGCAAATACTCGCGCTGCCGCAGGCGCTGGTCGCTCGGATCGATCATGGGAGCCTCCGCGTGGCATTGTACCATAGGGCAAATGGGGCGCCGACAGCGCTAACAAGGCTTTACAATGCCATGAATCAACATGCGCAAACATGTCAAGCATTATCATGCTGTTATCATGCGATTGCCTGGCCTATGAGGGGGTGTCGTACACGCACGGGTGTTTGCTAGTGGATGCTGTAGCAGCCCTCTGGGCAGGGCCTGGCCAGCGGGTTGCTGCGGCGCATGGATACTATTTACAAACAGGACTCGACAGCATGACGGGGCCATGCTATAGTATAAAGACTTACACTTTTAGAGAGGAAATCTAGCGCAGGTCGCTATGACAGATCAGAAGGCTGGCAAGGAGCCGCTCATGGAGCTCGATCTTTCTAGCAAGCGAGCAAAGAAGCTCATCCGCGAGCATGGCCTCACCGACGAAGAGATTCAACAGATCGTCGCGTCGGCGCGCATTAACCTTGCCACGTTTGATCCCGAGTACCGCACCAATGTCACGCAGATCGCCGAGGATCTGGCCAAAAGTCGCCCCACGATCTACGGCTGGGCCGACCGCGCCATCGCCGCGACAATCCACTCCCTGCGCAACATACGCACCGGGCGCCCGCCCAAAGAGCGCGAGCGAAACAACGGCGCCGACCAGTAAGGGCGTCCTTGTGGGCACCCCAGGCCATGTCATTCCGAGCGAAGCGAGGAATCTAAGCAAGCTGCCGAAAAGACCCTTCGCCCCGCTGAGGGCGACAAGCAGCGTAGCGCAGCATCTACCCAACGACCGCCGGTCACACCATCGTTTGCCGCATATGTATAATGCTAGATGCCACGCGCTCGGCCCACTGCCAGGCGCGCTGTAAGGAGAACCGGCCCTATGAGCAGTAGCAAGCTGAAGAACCTGCTTGGTCGCTTCCGCAACGTCGAGAGCGTCGAGCTCGCCGCCGTGGTCGCCACCGATGGGCTACTGATCGAGAGCATCGCCGGCCCCGGCGTCGATGTAGATGCGGTCTGCGCCGTGGCCTCCAACGGCCTCGCCATGGCCGACGCGCTCGGGCGCGAGATCGACAAGGGCGGCACCGTGCAGACGATGCTAGAATATGATCACGGCATCGTGCTGATCGAGCCGATCAGCAACGATGCGATGTTGCTGCTGCTGGCCAATACCCGCGATGATCTTGGCTATGTGCGCTTCCTGGTGGCCCGGCACCGCGAGGATATGCTGGACGCATTGAGCGCGATCTGAGGGCTATGTGCTATAATTTCGGGGAGCGCGTGACGCCTGAACCCCCGACTAGCGCCATATCAAGGTAGGCCGCGATGGATCCACAGCTGACAAGTATTATCGTCCCCACCGAAGAGCTTCGGCAGATCGAGGAGTGCCTGCTCCGGCTCGTCGAGGACACCGGCAGCGATTATGCGCTTCTGCTCGATAAGAGCGGCCAGGTGATATCCTCTAAGGGCGATGGTGATCGGCAGGATATCACCGCCCTCGGCGCCCTGATCGCCGGTGTGTTCGCTTCGTCCCGTGAGGTCGCCAAGCTGCTGCGCGAGCGCGACTTCCGCGCCTCGTTCCAGCAGGGTGTGCGCGAGAATATCTTTATCGCCCTGATCGAAGAGCAGTGGATTCTCTGCATCATCTTTAACAAGGGCACCCATATCGGCCTTGTCAAGGTGCTTACCAAAAAGGCCACCGACGAGCTAGCCTCGGTGCTTGAGCGCGTGCGGCAAACGCACAAGGCCCGCGATGAGGTGCTCGGCTCGTCGTTCCGCACCTCGATGGAAGATACCATCGACCTGCTCTTCCGCGACTAGCCGCGCCCACGCTGCCCCACTGACAGCCATGCGAGAGGATCTATGGCGCTGATTAACGTTGCGGCACGTGAGATTCACTGCAAAATCGTCTATTATGGCCCCGGTATGTGTGGCAAGACGACAAACTTGCAGTACATCCATAGCCAGGTGCCCAAGGATGTCAAGGGCGACCTGCTCTCCATCGCCACCGAGACCGAGCGGACGCTCTTTTTCGACTTTCTGCCGCTCGATCTTGGCAAGGTGCGCGGCTTTCAGACCCGCTTTCATCTTTACACCGTGCCCGGCCAGGTGCTCTACGAGCGCACCCGCGTGGCTGTGCTCAACGGCGTAGATGGCGTTGTCTTCGTGGCCGACTCCAATAAGAGCAAGATGCAGGAGAATGTCAACTCGCTGCGCGAGCTGGCCCAGAACGTTACCCGGCAGAACAAAAAGTTCGCCGAGTTTCCCGTGGTGATGCAGTACAACAAGCGCGATCTGCCCAAAGAGGTGCTCGCCTCTGTGCAGACGATGGACCACTTCCTTGGTGTCACTAAGATGAATTGGCCGCGCGTCGAGGCCGTCGCCACCAAGGGCACGGGCGTGTTCGAGACGCTCCGCGCCATCAGCCGCGCGGTGATCGGCAAGCTGTAACCCTATGGCGCTCGCAGGCGACCTGAGCGAGTTTCCGCTCACCGATATTATCCAGCTCGTCGATCTGAGCAAGAAGACCGGCGGCGTCCATCTGCGCGGCCAGCGCACCGGCCAGAGCTTCGATGGCTGGCTGTTCTTCCGCGATGGCAAGATTATCGGCGCCACCCTCGGCGGCCTAGCCCCGCTCGATGCTGTCTACACCTTCTTCAGCTTCACCTCTGGCCCCTTCCAGTTCCACGAGGAGAAGCGCCTCGCGACGCCGATGCTCAGCGTCTCCAACGAGGTGATCATCATGGAAGGCGTGATGCGCCAGGACGCCTGGGCCGACCTACAGCGCGTCATCCCCTCGCTCGCAATGGTGCCCCGGCTTGTGCCCAACCCCGCCAGCGGCTCCAGCGAGATCAACCTGGAGGCTGAGGGCTGGCGCATCCTGACGATGGTCAACGGTAAAAACACGATCAACCAGATCGCCCAGCGCAGCGGCCTCGGCGAGTTTCGCACCTGCGAGATTATCGCTCAGTTCCTCCAGAATGGCCTGATCGAGATCCGCGAGCCAGCCCCCGACGAGGTCGTTGGTTAGCGTCGCCGCAAGCAGCTTTATGAAGATATGGTAAAATAGCGCTGTTCGCGACCCTGCCCGTCGCTCGGGAAGGGTCTTTTTGTGTCCTGCGGAGGAGCTGTGCGCGCCTTACTCAGCGTCTACAATAAGTCGGGTGTCGTCGAGCTTGCTCAGGCCCTCCACGCCCTCGGCGTCGAGCTGATCTCCACCGGTAACACCCAGCGCCTGCTGGCTGAGGCCGGGCTGCCGGCCCGCGCCGTGAGCGAGATCACTGGCTTCCCCGAGATCCTCGACGGCCGTGTGAAGACGCTGCACCCCGCCATTCACGCCGGCCTGCTCGCCCGACGCGAGCTGCCCGCCCACATGGCCCAGCTCCAGGAACATGGCCTCGCTCCGATCGACCTGCTGGTGGTGAACCTCTACCCGTTTCAGCAGACCGTCGCCCGCCCCGCTGTCACGCTCGATGAGGCAATCGAGCAGATCGACATCGGTGGCGTGGCGCTGCTGCGTGCCGCCGCCAAGAACTTCGCCGATGTGCTGCCGCTCGTCGATCCGGCCGACTACCCGGCGGTGCTGGCTGGCCTGCACTCCGGCGATCTGCCCGCCGCGCTGCGCCGCCGCCTCGCCGCCAAAACCTTTGCCCACACCGCCGCCTACGACGCCGCCATCGCCGCCTTCCTCGCAGAGGACGCGCTGCCCGAGACGCTGACGCTGGCCTGGCCGCGCGCCCAGGCGCTGCGCTACGGCGAGAACCCGCACCAGCAGGCGGCGCTCTACGGCAGCTTCCCCGAGCTGTTCCAGCAGCTCCACGGCAAAGCGCTCTCGTACAACAACATCCTGGATGCCGCCGCCGCCGCCGAGCTGAGCGAGGAGTTCCCCGCCGCCGAGGTCGCCGCCGTGGCGATCATCAAGCACACGAACCCCTGCGGCGTGGGCAGCGGCGCCAGCCTGAGCGAGGCGTGGGAGAAGGCCTTCGCCACCGACCGCGAGGCGCCCTTCGGCGGCGTGATCGCCGTGAACCGGTCGCTCGATCTGGCGCTGGCCCAGGCGATCACCGAGCTCTTTACCGAGATTATTATCGCCCCGGAGTTCACGCCCGAGGCGCTGGCCCTGCTCCAGAAGAAGAAAAACCTGCGCCTGCTGCGCGCCATGCGCCCCGTGAGTGTGGCGGGCGAGCTGCTTGTGCGCAGCGTGCCCGGCGGCGTGCTCGCCCAACTGGCCGACCGCGCCCCCCTCGCTGACGAGTTTTGGCGCGTGGTGACGCAGCGCGCGCCCACGGCCCAGGAGGAGCAGGCCCTGCGCTTTGGCTGGCGCGTAGTGAAGCACGTCAAGTCGAACGCCATTGTCTACGCCGCCGCCGACCGCACGCTCGGCGTGGGCGCCGGCCAGATGAGCCGAGTCGACAGCTCGCGCCTCGCGGTCTGGAAGGCGCAACAGGCCGGCCTGGAGCTGGCGGGCAGCGTGGTGGCCTCCGACGCGCTCTTCCCCTTCGCCGATGGTGTCGAGGCCGCGCTGAACGCCGGGGCAACAGCGATTATCCAGCCCGGCGGCTCGCTGCGCGACGCGGAGGTGATCGCGGCGGCCGACGCTGCGGGCGCCGCGATGGTGTTTACGGGCACAAGGCATTTTAGGCACTAAGCGATGAACTACGACGAACATGGCCTTATCCCCGCGATTGTGCAGCACGCCCGCTCGGGCGAGGTGCTGATGCTAGGCTACATGAGCGAGGAGGCCTTGCGCCTCACCCACGAGACGGGCCTGGTCACGTTTTACAGTCGCTCACGCCAGGCGCTCTGGCGCAAGGGCGAGACGAGCGGCAACACGCTGCGCCTGGTGGAGCTGCGCCAGGACTGCGACGGCGACGCGCTGCTGCTGCTCGCCGAGCCCGCCGGCCCAACCTGCCACACGGGCGAGCGCAGCTGCTTCTCGGCCACGCTGGCCGACGAGCAGGCCGTGGCCTCCGCGCCGCCCGCCGCCATCCTTGCGCGCCTGGCCGACCTGATCCACGCCCGCCAGGGCGCCGCCCCAGAGAGCTCGTACACCGCCAAGCTGCTTCACGGCGGGGTAGATCGCATCGGCAAGAAGATCGGCGAGGAGGCCGCCGAGGTGATCATTGCGGCCAAGAATGCTTCGCACGCCGAGCTCGCCTACGAGCTGGCCGATCTGCTCTACCACAGCCTGGTGCTTTTGGAGGACCAGGGCCTGGCACCCGAGGCCGTCTGGCAGGAGCTGGAGCGGCGCTACGCGCCATAATGGATGCTATGAACCAACACTCTGGCCGAGCTCTGGTGATCGACAGCGAGCCTGTCCTGCGCAAGCTCTGCACCAAGACGCTCCGCAGCGCTGGCTTTGCGGTCGAGGCCCTCGCCTCGGAGGCTGGCGCCCTTGAGGCGCTGCTGGCCCGTAGCTTCGACCTCGTGATCCTTGACCTGCTGCTCGGCGATGGCGACGATCTCGGCCTGCTCGAGCGCATCCGCGCGCAGCACCTCAGCGTGCCCATCCTGCTGATCAGCGGCGACGCGACGGTGGCCTTGGCTGCCCGTGCCATGCGTCTGGGCGCCCGTGGCCTGCTGATCAAGCCCTTCAGCCCCGACGAGCTACGCGCAACCGCCCTTGAGATCGCCCAGGAGCGCCGCGCCGCCCGCTCCAGCGACCGCGTGGCCGCCCTGCGCCCAGTTGTGCGCGTGGGCGAGCATCTGCTCGGCGAGCTAGATCTCCCGCGGCTCCAGGATCAGATCATCGCGACAGTGCGCGCCGAGCTTGGCGCCGACCGGGCCTCGCTCATGCTGATCGAGGAGGACGGCGCCCAGCTGCGGATCGTCTCTTGCTCTGGCCTGCCCGCCCACGTGCAGGTTGGACACCGCGTGCCAATGGCGAGCAGCCTGGCTGGCTCGGTGGCCGCGCGGCGCCTGCCGCTGCGCATCGACGCCGACGGCGAGGTGACGCCCCCTGCCAGCGATCTGCGCGGCAAGCTGTTCGAGGATCAAATCGTCTCGGCACTCTGTGCGCCCGTGCTGGCAGGCGAGCGCGTGCTCGGCGTGCTGAACGCCGCCAAGGTCTCTACCAGCCCACCCTTCACCGAGGCCGACCAGGAGCTGCTGATGCTGCTGGCCGCCCAGGCCGCCATCGCGATCGAGAACGCCCGGCTCTACACGAGCGTCACCCAGTCCGAGGCGCGCTACCGCGCTCTGCTCCAGCACGCCACCGACTGCGTGCTGCTGCTCGACGACGCGGGCAGCGAGATCCTGGACGCCAACCTGGCTCTGGAGAAGCTGAGCGGCTACGGCCAGGCCGAGCTGCTTGGGCTTGCACCGCGCCAGCTGCTGCCAAGCATCGACGAGCTGGCCCAGGCGGCGCGCAACGGGCGCGGGAACGGCGGCACACGTGAGGCCCACGAGATCGAGACGGAGCTGCGTACCCGTGGCGGGCAGGCGACATCGGTGGCGGTGAGTGTGAGCAAAGTGCCCCACGCGGGCCGCTCGCTGATCCTGATGATCGCCCGCGACATCAGCGAGCGCCAGCGCATCGCCAAGCAGCTGGTGCAGGCGGAGAAGCTGGCCGCGCTCGGGCGCCTCTCCGCCTCGCTGGCCCACGAGCTGAACAACCCGCTTCAGGCCATCCACAACTCGGTCCACCTGATCCTGAGCCGCCCCATGAGCGACGAGAAGCGCCAGCGCTACCTCGAGATGACCCACGAGGAGATCGAGCGGCTGATCAGCATTGTGCAGCGCACGCTCGACTTTTACCGGCCCAGCCGCGAGGGCATGCGCCCCGTCGATCTAAACGAGATCCTCGACACGGTGCTTACGCTCACAGAGACGCAGCTACAGGAGCGGCGCGTGCGGGTGGCGCGCGAGGGCCCCGCGCGCCTGCCCTGGGTGCTCGCGATCAGCAACCACCTCAAGCAGGTCTGCTTCAGCCTGATCTTCAACGCGGCCGACGCCATGCCAGAGGGGGGCGAGCTGCGGGTGCGGGCCTATGTGGTGGGGCCTGTCTCTTATACACATCTGACGCTGCCGACGAATAGAGAGGTGTAGATCTCGGTGGTCGCCGTATCA
>ENA-ORBV01005158-ORBV01005158.1-microbial-mat-metagenome-genome-assembly--contig:-NODE-5158-length-24293-cov-4.233978_pt1 | contig 24293 bp, 19 predicted proteins | sample MGYA00237777_ERZ505514 | MGnify/ENA primary metagenome ERZ505514 (study PRJEB26160, sample SAMN06269048) | microbial mat metagenome | isolation source: Oligotrophic lake microbial mat | place... | reverse complement strand
GCACCCACCTCATCCCCATCACAATACCCCCCTCGTCTTCTCGTCTTCTGTTGTATTCGTCTTCTCGTCTTCTCGTCTTCTCGTCTTCTGTAGTATTCGTCTTCTGTTGTATTCGTCTTCTCGTCTTCTCGTCTTCTCGTCTTCTGTAGTATTCGTCATCTGTAGTATTCGTCTTCTGAAGTATTCCTCTTCTACAGTCTAATCCTCCATCGTCTCCCGCTGCATCCGCCTAACGCGGCGCAACTCATGCGCCTGCGACACTTCACCCCCGATGATGAAGATCAGCGCGGCGTAGTAGACCCAGAAGACCAGCGACACAATCGCGTACAACGTGCCGCTGTAGATGGAACCCGGGTCGAATGATTCGGTGAAAGCGGTCCAGAGGTTTCGTGCGAGTTCGAGGAGAAGGCTGGACGCGATGGCCCCCACCAGCGCCTGCTGCCATCGAATTTTTCGATGCGGGAGGTATTTGTAGAGCGCCCAGAAAATGGCCACCATGAGGACGAAGGCGATGAGTCGTCCGAACACGTACTCAACGCCCCCCATCACATCTTCGCGCAGCCCGACCTGCGCAAGAAAGCCGATCCCTCGCGAGGTGGCGAGCGCGAGATAGGTGCTGAGGACCAGATACGCCACCAGCAGGAGGGACGAATAGATGGTGATCCGAATATCAAACCACTTGCCGGCGATGATGCCTCGCCCGGTCTGAACGTCGAAGATCTCCCCCAACACGGTGCGCAGCGACCCGAAGAGCCGAGTCGAGAACCAGACAAAGGTGAGCGCTCCGTAGACACCGAGCACGTCCCGAGCGCCGATCACGTCTTCGAGAAGCCGCGGGGCCGACAGGTCGATCGACTCGGAATGAGGCGGGAGGAAGTGGTCGAGCAGGGTGCGCACTTCGGCCAGCGATGCGTCCGGCGTTAGGCGGAGTGCGTACACGAGGCCGGAAATGACGAGCAGCACAAACGGAACCGCGGCCAACAAAATGTTGAACGCGATCCCGCTGGCGAGAAAGAAGATGTCGTCTTCACCGCTCGAGTCCCACACCCGTCGGGCGTAGTCGCGAAGCGTAGCCCACGCGCGCGCGCGGAAGCCCGCGACGATGGCCGACCGCGGTGTGCGGGCCTGCTCAGTCCGCGTTGGGGCTGCGACCGGGGATTGGTCCGTCATCGACGATGTTCTGCGCGTCCGCCAAGCGGCTCTCGAGGGCGTGTTTGGCATCGCGCGCGGCTGCGCGCCCTTCTTCTACGGCCCTGGTCAACTCCCGCCGCTTTTCGCTGATGGCGCGCCGAGTCTCGTCGATGCGTTCTTCCACCGCTTCTCGTGTGTCGCCCACCATCTCTCGGCTGCGGCTTTTGGTCTTGTCTACAAGCTGGCTGGCGCGATCGCGAATCTCCGTCGCCCGCTCGCGAAAATCGTCTGCGTACTCGCCGGCCACGCGCCGCACGCGGCGGGCCTTCCGGCGAAGGATCTGCCGCGTTTCGTCGCCGCTTTGCGGCGCCAGGATCAGCGCCAGTCCGGCTCCGATGGCCATTCCGGCCAGTAGTGCCCCCATGGTAGAGCCAGAGCGTCGATCGATGATGACGCGATCGTCCTCGTAGTCGCTGCGTGCCATATATGTACCTCCGTGAGAGTCGAACCCTGTGCCGATCAGTCGCTCAGTGATGCGTCGTCAGGTGCTGCTTCGATGACAATGTGGCCGGGCGTTCCGGGCATGGGACGATGAATCGCCAACGGCTTCACCGTCTGTTTGACCGCGCCCTTCGTTCCGCCGATGGCGAGTTGCGTGAAGAGAAAGGTGAACTTCGCATCGTATGCTTCGGCCAGTTTGGCCTTGGTGGCGGCGTCGAGGGCCCAGAACTGCTGTTTGAACGGCCCCAACGCCTTCTTGCGCGTCTTGTAGAAGAACTGCTCATCCGAATCGGTACTCTTCCGCTCGTCTTTCGCATGCTCCCGGAGCCACGCGTAGATCTCGTCACGTAACGCGGACGGGATGTGATCATACAGCATATTCTGGAAGTTCGTGGCGAGGTGAATCTCGGCCGTCTCGGTGCGCGGAAAGTTGTGAAACGCCGCGTCTGGAAGGGTAGAGGCGCCGTGCTGCACGGCGCCACACAAGCCATACTCCTCGCGAGCGACCTTGGACAGCTCCTCAAGCGTCTGGAGGTCCAGCGCGACATCGGCCATGGACCCGTCGGCCAACACCACGCCGCCGTGTGAGGTGCCGGACTGCACCGAGATCTTGGAGAGACCCGCAGCGTTAGGGGCCAGCCCCTTGAGCGTGGCGTTGAATCCGTCCATGAAGGCGCGGAGCTCCGGCGTGGTGGAGTTCTCGGTGCCCACTTCACCGATTTCCCCGCCGATCGAGATCGTGACGCTGGGCGGCTCCTGCGACCGAATGTACTGCGTGATCGCCGCACACTCCTCGTAGTTCTTCCGCTGCTGCTCCACCAGTGTCCCGTGCGATAGGTCCACCAGGGTGGAGGTGTCAACGTCGATGTTGTAGAAGCCGGCGGCGATGGCTTCATCGGCCAGCTTCTTGACATTGTTCACCTCGGCCACTGGGTCGACGGCGTACTTCTTGGAGTTCACCTGGAAGTGATCACCCTGAATAAAGACCGGCCCGCGGAATCCCTCGCGAAGCGCGGCGGCCAGCATCACGGCGACGTACTCGCTAGGACGCTGCTCGGTGTAGGCAATCTCCGATCGGGCAATCTCGAGCAGAAACGCGCCCGCTTCGAGTCGTTTGGCCACCCGGAACACCGAGCGCGCGGTGTCGTAGGACATGCCGCGAATGTTCATGGCGGGGACGGTAAAGCCCCCCGGCACGTCGCCCCGTCCGCGCGCCATATAGAGCCCGTGGATCGACGCCGGGCGCACACCCACCGCCTGCGCCACCTCCCAGATGAGCCACCGTGCGTAGTCACGCGCGGCCTCCTCTCCGAACACGGCGTCGGCTACCAGGGCGTCCATGCGATCGGAGGCGAGCACCGAGGAGTCGTGCACGGTGATCGTTGAGTCGACGCGGGTGACGGCGTTACCGAGCGACGTGTGGGCGATAGCGCCGACGAGAGCGGACATGAGCGAAATGTCTGGTGAAAGGCTGCGAGCGGTGACCGTACGGGTAAGATATCCTGTCGGGCGTCGGACCGCAGCACGCGTGACCGAGCCGAACAACGCCCTATCGAATCACTCGTGCCGCATTCGACTGCGGTAGCGCCTCGAACTCGGCGCGCGCCGCATCGAAGCCGGGGCGACCCATCATGCCGTACGTGAAGCGTTTGCCGAGTTCCACGCCCGGTTGGTCGAAGGCATTGATGCCGTAGAGTGCGCCGGCGTACGCAGTCGCGATTTCGAAGAACATCATCAGGCCGCCCACGTGCCAAGCATCCACGCGCTCGATCAGGAGGGTCATGCTGGGACGCCCGCGAGCCGCCAGCGCGCCGGTTGTCGCGCGACGCTCGACGTCGAGCAGTTCCCACAGGGAGTGGCCTCCCAGATAGGCGAGATCGGGCACATCCGCATGTGCGCCCGGAATCGTGAGGTCGTCCCCCGCCGAGTCGACCGCGATGAAGGTGAACGTCTTGTCGATCGGACCTTCCATGAAGAGTTGCACCTGAGCGTGCTGATCGGTGGTGCCCAGCGCGGGGAGGGGCGTCGGCCCCACATGTTCGCCGTCCGCGCGCGCCTTGCCCAGACTCTCGGCCCAGAGCTGTACGAACCAGGCGGCGATATCGCGCAGGGCATCGGCGTAGGGCATGAGTACATGTATGCGCTTCCCCCCCGTGCTGTCGGACAGCCACTGGAGAACCGCGTATGCTCCGGCCGGATTGGTGGCGAGGTCGTCCGTGTTGCAGCGCCGCGTCATGTCGCCCGCGCCGGCCAGCAGGGCCTCGATATCGATGCCGATAAGGGCGGCGGGCAGCGTTCCCACCGGCGAAAGTACACTGAACCGCCCGCCGATGTTGGCCGGGATGTCGAGGGCGGGTATGCCTTCGGCGATGGCAATGGGGCGCAGCGCACCCTTGGTCGGATCGGTCACGAACACCAGGTGACGCGCCAGCGGCACACCCGCGGCAATCAGGCGATCGCGCACCACCAGGTACTGCGCCATGGTCTCGGCCGTGCCACCCGACTTCGAGATCACGAGGAAGAGGGTCTCCGCCAGCTGCACTCTGCCTAACGTGGCGGCGATCGTGACCGGATCGACGTTGTCCAGCACGTGCAGCCGCGGCAGCTCCCCGCGCGACTCGGCCCCCAGCATATTCCACTGTGGTGGCCGCAGCGCATTACGGAGGGCCGTGGGGCCCAGCGCCGACCCGCCGATGCCCAACAACACCACGTCGCGATAGACCCCGCGCGTTGCGACCACGAACTCCAACACCTGGGTGGCGAGCACACGATTGGTGGGGAGATCCAGGAATCCAAGCTCACCCGAGCGACGGCGAGATTCTACCGATGCGTGCGCCGAACGGAAGGCGGCGCCGGTGGCGGCGAACACATCGGGAGCAACGCCGCCCGACACGGCGTCGCTGAGCATGAAAGTGTAGTCGAGTGAAATCGGCATGGCGCTCGATTGCCGTTAGGCAGTCAGGGGGAAAGACGCTACGTGCGCGTCGCACGCCGGAGGTGCCGGCTATATCTCGACCACCAGTCCATCGTAGGCCGGACGAACGCTGGGCGGTAGCTCCGCCTCGAGCTCGGCATGCGACGTCTCGTGCGTAAGATGAATCAGATATGTTCGCTCGGCACCAACGGCGGCGGCAACCTCCACCGCCTCGGCGATGCTGAGATGGGTCGGGTGTGGCCGCCGAAACAGGGCGTTGAGCACGAGGATTTTTACGCCGCGCAGTCGATCGAGGGCCGCGTCGGGAACGGACTTGGCATCCGTCACGTACCCTAGGTGCCCCGTCCTATAGGCGAGCACCTGCATCGCACCATGCGGAAGGGCGATCGCTTCGACGGCGGCATCACCCACCTGCACCACATCACCGTCGCGAATGGGCCGGGCGTCGCCTTCGGGTTTGGACGTCCCTGGAAGGGGACGCATGCGCTGGTCGAAGACGTACGGGAAGCGCTGCGCCAGGCGGGCCAGCACCTCGGGTTCGGCGTACATGGGCAGCGGATTCTGCTGCCTAACGGTGATGGCCCGCACGTCGTCGATGCCGTGAATGTGATCGGCATGATCGTGCGTAAAGAACACCGCATCTACCCGGTCTATGCCGGCCTGTACAAGTTGCAATCGAAGTTCGGGGGGGGTGTCAATGAGGAGGCGCGTGCCGCCATCGGTCTCGATCACCGCCCCCACACGAGTGCGCCGGTCGCGCACATCGGCGGACCGGCACACGGCGCAGGCACAGCCGATTATGGGAATCCCGAAGCTCGTCCCGGTTCCCAGAAAGGTCAGCTTCACACCGTCTCGACCTTGAGCAGGTTGGTCGTGCCCGGCACGTCGAATGGTACGCCCGCCGTCACGATCACCTTCTCCCCCTCGCGCGCGAGTCCAAGCCGCAGAAGCGCTGCGCGCGCGTTGGCGTACATTCCCTCATACGTTTCGCAGTGCGGCACCAGGGCCGGAACGACGCCCCACACCAGGGCCAACTGGAGATACGTCTTCTCCGAATCGGTGAGGGCGAGGATTGGCACACCGGGCCGGTTGGACGACACCATGCGCGCACTAAAACCGCTCTTGGTGAAGACGATGACCAGCGGCGCGCCTAACATGCGCACCGCAGTCACCACGGCGGCGGCAATTGTCTCTTCGGTAGTAGACGTCCCGACGGAGAGGCGGCGGTCGTCGCGCGGGGGCGCGGGGTGCTGTTCGATTTCGCGGATGATTCGCTCCATGGCCTGCACGGCGAGCTTAGGGTAGCTCCCCGACGCCGTCTCGGCCGACAGCATCACGGCGTCGGTTCCGTCGAGAATCGCGTTGGCCACGTCGCTCGCCTCGGCGCGGGTGGGACGCGGGTTCTGGATCATCGACTCGAGCATTTGTGTAGCCGTGATGACCGGACGCGACAGTTGCCCCGCTAATCGGATGATGCGTTTCTGTACCAGCGGTACTTCTTCGAAGGGGAGCTCGACTCCGAGGTCACCGCGTGCGACCATCACCGCATCGGACGCCCGCAAGATGCTTTCGATATTGATGAGCGCCGTATCCTTCTCGATCTTGGCGACGATCAGCACACCCTTGGGCATCATCGCGCGCAATTCCGCAATGTCTTCGGCCTTTCGAACAAAGCTGAGCGCGACGTAGTCCAGCGACTGCTCCACCGCGAACGCAACGTCGGTCTTGTCCTTCTCGGTGATGGACGGCGCGGAAACGACGACGCCGGGCAAATTGAGTCCCTTGTGCGATTTGATGAGCCCACCGTAGACAACCCGGGCAAACACCCGTGGAGTCACGACGTCGAGCACGACGAGCTCAATGAGTCCGTCGTCGACCAGAATGCGATCACCTACGCGCACGTCGTCGGCGATATGGTCGTACGTGACCGGGATGTCGCTGCCCTCAACTAGCTCTTCGTAGCAGAGCACGATGTCCTGCCCCGCCTCCACCGTCAGCGGCGTGGGCAGGGCACCGATACGAATACGCGGTCCTTGCAGATCGCCGAGGATGGCGACCGGGCGCGAGCGAAGCGTCGCCTGCTCACGCACAATGGCGATGGTGCGTGCGTGTTGCTCGTGCGTGCCGTGCGAAAAATTGATGCGGGCGACATTGAGCCCGGCGTCCATGAGTGCGCCGATGGATTCGGGCGTGGATGACGCTGGTCCCAGCGTGCAGACGACCTTGGTACGAGGAAAATGGGTTCTGGACAAGTCAGTGCCGAGTGATGGAAGAGTTGTGGCTGGACGCGCCGATCAGAGTCCGGTGCGCCATGCCTTCGTGCGCCCGTCTGCCGGTGCCGCTAGGTTCGCGCCAACGTCGTTCCGAGGGCGGTCGCCTTTCGCTCCAGTCCCTGAATGAGCGTATCGAACGACTTCTGGAACGACGCTAGTCCATCGGCCAGCAACTTGTCGGTCACGTCGCGCATGGGAACACCGCACTGCTCGAGATCGTGGAAGAGTTGCTCGGCGGCCGTCCAGTCCTTGTCGACCGTTAGCGCAACGATGCCGTGATCGCGGAACGCATCGACGGTGGCGGGAGGCATCGTATTGACGGTGTGTGGCCCGACCAGTGTTTCGACATACATCACGTCACGATACGCCGGGTTCTTGGCACTCGTGCTGGCCCACAGCGGACGTTGAACCTTGGCACCGAGGGCCGCCAGCCTTTCCCATCGCGCCCCGGCAAAGCGATGCGTGAAGAGGCGGTAGGCCAGCCTGGCATTGGCAATGGCGGCCCGGCCACGCAGCGCAAGGATCGACTCGCGCAGGGCGTCGCTGGACGAGGCGGCGATGGCATCCAGTCGTTTGTCAATCTCGGCGTCCACGCGGCTCACGAAGAACGACGCCACCGACGCCACGCGATCGATCGGCAGTCCGGCGGCGGCCCGATCTTCTAGCGCGGCCAGATACGCCTCAATCACCTGCGCGTGCGCGTCAATCGAGAAAAGCAGCGTCACGTTCACGTTGATGCCGTCGCCGATGAGGCGCCGCACGGCGATCGCGCCTGCCGGCGTTCCGGGAACCTTCACCATCACATTGGGTCGATCGACCGTGGCCCACAGCCGACGACCCTCTTCCACGGTGGCATCGGCATCGCTGGCAACCCCGGGCGACACCTCGATCGACACGAAGCCGTCGGTGCCCCGTGCGTCGCGATACACGTCGGCAAAGATGTCGCAGGCCGCGCGCACGTCGTCTGTCTCCACGAGTTCGAAGAGCTGCGATGGCGAGAGCGTGTCGGTGACAGCGGCAATCTGCTCGTCATACGCCGTTCCGTCGGCGAGGGCTTTCTCGAAGATGGTCGGATTCGACGTCATCCCCATGAGGGAATCATCGAGAATCAGGCGGGCGAGTGCCCCGTTTCTCAGCATCGCACGATCGATGTAGTCCAGCCACACCGACTGGCCGGCGTCGTGCAGTTGTCGAAGGCGATTGGTGGTCATCGGATTGGAGACAGGGAATCGAAGGGCGCCTAGGGTCAGCAATGAACTTCTGAAATCTAGCACCTTCGACGACGGCATATCGATCCCGCACCTCGCGAACACGTAGGAAATCGTACCTGCTGCTCTCCATTGCCCCTAAAAAACGCTCGGCAACCGAAGTCGCCGAGCGGGTGTCACGAATTCGTCGCGCGGTTGCGTGGACACGCGACCTACTTCGCCGTCCAGGCCACCGAGTGCTCAAGCGTTCCCCAGGCGAAACGCAGTTCGCCCTTTGCCGCGTCGGCCGTCGGAATGAGCCACATGGTATGGGACTCGACGGGCGTGACGAGCGTGCGCTCCTTGAGGGGAATACGCGCCAGGTCCATGGACTTGTCGTACTCGGTGCCCCACTGACCAGTCTTCTTGTTCACGATGAGTGTCCACGCACCCTTGGTGGTTTCGGCGAACAGCGTATACGTCCCCTTGGGAACCATGACACCACCGATGTCGAGATCGACGTCGGTCCTGAAGGCGGTGGCTTCATTTGCGCCCAGTCGCCACACCTTGCCAACGTCATCGGCCAAGACGCCTGCCACAGCACGCCCGCGGGCCACCGGCACGCCGTAATCCAACGAAATGATCAGGCCCTTGGGGGCCGGCTGCCCCTGCACTCTCGGCTGAGACAGCGTGACCACCGACGTGGCGCGGCCGCTGGCACCGGCCTTGAGTTGTCCTTGCGCTTCGTTAGACACGACTACCGAGAGAGCGCAGGCAAGCAGCGGAGCAGTGATCCGAAATCGAGTACGATGCATTCGATGTAGTCCTTGATTTAACTGAGGGCTGGGTACTAACTGCGGACCACATGGCCGCAATATAACGAAAGCGATAACGCACATACCAAGACGAGCGGGGTATTGTTCCGCGTGAGTGTCTCCAGTCTGTGGCGATTGACGAGCTCGGAACGAGATCGCGTCGCAATTGAAATCCCTCTGTCGGAACGGCTTATGTCCAGACTCTTTTCGCACCGGCAATCGCTGATTGTAGTGGCGATCATGCAAATATCGCTCGCTTTCATGGTGGCATGCAGCGGCGCTGACCCTGTCGCGGTGCCACCCGGCAACATTGGAACCGTTTTCACCATCCAGGTGGCGAACGAGACGTTCAAAGTGCAGGCGTCCAGCACGACGGCCGCCGCAGCGATGCGGGCTCGCCTGGCCAGCGGAGCGCCCGGAGTGATTATTGGCGCACTTGTTCGCGGCGACGGCGGCGTCAACGCTCCGTTCGGGTGGCACCTGGACCCCGCTACGGTGACGCCGGTCGATGTTGCCGCCGAGGTGTGTGACGGTCGTCCCAGCGACGTCCAACAGAACATGACGTACTGGATTACGACGGTTCGTAGTTTCTGTCCCTGGAGCGCGCGGGTGATCAGCGTAGGAAGCTGAATCGAGGCGCGGGTGGTGCGCGAGGGTAGCGACTCGGACGACTTCGCGTCGATTAACTGAGTCTCGGGCAACTGAGTCTCGGGCAACTGAGTCTCGGGCAACTGAGTCTCGGACACTGAGTCTCGGGCGGCTTGCCACATGGCGCCCGAGGCCGCATTCTTGGGCCGACTCCCCGTGGCGGGCGTAGGCCTCTCGCCCGCTCCCTTCGACCCAACGGCAACGCATCGTCGGCCGGTCGCCATTCACGCCCGAGACCGTCGTGCTTCGCACCCGCCACTTCGTTCCGTTGGTCGCGCTCGCGCTCCTCACGATCGCGAGTTCCCTCTCGTGGGCGCAGGCCGTGCGCCCGACTGCCGCGCCCCGCCCTGACCCACGCCTCGGTCCACGCCTTGACCCACGCCTCAGCCCACGCCTTGACCCCCGCCTCGAAAAACTGAAGCAGGAGGCGCTGCTGAAAGTGGGCGAACGCGCCAAGCTGGTGCAGGAGATCGTGGACCAGGTCTTCTCCTTTGGCGAGTTAGGGATGCAGGAGGTGGAGACGTCGAAGTATCTCACCGGGATCCTCGAGCAGAACGGCTTCACGGTCGAGCGTGGAACGGCGGGCATGCCGACCGCCTGGATCGCTCGCTGGGGTTCGGGGAAACCGGTCATCTCGTTAGGCTCGGATATCGACGGCATTCCGCAGGCGAATCAGAAGCCGGCCTTCGGCTATCGCGACCCCATGGTTGCCGGAGCTCCAGGGCACGGCGAGGGGCACAATTCCGGCCAGGCAGTCAACATCGCCGCAGCGCTGGTCGTGAAGGAGATCATGGCGCGCGAGAAGATTCCAGGGACGCTGATGCTCTGGCCCGGCGTGGCCGAAGAGCAGTTGGCGGGAAAGGCGCACCTGGTGCGGGCCGGCGTGTTCAAGGACGTGGACGTGACACTGTTCGCGCACGTCGGGTCGGACCTGAGCGTCGCGTGGGGACGATCGGGCTCTCAGTCGATGGTGTCGGCCCTGTTCAAGTTCAAGGGACAGACCGCGCACTCGGCCGGCGCTCCCTGGCGCGGCAAGTCGGCGCTAGACGCCGTCATGTTAATGGCGCAAGGATGGGAGTACAAGCGCGAGCACCTGGAGCCGCAGCAGCGCTCGCACTACATCATTCCGGACGGCGGTGATCAGCCCAACGTGGTACCGCAGACCGCGTCCATCTGGTACTTCATCCGCGAGCGTGATTACGATCGCGTGATGCGGAACTTCGACGCCGCCAAGCGCGTCGCCCAGGGAGCGGCGATGATGACGGACACCAAGCTCGACACCGTCGAGGTGATTGGCTCGGCGTGGGACGTACACTTCAACAAGGCAGTGGCCGACGCGGCGTACGCAAACATCAAGCGCGTGGGACTTCCCATCTGGGATGCCAACGACATGCTGCTGGCCAAGTCGTTGCAGCGAGAGATGGGGGCTCCGGACAGCGGTCTGGTGACGAAGATCGGCGAAATCGGAGCGCCACCGCCCGACGCCGTGGTATACGGCGGCTCCGACGACATTGGCGACGTATCGTGGAACGTGCCGACGATTACACTCTCGTATCCGTCGAATATTCCCGGCACGCCGGGACACAACTGGGCCGACGCGATCGCCATGGCGACACCGATCGCGCACAAGGGGGCGGTGGCGGGGGCCAAGGTACAGGCGCTGACGTTGCTCGACTTGTTGTTGACGCCCAAGCTGGTCGCAGATGCGTGGGACTACTTCACCAGCACGCAGACCAAGACGATGAAATACAAGTCGTATCTCGCACCTACCGACGGACCACCGACGTGGCTGAACGCCGAGATCATGGCCCGGTGGCGGCCGCAGATGAAGCAGTTCTACTACGATCCGTCGAAGTTCAAGACGTACTTGGAGCAGTTAGGGTATAAGTATCCGACGGTGAAGCCGATCGCGCAGTAGGGGGGATACGACAGACGACGAAAAGAGCGGAACGGCAGACGACGAGAAGAGCGGAACGGCAGAAGACGAGAAGAGCGGAACGGCAGAAGACGAGAAGAGCGGAACGGCAGAAGACGAGAAGACGAGAAGACGAGTGTCCGACGTGCGTGTAGATATTTCAGATTGATCGATGTCTAGCTTCTCGTCGTGCTGGGAGAACGCGGCGAGAAATCGCGGGACAGCATAAGGTCACAACCCTTGTCGTAATAGCCGGTCGTAACATCCCACGGAGCCAGCTCGCTGAGGAGAACCACGCGGGTAGCCTCGCAACCGCCATCGCCGAGTTCTCGCGCCGCGGATCTCGGGTCGCTCTGCGCCTGGAGGCCTCTCGTTCTTCACTTGCCCCCCCCGTTAGCTGAGTGTCTTTGACGGTAGTATGAGATACGGCACCCGTGTTTCCTTAGATCGGTGGAATCATTTGGAGGGACATTTATTGGAAGCGGGGTTGCGCGAGGGCTCTTGATTCATGCCGCAGTGGGACTCGAGGAGGTGGAGGAGTCGCCATTGCGGTTATGCCCCGTCGGCGCGTCGTGTTGGACGGAGCGACGAGTCGGAAAGGATGGGGTGCTCAAGGCAGGAGCTACGTATCGTGTGCGGACGGGGCCTGTCGAGCTAAGAGTCGACGCGACGGGTTGGCTGCATGTGTCAGCGCTTGGGCCATACAGTGGTGAGAGAAATGGCATCAACCTCAGTGCCGGGGTCGGTCGCGGGTGTCCGTGATTACGACTATTGGCGCGCCCGGCAGGGTCGTGCGCATCGCTAAGCCCGCCTGAAAGTTCAGCGATCCCACACGAAAGGCTGGGCGGGCGACCGATCGTTTGAGCGACCCGTCGGGGGCGAACACCTGCAGGCGTCCGCGGACCCATTCCCATTCGCCCCACGCGCAGCACAAACGTCCCCTTCGAGTCGAAGAGCCGAAGTTGATTCGTCGCAGCTTCCGCCACGAAAATGTTTCCGTTGGCGAGGCGCGCGACCCCCGCGACGTCAGCGAACTCGGTCGGTCCCGTGCCCTCTGCCCCGCCAATTACTAGCAGCGGTTTGGCCTCGACGCGCCACGTCTGCGCGGGCCGGTCTCCCTCGCGGTATCGCACGATCCGCGCCCCGGCGCTATCGCGGACCTGCTGGCCACTTGCTGTCCCCGAAACTATCGGCGTGAGTGCCACCACTCCGATCAGAAGGCTCACCCGCATGGTTCCCATTCGCCTTTGCCCCGCTCGCCGGTAAGCTTCACGATAGACCACGCGTGCGTCGCCTTCGTTGCCGCACGTCAACTTGGGAAGGTGGATCGAGTGAGGACAGAGGGCCCACGTCGATACCGCGTGTCATCTTTCCATTCACACGTTGCGCGACACTCGCCGCTCACACGTTGCTCGACGCTCGCCGCTCACACGTTGCTCGACACCTGCCGCGCACCCTCTCGCGGACCCTCTCTCGAACCCTTTCGCGGACCCTTTCGCGGACCCTTTCGCCCAGTCGCGACGTACCTATTTGATGCCTATCCTCCGCCGTCATCACCCAAGTCACCACATGTCGCTCCGATTTTCCCTGCTCGCCTTCGCGCTCGCGTCACCGATCTCGGCCTCGATCGGACAGGTGATGGAGATCCGACCGGTCACGCCCGCAGCCACCGGGCCCTCTGTCGGCTCGCTCAGGGGGCTGCAGGCGGAGTTTGAAAATTTTCGCCGCGAGCATCTGCCGTCGATGAGTTTCGGTCGCGGCGCTTCGGGCGCATGTGACGAGCGGGTCGGGCGCTTCTGCTACTGGTACGACGAGCGCGAAGCCAAGGCGCCGACAGAGCCGGTGGAGATCCGCGAGGCCCGCGATCGATTCATAACGCATCTGGACTCCACAGCGCGCGAGTTTCCGAACGATCGATGGACGATGGGCCAACTGGTGCGCTACCTCACCGAGGCGGGGCGCAACGCGGAAGCGGTGAACGCGGCCGGTCGGTGCAAGATCGACGGGTGGTGGTGCTCGGCGCTCCGCGGCTTCGCGCTGCACGCCGCCGGGCGTTATGCGGCCGCCGATAGCGCCTGGTCACGCGCCCTTGCCTCCATGGAAGATCGCCAGCGCTGCGAGTGGAGGGACCTCAAGCTCCTGCTCGACGACGATCTGTTGCGCGACTACCGAAACGCCAACTGTGCGCGTCGCGAACAATTCGAAACTCGTGTGTGGTGGCTCTCGCGTCCGATGATGTCGTCGCCGGGCAACGACGCACGGACGGAATACCTCTCGCGAGAACTGTACACCACCTTCCTCGAAGACGCGCCGTCGGTACACACGTTAGGCTTCGACGTCGACGAACGGGAGCTCCTGCTGCGCTACGGTTGGCCGCGGGCCTGGTCCACGCAGACCGTCTACGTTCCGGGCCGAGGATCGCAGAAAGTCATCACCGGCCATGAACCGACGCCGGCCGGACCCATGCTGCCGATGTCTACGTCGGTCAAGAATCCCGCCTTCAGCGACTCGTTAGGATGGCGCGGCAAGGGATTGCCGGGTGTGCGGGCCCGCTACTCACCCGACTACGCACGTCGACTGCTCCCCCTCATGCACCAGTCGGCCATTTTTCGCCGAGGAGATTCGGCCTTGGTCGTGCTGGCATACGACGCCTCGGCGGACACCGAACTCTCGAGCGCTGCAGCCAAAGGCGAAGCCATCTCGGCGGCGCTGGTGCTTACCAAGGGCGAGGAGCGCGACGCCAGCATCGTGAAGCTTCCCCGCCCCGAGTTGAGCGGCACCATGATCGCGCGCACGTCGTGGGGGCCGATGCTGATGAGCGCCGAAGTGGCCGCAGCGTCGCGCAGCACCCTGGCGCGCGCGCGCTACGGCATGAAGGCGAGCGATACGCCGGGCTCCCGCGTGAGCATTTCCGACCTGCTGCTCTTCGAGCCGTACGACGGCATGCCCAACACGCTCGAAGAAGCCACCGCGCACGCTCGTACCTCGCTGAGCGTGCGCCCGAACTCGCGCGTGGGAATCTACTGGGAGACGTATAACACCAATCCCAGCGGCGAGGGCATCCAGGTCGCGATCACCGTAGCGCCCGAGCAGACAGATGGGAGCTGGATGCGTCGCGGGCTCACCGCGCTGCGACTGGCCCGTGAAGCGCAGCCGGTCACGGTGGGAATCACCGATGTGTCGGCGCGCGGAATCGCCTACACGCCGCGCGCTGTCGTGGTCGACCTAGCCACGCTCAAGGCGGGGCGATACCTGATGCAGTTGGAGATTACGGCCGACGGCACGTTACCGGTGCATGCGGAGCGGGTGCTCACGGTGCGGGGGGGGCGGTAGCGGCGGGCAAGAACAAGGGTCGGCGGCGACTTGGCGTGAGCAAGGCGGTTCAGCACTGTATGCGGCGCAGCCGTACTCTCGACTGACATTGTCGTTTGCCTTCCCTCTCACACCTGCTTGCCATGTCCCGCTGGTTGTCCGCTCTCGCACTCGCCGCGCTCCTCAGCGCACCGCACGTACTTCCCGCACAGAAAGCCGCCGCTCCGAAGCCCGACCCGCGCCTCGAGAAGCTCAAGGCCGAAGCGCTCGAGAAGGTCGACGGTCGCGCCAAGCTGATTCAGGAAATCATCGATCAGGTGTATTCCTTCGGCGAACTCGGCATGCAGGAATTCGAGACGTCAAAATATCTCACCGGATTGCTCGAAAAGAACGGCTTCAGGGTGGAGCGCGGAACGGCCGGGATGCCGACGGCCTTCGTGGCGACGTGGGGCTCGGGGAAGCCGGTCATCGCGTTAGGCTCGGACATCGATGGGATTCCGCAGTCCAACCAGAAGCCGGCCTACGGTTTCTTCGAGCCCATGGTAGCCGGCGCACCTGGGCACGGCGAGGGGCACAACTCCGGGCAGGCCGTGAACATTGCCGCCGCGCTCGTGGTGAAGGAGATCATGGAGCGCGAAAAGATTCAGGGCACGCTCAAGATCTGGCCCAGTGTGGCCGAGGAGCAGGTGGCAGGCAAGGCGCACTTAGTGCGGGCCGGCGTATTCAAGGACGTGGACGTCACACTCTTCACGCATGTCGGGAACAACCTCGGGGTGAGTTGGGGACAGTCCGGGTCCAACGCGATCGTAACGGCACTGTTCAAGTTCCGCGGGCAGACGGCGCACTCGGCGGGTGCGCCCTGGCGGGGGAAGTCGGCGCTGGACGCGGTCATGCTCATGGGCCAGGGGTGGGAGTTCAAGCGTGAACACCTGGAGCCCGCGCAGCGTTCGCACTACGTCATCGTGGACGGCGGCGATCAACCGAACGTGGTGCCGCAATCGGCCTCCATCTGGTTCTACATTCGCGAGCGCGACTACGATCGGGTGCAGGCCAACTTCGCGGCGGCCAAACGCATCGCAGAAGGCGCGGCCATGATGACCGACACGAAGCTGGACACCGTCATGATTCTCGGCTCGGCGTGGAGCGGACATTTCAACAAGTCAATCGCCGAAGCGACGCACGCAAACATCCGACGCGTGGGCAACCCGAAGTGGGATGAAAACGACCTCGCGCTCGCCAAGGGCATTCAGCGCGAGTTGAAGGTGCGCGAGCAGGGCCTGGAGACCCAGACCGATTCGCTCAGTGGGCCGGTGGACATGTCGCGCTCGTTAGGTGGAGGCTCCGACGACATCGGCGATATTTCGTGGAATGTACCAACCGTGACACTGCGCTTCCCGTCCAACATTCCGGGGCTTCCGGGGCATAACTGGGCCAATGGCATTTCCATGGCGACGCCGATCGCCCACAAGGGCGCCGTGGCCGGCGCCAAGGTGCAGGCGGCCACGCTGCTCGACATTCTCCTCCAGCCCAAGCTGGTGGCCGATGCGTGGGACTACTTCAACAACGTCCAGACCAAGACGCAGAAGTACAAGTCGTTCCTCGGGCCTAACGACGGCCCCCCCATATGGCTCAACGAGTCCATCATGGCCAAGTACCGCCCGGCCATGAGCAAACTCTACTACGATCCCACCAAGTTCTCGACGTACCTGGAGCAGTTGGGTATCAAGTACCCGACCGTGAAGCCCATCGCGCAGTAAGCACTCTCGACCAACGAGACAATGCCGGGTCTTCGCCTGCGGCGAGGGCGCGGCATTATTGCGGTATACCGCATGGTCATACCGAATATCCGCGCAGCTCCGTGTTCTCCATCACACGAAGCCCTGGTGCATCGACCAGTCCAGCATGCACGAGCGCGTGCGCGACCTGCCGCACATGTACCGGCTTCCACCGCCCCGGCACGAGAAACGAGAGTTTGCCCAGCACAACTTCGACCGGCCGGAACTCGCGTCGCTCTCCCACGAGCAGCGATGGACGCGCAATAGTGAGCGACCGGAAGCCCAGCGCTCCGACCGTGGCCTCGAGTTCGCCCTTTGTTCGATTGTAGAAGACCTTCGATGAAGCGCTGGCGCCCAAGGCCGATACCAAGAGGAAATGGGACGTACCATGCGCCTTCCCTAACTCGGCGATGCGCAATGGATACTCCAGGTCCACGCGACGAAACGCATCGGTGGAGCCCGCCTGTCGAATGGTGGTGCCAATCGCGCAATAGATCTGATCGACCCGAAAGTGGTCCGCTGCCGTGTCCAGCTGGTCGAAGTCGACGACCACCGCACGGACCTTCTCGGTCGCAGACCCAAGTACGAGCGGACGCCGGACGAGCACGGTCACGTCCGATACGCCGGAATCGGCGGCCAGGAGCGCAAGCACTTCGCGTCCGACCAGACCCGTCGCGCCTACGAGCAAGACCCGTCGCCCCGGCGTGGCTGGTATACTCATCTCTTTCGTCCCTCGTGAATGTGATTGCCGTCGGCATACGAAGGGCGCGACAGCATCACGATGGTAGCGGCACGCGTCATGTTGCGCGACCTTTCGCCGATATGACAACCGTTCGCTCGGCGACACTCGACAGGAACCTGCACGCCGTGGTGATTTCGCGCACCTCCCTGCTGTACGCCGGCGGGAGCGACGCGAGCGCGGATCGCCCAGCATTCGTGCGGGCGGCATCGAGCGTGGCCTGGGTCGACGACCGGATCGCGGTAGTTCAGGATGATGCGAACTTCGTGGCCCTGGTCGACCCCGCAAACGGCGACGTGCGCTCCGTTGCGCTTCCTCGAGGGGAAGCGGGGTTTCGGCACTTCGACGACAGGAGAGGAAACAAGATGTACAAGCTCGACCTCGAGGCGTGCGTCACTATTCCGGGCGACGATGGTCCGTTGCTGCTCGCCTTCGGTTCGGGCTCGCAGCGTCGGCGCCGCAAGGTCGCAACGGTCGATCGATGGCGCGGTGATTCTCCCCGCATACGCATGACCGACGCCACCGCACTGTACGAGCGGCTGGAAGCCGAGTTGGCTTTTGCGGGGAGCGACATGAACGTGGAAGGCGCGCTTTTCGCGGCCGGTGCGATTCGGCTCTTTGGCCGCGGCAACGGAGCGGCACGACGTGACCTCGTGCCACTGAATGCAACCTGCGAGTTGCCGCTGGACGCGCTGCTCGAGTATCTCCGGCGCCCGGCGACCTTTCCAACGCCCGAGCCATGTAACGTGGTCCAGTACACGCTCGGAGAGTATAACGGCGTTGCGTTAGGCTTTACGGACGCCACGTCGCTCGGCGACAGCATTCTCTACTCGGCCGCGGCGGAATCTTCCGCCGACGCATCGGTGGACGGACCGGTGAGTGGGTCGGTGCTCGGCGTGTTTTCGTCGCTCGGACGTGTTCGCTACACACCGCTAGTCGACGACGCGGGACGTCCCCTCCTCGACAAGGTGGAGGGCGTGGTGCTGTCTCGTACGTCGGCCACTCGCGCCCACCTCGTGGTGGATCACGATGACGCGTCACGTCCTTCTGAATTGTGTCAGGTGGAGCTGATCGGGTCGTGGGGCGAGTGATGCGGAGCGTCGTCAGAGCGCGTTGTGAGCGCCTTGAGAGCGTCGCGAGCGCATCGAGTAAGAGAATGGGTATCCGGCATGGTAAGATTGGTACACACGCCCTGCATCCGTGAGCGCATGACAACAAATCCTCCGCCGCGACCACTTCCGCTCCTGCGCGCCATGATCGACGCACTGGATCGCGATCTGTTGCAGATTGTCGCGCGGCGCATGGCGCTGGTGGGTGAAGTGGCGGCCGCCAAGCGCGCCGGCGGTCTCAAGATTCGTGATCCGCAGCGCGAACGCGAGGTGCTCGACGACCGGGCTCGGCTCGCCGAGGAGCTGGGACTGCCTCGCGGAGAGATCGAGTCGATCTTCCGTGTGCTCCTGCGGGCCAGCCGCGACCATCAGGCGGCACTGCGTGCCGAAGTGCCGCCTAACGACGTGCCGCGCACCATCGCCATCGTGGGTGGCCATGGACGCATCGGTGGATTGATGGCCCGTCTCTTTGCCGACCTCGGACACAACGTGCTGATCGCAGATGTCGGCACGGACTTAACGCCCCAAACCGCCGCAGCTACGGCCGACGTCACGGTGATCAGCGTTCCCATTGACATCACCGAACAAGTGATCCGAGAGGTGGGACCGTACGTGCCGCCGCATGCCCTGCTCATGGACGTGACCAGCGTAAAGGAAGCGCCAATGGCGGCCATGATGGCCGCCACCAGTGCCAGCGTGCTCGGCACGCATCCCATGTTTGGACCCAGCGTACACACGCTGCAGGGGCAGCGGATGGTGCTGTGCCGAGGACGCGGCGACGCGTGGGCCGACTGGATGGCGCAGACGTTTGTGGCGCGGGGCCTCGTGATCACCGAAACCACGCCCAGGCAGCACGACCGGGCGATGTCGGTGGTGCAGGTACTCACGCATTTCCAGACACAGGTGCTCGGCCTCACACTGGCGCGGTTGGGCGTGCCGCTTGAGGAATCGCTTAGGTTCACCTCGCCAGTCTATCTGCTGGAGCTCTACGTGGCTGCGCGCCACTTCGCCCAGTCGCCTGGTCTCTACGGCCCCATCGAGATGCGCAATCCGCGCGCGCAGGAGGTTACGCGGGCGTTTGGCGCTGCGGCCGACGAAGTTGCGGACATTATCGCCAGCCGCAATCAGGTGGCATTCGACGCCATGTTCGATGAAGTGCGCCGTTTCTTCGGCACCTTTACCACCGAAGCACTCGAGCAGTCGAGCTATCTCATAGACCGGATCGTGGAGCGCGGGTAGCGAGGAACACCCAACGGATCAGAAGGAGTTGCAGCGGCAGCCGAAGCAGGAGCGCAAGTTGCCACCAGCTCGACGCGCCGTCGCGGACGGCCAACTGCAGCATGTACACGTTGGCGGGAAATACGGCGACCAGCAGGGCAATGAGTCCCCATCCGGCCGCGCGTCGGGTTGGCGCCAACAACACGCCGATTGCACCCAGCATTTCGGCAACGCCGCTCACCTGTACAAGCAACTGCGCATTTGGTAGCCACGGGGGAACGATTCGTTCGTAGCTCGCCGGCATCACGAAGTGCAACACGCCCGCTGCGGCAAACAGCAGCGCAATGATGAGGCGCGAACGGGCCGAACGAGTGCCACGCGCGCGCGCAGGTGCGGGCGGTTGCGTCAGCTCGCTACGCATTCCGGCTCCCGAGCATCATCCCGCAACGGTAGCCGTCGCGTTACACCGCGTCGGATAGCGACGTGAAGTTGAAGTCTCGCACCCGCAGGCCGGGCATTACCTGTCCCGCCGCGGTACGCTCGGCTCGGCCCAACTCGTCGATCTTGTTGAGCATGAAGAGGGGGCTCTCGTTCCATCGGAAGTTCTTGAGGCTGCGGGTGATTTTTCCCTTTTCGACAAGGAAGGTCCCGTCGCGCGTTAGGCCGGTGAGCAGCACGGTGCGCTGATCGAGAAAGCGAATATAAAAGAAGTGGGTCACCAGAATGCCTCGCTCCGTGGTAGCGATCAGTTCTTCGGTACTCTTGGCTCCGCCGAGCATCTTGATGCCTCCTGGAACGCCACCACCGAACCCACCACCACCTCCGCCGACACCGCCGCCGCCACCCGTGGCCTTCGCTCCCTGCTTCTGCGCCCAGTAGCGCGAGTAGGCGAGCGTCTTGAGCACGCCGTTCTCGATCCAGACGTTGCGGCCCACGGGGAATCCATCGCCGTCGAAGGGTTGCGCGAGCAGGTCGGGATCGGCCGGATCGGAGTACAGCGTCACGCGTTCATCGGCGATCTTTTCACCCAGCTTGGTGCCGCCGCCGCGTTTCGAGAAGGCGCTGCGCCCTTCGTCGGCACCGCGTGCGTTGAACGACCCCATCAGTTGCGGAAGCATGTCGGCCACCGCCTGTGGTTCCAGCACGACCGTGTACAAGCCGGGTTCGATGGCCTGCGGACTTCGCGATGCCACTGCCTTCTGCGCCGCCACCGCGCCTAACGCCGAGGCGTCCAGCAGTTCCCAGTCGCGGGCACCCGCCGACGCCCAGCCCGAGCCGGTGGCGTCGCTCGTGCGAACCGTCGTGCCCAGATTCACGCTGGTGGAGCGATGGTAGGCAAACAATCCCTTGCTTGTCGCAATAGCGTTGGCACCGGTGTTCGCTTCCAGAAAGCCGGCCACGAACACATTCCTCACGCTTTTGCCCACATCGCCGGCGCGCTGTAACACCGCCGTCACGGCCGCGGCCCGTGCTTCCGGCCCCAAGTCGGCGGTACGCTCGATGAAGGCATTCACCGTCTGATACGTTTGCGGCCCCAATTCCGACATGATTTCGGGGTCTTCGGGGGAAAGCCTGGCCAGGCGCTCGGCGAGGTCGACGGCGCGGCGGAGCGACGCATCGTCGAGCACATTGGTGGAGGCCGACGCCCGGCGCTTGCCAATCGTACTGGTGATAGTGAGTGTCGTGTCGGTGATGCCTCCCGAGGTGGTGATCTCGTTGCCGGCAAAGCGCGTGTTGCCACTCCACGAGCTGGAGATGCTCACCCGCGTCTCATCGCCTTGGGCCATGGCCAGCACCTTGTCGGCGAGCGCCTTCGCCTGTTCGCGACTCAGAAGGGTGGAGGCGTCCGCCGCATAGAGTGACCGAGGCATTACGCGTTCCTCCCCGTATTCACGATGTTCACCTGCTTGAATCGGGCCGGCACACATCCATGGCTCACCGAGTTCGATTGCCCCGGTTCACCCTTCCCGTCCCCGAACGAACCGCCTAACCAGTAACTCGACTTGCCCCCGATCATGTCCATGCTATTCCAGAAGTCCGGGGTCCGGCTTTGATAAGCCACGTCCTTCAACATTCCGGTAATCTTTCCGTTGCGCACTTCGTAGTACACCTGTCCCGAGAACTGGAAGTTGTAGCGCTGGTGATCAATAGACCACGAGCCACGATTCTTCACGATGATGCCACGCTGCGTGTCGCGCACGATGTCATCGAGCGAAACATCCTGCTCGGCCGGCATGAGCGAGACGTTGGGCATGCGCTGGAACTGTACACTCGACCAGGAGTCGGCGAAGGAGCAGCCATGCGACCTGGTGACGCCGGTAAGCTTGGATATCCACGCGGCCTGCTCGCGCGTGGTCTGGTAGTCCTTGAACATTCCCTTGTCGACAATGAGCCATTGCTCGGCCGACACTCCTTCATCGTCCCACGCCACCCGGGCCAGCGATCCTTCCTGCGTACGGTCGCCCTGGATATTCATGAACTCGGGACCGTATTTGAGCTTGTCGATCATCTTCTCCGGCGGCGCGATGAACGACGTACCGGCGTAGTTGGCCTCGTAGCCCATGGCGCGGTCCAACTCCGTGGGGTGCCCGATGGATTCATGAATGGTGAGCCAGAGGTTGGTGGGATGCAAAATGAGGTCGTAGCGCCCCACGTCCACCGACTTCGCGGTGAGCTTTTCGGCGGCGAGCGACGCCCACTGCTCGGCGTTGCGCGGCATGTCCAGCGACTCGATGTACTCCCATCCCTGTCCGCGAGGTGCAAGTTCTTCGGTGTAGCTCTGGAAATCACCGTCGGTGATGGCGGTGGCCGTGAACTGCGGCCCAACCCTAACAAAGGTCTGCGTCACAAGTGTCCCGTCGGTGGTGGCGAGCGTTTTTTCCTCACGCAGCAGCGACATACCGGAATTGACGAAGCGGACCTTGGGGACCTTGAGCGCTGCCTCGTTCGCCGCCAGGAGAAGGGCCACCTTCTCCTCGATCGGCACATCCACCGGGTCCCGGGTCACCGGAGTACGCCAGGTCCCCTTTACCGCAACCACCGGCGCCAGTTCAATGGGGCGGCGCTGGGTGGTCTTGGCTGCGCGGGCGAGTCGCGCCGCCTCGCGCGCCGCAGTCTGCGCCCCTTCCTTGGTCAGGTTGCTGGTCGCCGCGAAGCCCCACGATCCGCCCACCAGTGCCCGCACCCCAATGCCATACGATTCCGAATCGTTGACGCCCGTCACCTGTCGCTCGCGGGTCGCCACGAACTGACGCCGGTACCGACCGACTCGAACGTCGGCGTACGACGCACCGGCATCGCGCGCGGCGTTGAGCGCCTCCATGGCCACATCTTCGACGAACGTGTCGGTGCCTGGTGAAGCGACCGTTCCGCCCGACATGGTCGAGGGCAGAAGGATTCCGCCGCTCATGGCGGCTCGGCTGCCGGCCACCGCCAGCGCCGCAATGGCGGAGTGCTTGAGGAAATCGCGTCGATCGGTCGACATGGCTCGAAGGGGAAGTGAGGGGAGGGGACCTTACGTCGCGGACGCGTTAGGTGTCAACACGCTGACGTGGTTCACGGGACAGGTAGAAGCGATGACGTCCTCACGCCGTGGAGCGCAGGGCGCGCCCCACGGCACCCCGTCGGCGCTCGCCGCCCGCGAGCGCGATGGCCCCGTTCAGCACCACAGCGGAAATGCCGACCGGATACTGGAAGGGCGCTTCAAACGTGGCCCGGTCTTCAACGGTCGCGGGATCGAAGACCACAACATCGCCGGCCATTCCCGTCGCCAGTCGACCCCGGTCGCGCAGGCGCACACGCGCTGCGGGTGCCGCCGTCATCTTGCGAATCGCATCGGCGAGGGTCAGCGCCTTCCGTTCGCGAACGTATCGGGCCAGCACTCGAGGGAAGCTGCCGAGTCCGCGCGGGTGCGGGCTACCCCGGCGTGTCGGTCCTTCGATGGCGAAGCCTCCGCCATCGCTGCACACCATGCCGAGCGGGTGGGCGAGAATTCGATCCAGATTCTCCTCGCTCATGGCGAAGCCCACCATGCCTACACTCAGGTTGCTTCTGCGCAGCAAACCGACCGCGAGCTCGTATGGATCGATACCTAACGATGACGCGAATACGCCCAATCGCTTGCCCTCTGCCGCGCGGTCTTCGGCGGTACCGACCGACGCGACAAGCACGTTGTTCCAGCCGCCGATCAGTTCGACCTTGCCGAGCGTCTCGCGTCGAATGCGAGCCGCCACCGTCGAGTCGTCGAGCCGCCTGAGAAAGGCGGGGGTGCCGCCGTCGCGGCTCCACACCGGAAAGAGATTGGTGAGACCCGTCTGATAGGCGATGTACGGATATCGGTCGAAGGCGACATCGAGGCCACCGACCCGCGACTCTTCGATGCGCCGAAACACGTCGTCGAGGCGGTTCCAGTTCCGCGGCCCCTGCGTCTTGAGATGCGAAATTTGCAGCGGGCACCCCGCGCCCCGGGCCACGGCAATGGATTCATCGATCGAGTCGAGCAACTGATCGTCTTCGTTTCGCATATGCGTGGCGTACGGCAGTCGGCGCGCCGCCAACGGCCGACAGAGGGCAATGAGTTCGTCCTGCGAGGCAAAGGCGCCCGGCGTATACTCGAGCCCCGATGACGCACCGCACGCGCCGTCGCCTAGCGCCCGGGCCACGAGGGCCGTCATGCGACGGACCTCGTTAGGCGTGGCCGGCCGGTCGTTCTCGCCTACCACCTGCCCTCGGACAG
>ENA-ORBV01005157-ORBV01005157.1-microbial-mat-metagenome-genome-assembly--contig:-NODE-5157-length-24299-cov-8.413508_pt1 | contig 24299 bp, 20 predicted proteins | sample MGYA00237777_ERZ505514 | MGnify/ENA primary metagenome ERZ505514 (study PRJEB26160, sample SAMN06269048) | microbial mat metagenome | isolation source: Oligotrophic lake microbial mat | place... | reverse complement strand
GCGATTCACTAAAAGCAATTTCTTCGAGTGGCGGGTGCTGCCCAACCTGTGAATACACAGGGAAACGGGCCAGTATCCCACGCGATCCCCGGGTTGCGCCTCAAGAGAGCTTCCTGACAGCCCAGTGCGGCGACGATCCGGTCGGCAAGGAGTATGGCGGCCAAGCGCGACATTGGAATCGGAGAGTTGGGGGGCTTCTGCTGGAGTGCGGCTCAGGCCGTGGAGTAGGCGTTGTCGTGTGCGAACGTCGACCTCTAGGAGCAGGCTCTGGAATACACCTCGCCGACTAGTAGACTCCGCCCGTCGATTCGATCGAAGTGACTCGAGCCCGCTGCACGCGTTGCATGCGGCTCCCGAAAGTGCGCTGAAAACCGCGTGTTTCCAGCCCTTTTTGCACGGAGGCCGAACGACACAGATGAGGGGCTGGACTGGATGCGAGCCGTGTGCGCCGCATGCTCGAGTCCAGGAACGCGAGGGAATCGTCCGGTTCCCTATCGAAAAAAAAAGGCCGCAATGAAACTGTCTCAAGTCACCTGCACGGGAGCCCTTGCGCTCGCCTGCTTGTTCTTCTCCACCGGCTGCGTCACGCAGCGCAACTACGACGATCTGAGCGTCTCTCTCAAGCGCGCTCAGCAGGATCTCTACGAGCGCGACGCGCGCATCGTCGAGCTCCAGAACTCGCTCGCCACCGCCAAAAAATCGGGTGCGGCAATGGACGTCGCCCGTCTGCAAGACGCCGGCATGGACGGCGACTTCGACCAGCGGATTTCGGAACTCCAGGCCAAGATCGACGGCCTGGGTCACCCGCTGGGTGACATCGAGCGCATCGACGTCGAAGGCGGATACGTGCTCGTCGTGCAGGACAAGATCCTGTTCGATTCGGGCTCGGCCGACCTCTCCGGCGACGGCAAGAAGGCGCTCGACAAAGTGGCCGGCGAGATCGAAGCCCAACCGCACGGCCGCATCTGGGTGCGCGGCCACACGGACAGTGATCGGGTCAGCAAACCTTCGACGAAGGAGCGTTTCCCGCACGGCAACCTGCAGCTCTCGACAGCGCGCGCTGTCGAAGTCGCCGCTCAATTGAACTCGAGCACCAAGGTCAAGGCCTCGGACGTCGTCGTCGTGGGGTACGGCCAATACGCTCCGCTGCGCCCGAACGATTCGGCCGAGAACAAGCGCCTGAACCGTCGCGTCGAGATCTTCGTCTCCGACAAGAACGCATCTTCGGCCGTCCCGGCCGCGGCCAAGAAGTAGTCGCACGGCGACAATGGCCCGTGGGAGCGGATCCGTCCTCACTCCACGGGCTGTCAGGCTGCCCGTCGTGGTGACGCGTTTCTCCACACGAGCCTGCGGAAGGACCTGCGCGATTTTTCGCGCGTGGGCACGTTCTCTGTCGATTCGTATCGACACGAGAGCTCTGCGGTCGCGGCACTCGAACGGCAGCAGCCGGCTGTTCGAGTGGCTACTCGGGTGGCGCTTGGGGCGGCTGGCCAGCGCACTGACGTCGGTCGCCGCTGGCGCGTTGCTCGGGGCGTGCAGTCCGGCATCGTCGGCGCGCGAGCAGGCGCTGGTCGAGCTCGAACAACTGGCCTTCGTACCGGCGGGTGCCGTACGGCTTCCGCCCTACTACACGAAGAGTGAGGTCTGCGAGATCACCGAGCCCTTGCTCGTCGATCGCTACGAAGTTCCGCGCGGGCGTTGGCTCGCTTACCAACGCAGTCTGACGGTTCCTGTCGATCCGCAACTCGCGGCGGCGGTAGCGACGTGGACGGAGGAGACTTGGTCGTGGCCTGCGACGTGGATGTCGCTCGCGGAAGCACGCGCCTTCGCCGCCTCGCGCGGCATGCGCCTGCTCACGGCGCGCGAGTGGTTGCGCGTCGCGGCGGGCTCGCGCGGCCTGCCCTTTCCCTGGGGACAGACGCGTGCCAGTATGGTCGCGAACACGGCCGATTTGGGGCTCTCGCGGCCGTTGCCGGTCGGCACGTTCGAGCTCGGCGCGACTCCGCAGTCGATCTACGAGATGTCGGGCAACGTCTCCGAGTGGGTCGAAGAGCCGATCGACACCGGATCTCCGCCTGAATCCGATCCGGAGCAGTACGCCTGGGTGATGGGTGGTTCGTTCGCGACTTCGCTCACGGCGCTCTACGAAGTCGACAAAGCAGGTCGCCTCGTGTTCCAGAGTTCGACCCTCGACCCGCGCTCGCGCGGAGACGACATCGGTCTGCGCTGCGTCGTCAGCGCGCGCACTTACTTGTCCGCACACGCCGGCGATTTCGGTAGCGACGCGGCGACACACGCGCGTCTCGTCGCAATCGGTCGGCGCTTCGGTCGCGATGCCGTGCCCTTGCTCGAAGAGTTGGCGCGCGAAGCCGCAGATGCAGAGGCCCTGCGCTGGTTGCTCGAAGGCGCCGCGAAGTGAGCGAGCTGGTTCCGAAGGAAGGTGGGCGTCCACAGTGGAGCGTCTTCAAAGCAGCGCTGGAAACACGCGGTTTCAGGCCTTCACGGCGCTTCGGTCAGAACTTCTTGCTCGACGAGAACATGGTGCGCGCGATCGTGCGCGACGCCGGTGTCGGGCCCGGCGATCGCGTGCTCGAAGTCGGCTCGGGCTGCGGCTTTTTGAGCTTGCAACTGCTGCGCGCCGGTGTCGATCTCGTATCGGTCGAGGTCGATGCGCGCCTGGTCGAGATCACACGCGAGCTGCTCGCGAACGAACCGCGCTTCCGGCTCGTCGAAGGCGACGTCCTCGCTTCGAAGCACGTGCTCGCGCCCACGGTTCTCGCGGCGTTGCCGCTCGACGCTCCCTGGCACCTCGTTTCGAATTTGCCTTACTCCGTCTCGGGGCCTGTCATGGCTTGCGCCGCGGATCTCGTGAACGCGCCGGCGTCGATGACGGTGCTGGTGCAAAAGGAGATGGCCTTGCGCGTCGCGGCACAACCGGCGACCGACGATTGGGGGCCCCTGTCGGTGCGGTTGCAGGTCGATTACACGACCGAACTCGTGCGCGATGTCCCGAGCGGGCTGTTCTGGCCGCGGCCGAAGGTCGAGAGCAGCGTCGTGCGCCTGACCCGCCGACCGGAACCCTGGCCTGTCCTGGAACGCCGCGCCCTCTCGCGCCTCGTCGACGAGCTGTTTCAGCGCCGGCGGCAGTCGCTCGGGCGTGTCTTGGGCGATCTGTGCACGCCGCGCGAGGTGGCGCGCGAGTGGATCGAACGGGCTGGATTGGAGCCCGCGATGCGCGCGGAGGACCTGGACCTCGCCACGCTGCGCCGGCTCGTGCGTGCGGATCCGCGCGAGCCCGACCGCTGAAATCCGTCGCGTTCTGTCCACCGCGGCGGAGGTTTCGAGTCAAACCAACGGCCGCGCCACAACTCCGGGTAGTTTTCCACAGGTTGCACTGCTAAGATCCCGCCCCGGATTCCGGCCCTCGAAACGCTCGCCGTATCGGAAGTGCGCTCATGCGCCCCGATCGACGCACCGCCTGGCCGCGCTATCCGCTTCTCGCCGCTGCGACCCTCGCTCTGTTTGCCCTTCGCTGTTCCGCATTTCGCGACCCATCCCACACGGGAATCTCTCCACGGCTACCAAGGCCGCTGAGGAGAGCCCAAGAGGGACGCGCCGAGCTTCGGTGTGTCTTTTCTCCGGGTCTGGAAACGAACCCGTCTGCAGGGACGAGGTGGAATTCTCTTCCGGCCGGAGGGCGCAGGAGGGCTCCGAGCGGGATAGTCTTCGGGCGTCGAAGGTCGTTTCTTTCGGTGTGCAACACGGTTTTCGCGCGGCCCAGGCGGTTGCGGCGGGTTCAGTCCCGTTGCCTCGCCCGTCCGGTCCTCGGGAGTCCGCCGTGTTTTCGTCGCCGGGCCGGCCCCTGCTCGAAGCGATTGCGAGTCCCAAGCGAACCTCCACTTCCTCATTCACGTCCTTCACACCTGACACACCGGCACTCCTGACACACCGGTTTCCTCCCTCGAACCCAATTCCCAAGAGCCCGAGCAGTCTGACCCACAGGGCCCGGTCCCAACGCCTCCTCGAGAGGGTGTCTCCGAAGCACCCAACTCGCTTTCAACGAACTGATCCCCACACGTTTCGAGCGTGCAGCGCCCTCTGAGTGGCGCGGCTTGCTCGAGTAGAAAATCTCCCGAGGTTCCGTGCAGCACGATGATTTCAAGAGCGCGATCGAGGCGGTGAAACTCCGCGCTCCGATCGAAGACGTGGTGCGCGAGCGCGTACCCGGGCTCAAGAAATCCGGCGCCTTGTGGAAGGCGTGCTGCCCGTTCCACGAAGAGCGCACGCCGTCGTTCACGGTCGATCCGCGGCGCGGGACGTGGCACTGCTTCGGTGCGTGCGGCACCGGGGGCGATCAGATCTCGTTCATCCAGCGCTTCGACAACCTCGAGTTCAAAGACGCGCTCGAGATCCTGGCGGCGCGCACGGGCGTGACGCTGCCGAAGCGCAGCGCGAACTTCGAGCGCGGAGTCGAGGCGGGGGAGCAACTCCACAGCGTGCTCGAAGTCGCTTTGAACTTCTATCGCTCCAAGATGCGCACGAGCGAAGGCCAGAGCGCTGTGCGTTACTTGCGCGAGCGGGGGCTCTCCGACGTGACCGCCGAGGCGTTCGGCATCGGGTACGCGCCGAGCTCGGGTCAAGCCCTCATCGAGTTCGCGCGCACCGAGGGAATCGATCTCTCCCTACTCGAGAGAGCGAGCCTCGCTCGTCGCAACGACGAAGGTCGCGCGTACGACTTCTTCCGCGGGCGCCTGATGATCCCGATCAAGGACGTCAAGGGTCGCGTCGTCGGTTTCGGCGCACGCCGGTTGTCCGACGACGACGAAGCCGGGCCGAAGTACGTCAACTCGGCCGAGACCGATGTGTTCAAGAAGGGCACGCTCGTCTACGCACTCGATCGCGCGATCAGCGCCGTGCGCAAGAGCGCACACATCGTGCTCGTCGAGGGTTACACGGACGTGATGGCCGCGCATCAGTGCGGCGTCGCGACCGTGGTCGCGGTGCTCGGCACGGCGACGACGGACGATCATGCAGCACTCATCCGTCGCACGGGCGCGCGCCGCGTCAGCTTGGTGTTCGACGGTGACGAAGCCGGTCGCAAGGCGGCGTACAAAGCGTTGCACGGACTCCTGCCACTCGAAGTCGAGATCGACGTCGTGTCGCTCACGGGCGGTGTCGACCCCTGCGACCTGTGCGTGAAGGACGGCGCGCAAGCGTTCTTGGCCGAGCTCGAACACGCGCGCGGTTGGTTCGAATTCTTGGTGGCCGGACTCGGCGGCAAGAGCGGCGTGGAGCTCAGCCAAGACGTCGATCGCGTTCTCGAACTGATGCACCGCTTGTCGAAGCCCGTGTACCGCGACTCACGCATTCGCGATCTGGCGCGCGAGCTCGAACTGCCCGTCGCAGGACTGTTCGAGCAATACAAACAGATCGAACAACGCCAGCGCGGCGTGATGCGGACGCCGGCACGCATTCCGATCGCCGTGAACGCGGCCCAGGCGGAACCCTCGCCGAAGGATCGCATTCTGATCGGCACGTACGAGCAGCTGATTTTGGCCGAGTTGCGCGACGTCGCATTGTGCTCCGTCATCTCGACCGAGATCGCGCATTGCGAGGATCCCGATCTACTCGCGATCCACGACGCGATCGGTTCCGTGCTCGACGCCGTCGACGATGTCGCGCGCGTCAACGACGGCGCCGTCTTCACCGCGCTCGGCGACAGTCCGGCGCGCGCGCGGCTCGAGCGCTTGATCGCGAAGATCCCGGTCGAGCGCGAGGACGCCGACGGCAATCTGCTCGCCGGTGAAGAGCTCTACGACCGCCGCGCACACTTCCAAGGCGCTTGGAATTGCCTGAAAGATCGCTTGCTCGCGCGCGAGGAAGCGGAATTCAGGCGGTGCCTCATCGCCTCGGACGACCTCCAAGTCCAAAACCCGTCCGATCCTGCTTTCGTTGCGGCGCTTCAAGACCTACGTGAGGTCGAAGCGCGCGTTCGCGAACGGAAGTTGGATCTCGCTACGCTATCCCCAGTCCGTCCCCACAGTGAAAAAGTGAAACACCATGGCTGAGAAGATCGAGGAGACGATCAAGCATCTGGTCGAGGAAGGGCGCAAGAAAGGCGTCCTGACTTATTCCGAGATGAACAAGCTCTTGGAGGAGCAATTCCTCCCTCCGGACAAGATGGACGCCGTCTTCGTGGCTCTCGAAGACGCGGGCATCGAAATCCAGGACGACGCCGAGACCGCTGGGGCTCGCGCCGAAGAGAAAGAAGAAGGCAGCCCGCGCGCCGTGAACATGGAGTCGGAAGACTCCGATCACGACGACGAATTGCCCGAGACGATTTTCCCGCGCTCGTCGATGCCCGAGAAGATCGACGACCCGGTGCGCATGTACTTGACGCAGATGGGCGAGATCCCGCTGCTCACGCGCGACCAGGAGATCTATCTCGCGAAGACGATCGAGATCACGCGCAAGCGCTTCCGCAAGAAGGCGATGGGATCCGGTCTGTGCATGACGGCCGCGCTGAAGACGCTCGAAGAAGTCGAACGCGGTGAACTGGCGTTCGACCGCACGCTCAAGGTCAATCCGAATCCGAAGCCCGACGACGATCCCAAGATCGTAGAGACGCTCGGCAAGAACTTCCTCGCGAAGCGCCTGCCGGTGAACCTCGTCACGATCCGCCGCTTGATCGGGCAGATCCAAGAGGAGTACCGCCCGCTGCTCGATCTGAGCTTGTCGAAGAAGCGCAAGAGCGAGCAGCTCGAGAGCGTGCAGTGCGTGCGCCGCAAGCTCGTGATCCTCATCGAAGAGTGTCACCTCCAAGTGAAGAAGGTGCGTCCGTACATCGACAAGATGGAGGACCACTACCGCGAGATGCGCTCGATCGAACGCAAGCTCGCGGCCTTGAAGGGGAACAAGAAAGCCGGTTCGCAGATCCGCGAGTTGAGCGATCAGTTGAAGGAATTCGAACTCGAGTGCTTGGAGCCGGCGACGCGGTTGAAGCGTCGCGTCGACCAAGTGCGCCTGCACTTCGCCGAGTACGAAGACGCGAAGCGCAAGCTCAGCTCGGGCAACCTGCGCCTCGTCGTGTCGATCGCCAAGAAGTACAGGAACCGCGGACTCTCGTTCTTGGACCTCATCCAAGAAGGCAACACCGGCCTGATGAAGGCGGTCGAGAAGTACGAGTACCGCCGCGGCTACAAGTTCTCGACGTACGCGACGTGGTGGATTCGTCAAGCGATCACGCGCTCGATCGCCGATCAAGCGCGCACGATCCGCATCCCGGTGCACATGATCGAGACGATGAGCAAGCTGCGCAACGTCACCAAGAAGTTGGTGCAGCAGAAGGGCCGCGAGCCGAGCGTCGAAGAAGTGGCCGAGGCCACCGGCATCTCGGTCGACGAAGCCAAGCGGGTGATGAAGATCTCGAAGCACCCGATCTCGCTCGATCGCCCGATCGGCGAATCGGACGACTCGTACTTCGGAGACTTCATCGAGGACGAATCGGCCGAGAGCCCGCTGGCGGCCGCCGGTCACGAGATGCTGAAGGAGCGCATCGACGAGGTGCTTTCGACTCTCACCTTCCGTGAGCGCGAGATCGTCAAGCTCCGTTACGGCATCGGCGACGGTTACACCTACACTCTCGAAGAGGTGGGCCGCATCTTCCGCGTCACGCGCGAGCGTGTGCGCCAGATCGAAGCCAAAGCCGTGCGCAAGTTGCGTCACCCGGTACGCGCTCGGCAATTGGCGAGCTTCCTCGACGGCGTCACCATGCCGGATGATTCCGACATGGCGGATGTGCCGATGGACGCTGACTGAGCACTGCGGCGCCTGCTGAGCGCCTCCTCTCCCAACGAAAAGCCGCCGCCGGAGTGTTCCTCCGGCGGCGGCCTTTTCAGAGTTCCGGCGGTCGAGGGTGGCGCCCCAGTCACGTCGCCCCTAGACTCCTTCGCCGCATGAAGGCCGTTCTCCAGGCGCTCCTCGATCTCCAGGTCGTCGACCGCGACCTCCACAAAGTTCAGATCGAGTTGAAGCGTCTCCCCAAGGAGCGCGCCGCCCGTCGGACCGAGATCGACAAGCTCCTCGCGAAGGTCGCTGATCTGCGCACTCAAGCGAAGACCGCGAAAGTCAAAGTCAAAGAGTTCGAGGACGCCGCCACGACTTCGCGCCAGCGCATGCGCAAGCTCGAGAACGATGCAGCGAATTCACGCGCCGACATGGCGCTGCTCGCGCATTTTCAGCACGAGATCAAGAACTTGAAGCGCGACATCGGCAACGCCGAAGAACAAGGCATCGCGCTGCTCGAGCAAATCGAGGGCTACGACAAAGAAGCCGCCGAGATCCAGAAGAAGGTCGACGACGAAGAGAAGATCTTTGCCGAGTTTGCATCGAACGTCGAGCGCGAAACCACCGCCGCCGATGCGAAGCGGGCCACGCTCGAGGCCGAGCGCAAGAAGCGCATGGGCCAGAGTTCGATTCCGCCCGAGGCCCTGTCGACGTACACGCGCTTGCTCGTGGCGCGCGATGGCACGCCGCTCGCGGCGCTCGACGGTCGCACGTGCCAGGCTTGTTACATCGAGATGCCGACGAACATGGTCGTGCGCGTCGCGCGTGGTTCGGAGCTCGTGCCTTGCCCGAGCTGCGATCGCATCCTCTACATTCCTTGAATCGACGCACGCGTCCAAGCGTCGCATTCGGTCCGCACTCGCAGATCCGAGGTTGCTGATGAAATTCGCACTCGTTCATTCCGTCGCTCCGCTCGCGGCGCTGGCTTTCGTCGCTCTCACAGCGAATGTCGTCGACGTGCCGACGTTCGCGCCGCAAGAAGGACTCGTCCTCGACCGGACGCTCACGATGAGCGGCACGCGCGACTTGCGCGCCGAGTCCATGGAGGTCGGCGACGAACGGCAGACGAATCCGGACCCGTTCACGCACATCGAGATCGCGTGGAAGCACGTCGTCGTCGACGAGTTCGTGAAATGCACGGAGGAGCGCGTGTCGAAATTGAAGCGTACCTACGAGACGCTGGAAAAAAGCCGCACGGAGACGCGCAAGGACCAAGCGGGCGCCGAAAAATCGAACAAGGTCGTCGAGACGTGCGCGCTCGAAGGCAAGTCGGTGCTCTTCGTGTGGGATGCGGAGAAGAACGAGTACGCGAAGAGCTTCGCAGGTGAGGGGGACGAGGAGTTGCCCGCCGACATCGAAGCCGACATGGACTACCGCGAGTTCCTCCCTGAAAAGGACGCGGAAATAGGCGCTAAATGGGAGCGCGATTTCGCCGACGTGAAGCTGTACTTACTGCGCCCGGGCGGCGATCTGCCGTTCAAATCCGAGGTGCCGCCGCGTCCGCTCGATCTGCGCATGCGCGCGGCGGTGTGGGATGCCACGAGCGGCAAAGTTGCATTCACCTGGATGCCCGACACGGAACTCGACGGGAAGAAGCTCGCGAAGATCCACTTCAAGGGCACGAACAAGGTCGAGGCGGTCGAAGACGCGAAGGCCGACGAGAAAGGCCCGTCGCGGCTGGCAGTGAGCGACGATCAGACCTTCGAAGGTGACCTCTTGTGGGACACTGTCGCAAATCGTGCGCATTCCCTCGAGTGGAGTGCGAAGGGCACGATGGTGTTGAAGGTGTCCTTGCCTGCGAAATCTCCGGGCGGCGAGGACGCGACGGTCGTGCAGGCGTTCACGTTCGACACCGCGTACGACTACACGGCCTCGTTCGAAGTGCAGTAGGCGCCTTGGCGCGTGCCGCGCCGCACGAGTTCCGCGGCGAGAAGTGAGCGCAGATCACTGCGCCGGAGCGCGCTCCAATTCGGCGCGAGCAAGTCCGCCGCCGTCGCGTCACCTGCGATGCGGTGAAGCACTTGTTCGGGCGAAAGTCGTTCGACGAAGTCGGCGAGCCACTCGACGTACGTCTCGATCGAGAGCGTCTCGATCTCGCCCGCGCGCCACGCTTTCTCCATCTGCGTGCGGCGCAACACCATCAAGTGGTGGACTTTGACGCCGTCGCAGCGCGCGTGTCGCAATGCTTCGGCAGTCTTGCGCGCACCCGCGCGTCCGTCGCCGGGCAGACCCAAGATCGCGTGGCCGACCAGCAGGAAACCGCGTGATTTCACGCGTTTTGCAGCATCTTCGAACTCGGCGAGTGTGTGCAAGCGGCGAATCGTGCGTTGAACTTCGTCGTTCGCGGTCTCGAGCCCGAGTTCGATCCACACTTCCACACGTCGAGCCAGTTGCTCGAGCACGTCGAGCGACTCATCGCTCAAAGTGTCCGGCCGTGTGGCGATGCTCACTGCGCGAATCGGCGGCGTTGCGTCGGCGAGTCGATCGGCGACGACCGCGAGCACGCTCTCGAGTCGCTCTTTCGAAACATAGGTGTTCGAGTACGACTGGAAGTACGCGATGGCCCCGACGTCGTCTCCGCGCCGCGCGACACGCTTCAATCCGAGGTCCAATTGTCGCGCCAGATCTGCGCCGCTCTTCAGCGCTCCGGTGCCCGAACCCTCGACGTCGCAGTACGTGCATCCGCCAAATCCCTTCGTGCCGTCGCGATTCGGGCAAGACGATCCCGCGTCGAGTGCGATCCGAAAGACGTCCTGGCCGTAACGCTCCGCGAGCCAAGGTTGCAACGCGCGAAAGGGGAGTGCGAGCGTTGCCACGAATGGTGAGTGTACCGAGCCAGAGCAATTTGTCCCCGATGCGTCGCACGCCAAAATTCGACCTGCGCAATGCGATCGAACGAAACCTGCAACCGAATAGAGGACCGATCGTTGTTCTTAGGAGAAAGGACGGAGCAACATGCCCAGAGGACTCAGACTCGATCGACCCGACAGTTGGCACCACGTCACGAACAGAGCGATCGCTCGAAGAACATTGTTCGAGGACGCTCGTGACGTGCGGCTCTTTCTCGCACGACTGGCACACGTCGTTCGTGCAGGGCTGATCGAGGTCCATTCATACTGTGTGCTGACGACGCACTTTCACCTCCTCGTGCGCAGCCCTACGGGTGAATTGTCTGCTGCAATGCAGAGCGTCGAGAACGAGTATTCGCGCTGGTTCAATCGGTCGAGGAAGCGCGACGGACCGCTCTATCGCGGTCGATTCCTGTCCAAGCCGGTCGAGACGCTCACGTACCGACGACACCTTGTTGGTTACATCGATGCGAATCCAGTTCAAGCGGGACTCGCGACCGCTCCCGCTCTGTATCCGCACTGCAGTGCTCGACACTACGCTCGAGGGAAGGGGCCTCCATGGTTGTCGCGTGGCTGGGTGGAAAACCACGTGAAGGAGCGAATGAACCTCACCGAATACGATCCTTCGACCTACGCAAGCGCTTTCGGCGGGCCGCTTTCGCCAAGAATTCAGCGGTTGGTAGAACGCCGAATTGTCCTCTCGCGTACCGGGCATGACCCGTTGGATGAACTGCTCCACGCTACGAATCAAAACGTGCTCGACTGGATGCGGCGGAAATCACTCCTCGCCGACGGCACCGAGATCGGGATCCCCCTGTGTGTCGAGGAGGATGTCGACGAGGTGCTGGCGTTGGCCAGGACCGAGTTCGGGGTCTGGAGAATCCGAGGCAAGGCGAAGTGGCTCGATGCGTGGCCACATGTCCATGTAGCCCTCTTGCGGGAACTGACCGGAGCGACCTTGGATCGAGTCGGCCATCGCCTTGGGGTCAGCCCGAATGGAGTCTGGATTCTCTACTCGAGACACAAATCGCTGGTGCAGGAGGACTCTCTCTACGCTGATCGCGTGGCGACGCTGACGCTTCGCTCGCTGGACTCCTGTCACCGCTGATCGTGTGTGTACCGAGCCAGAGCAATTTTTCCCCGATGGGCTGCGACCTACCCGCGTGCTGCGGGTTGGTCGCGGCCCATCGGGGAAAAATTGCTCTGGCTCGGTACACACACGATCAGATCATCTCGATCGTGCCTGCCCAGTCCTGACGCTACGCTGCGCACGATGCAAATCCAGCCCATCGTCGTCGGCACCGCGGGACACATCGACCACGGCAAATCGACACTCGTCAAAGTGCTGACGGGCATCGACCCCGATCGCTTGAAGGAAGAGGTCGAGCGCGGGATGACCATCGATCTCGGCTTCGCGCGCTTCGCGTTGCCGGACGGGCGCACCGTCGGCGTCGTCGACGTGCCGGGGCACGAGCGCTTCGTGAAGAACATGGTTGCCGGCGCATCGGGCATCGACATCGTCGTGCTCGTCGTCGCGGCGGACGACGGCGTCATGCCGCAGACGCGCGAGCACTTGGCGATCATGACGCTGCTCGGACTCACGCGTGGGTTCGTGGCACTCACGAAGATCGACATGGTCGAGCCCGCGCTCGTCGAACTGGCGACGCTCGACGTCCGTGAAACGGTGGGCGGCACGTTCCTCGAAGACGCACCGATCGTGCCGGTCAGCGCGATCACCGGCGCGGGGATGGACGAGTTCAAGCGCACGCTCTTCGCGCTGTGCTCGAACGTGAAGCCGCGCGAGACGAGCGGGATTTTTCGCATGCCTATCCAGCGCGTGTTCAGCTCACACGGTTTCGGAACCATCGTCACTGGCATCCCGATGAGCGGCTCGGCGAAGATCGGGGACGTGCTCGAAATCCTGCCGAAGCACCTCTCAGGCAAAGTGCGCGGACTGCAGGCCTACCAGGAGCAGTTGACATCGATTCGCGCCGGACATTCGAGTGCGATCAACCTCGCCGACGTCGCGCACGACGAGGTCACGCGCGGCATGGTCGTCGCGACTCCGGGCTTTTTCCGCGGCGTCTCCATGCTCGGCGCGCGGATGCGTGCGCTGCCGACTCTCGACCGACCGATCCAAGACCGCACCGAAATTCGATTGCACACGGGCACTGCCGAAACGCTAGGCGAACTGGTGCTGCTCGACGCAAAGGTGCTCGAGCCTGGCGCCGAAGCACTCGTGCAGTTCCGTCTCGCCGATCCTGTCGTCGTCGCGCCTGGTGATCGTTTCGTCGTGCGGCTCGCGTCGCCCGCATGGACGCTGGGTGGCGGAGTGGTGCTCGAGGAGAGCAAACACCGCCTCAAGGCTTTCAAGCCGTTCGTGCTCGACGAGCTCGGCCGAGCGTCGAAGAGCCTCGCTTCACCGCGCGAATTGCTCGATGTCGTGCTCGCGCGGGCACTGGGGGGCGCGCACTCTGCGGACGAACTTTCGGTCGAGATCAAGCGCTCACGCGAAGAGACGGAGCGCTTGCTCAATGACTTGAAGGGTCAAGATCGTGCCCGCAAGATCGGTTCGCCCCCGCGTTGGATCCACGTCGAGCGCTTGAAGCGCTCCGAAGAGCGCGTGATCGGCGTGATGGAGACTTGGTTCGCCGAGAACGCTCATCGCTCGTTGGTCGACGTGCGCGATGTGCGCCGACTCGTGAACCTCGACCCTGATTTCCTGGCGGCCGTTCTCCACGAACTCGAAGTCGAGAAGCGCGTCGCGCTCGAACCGGGCGGATTCGTGCGACTCTCGTCGCGCGGCGCGACGCTCCCTGGGGAAGGCGGCGAGCTCGCGCTCGCCATTCATGCGCAATTGGTTGCGGCGAAGTTCCAACCACCGTCGCCGCTGGAACTCGCGAGTGCGCTCGCGAAGACACCGAAGGAAGTCCAGCAAGCGCTCGAGTCGCTCGTCGACGGCGGGCGAGCTCACGCGATTCAAAAAGGCGAGATCTACCTCGCGCACGAGACGCACGAGGTGGCGCGCGAAGCCATCAGGAAGAATTGCGAGAAGAACCGCTCGCTCGACATCCCGTCCTTGCGCGACGAATTGCAGACGTCGCGCAAATTCTTGATCCCGCTGCTCGAGCATTTCGACACAGCCGGTCTGACGATCCGCCAAGGCGCGAACCGGGTACTGAAAAAGCGCTGATCCGCGCTCAAGAACAAAAAAGTGGGGGGGGCTGTGGGCTGGGGCTGCGCAGGGCGACTCCAGTTTAGGCCGGGCCTGAATACCCAAGCCTTGCCAAGGGAGGATTCTGCGCGTAGCTTCCCAGCTGGAGAGAGGCCTTCAACCGGAGGCCTTCAACCGGAGGCCTTCAATGAAACCGATTTTCGGAGGTCATCTAGCATGTTCAATAAGCTGGTGATTTGTTTCCTGACGGCTCTCGCGGTTCTTCTGGCGCCCACCTCGACGCACCTCGACGCGCAATCTTGCCCGACAGGCGTGGATGAGGTCAGCACGCCGTGCAATTGGTCCGGCTATGTCTGGGAGTACTGGGCTTCGGGTGGTTCCGGCGGTGACTGCAGCGGCTGCGAGGTCGACTGGACGTGGACGATCACCCAGCTCAACCCCGAGAAACAGACCTTGATCGGTAATTCGCACGACAAGATCAATTGCGATAGTTCCGGGGCGAGCCACACGATTCCGTGCCCGAACGGCGGTGGCGGTGGGATCACCTTCAACTCGAGCTGCGGAACCTGCCAATGAGCCCCCCCAGCCGACACGAGGACCCCCATCGAGCCATCGCCAAGCTGCGCAAGTCTCGATGGGCAGCGTTGGCCTTAGTCGTGTTGATTGGGGCCGTCGCTCTCGTGCTGACGAGGCTCGGAAGAAATCCCCAGCGGACATCGATTCAAGTCGACGCCGTGGGAAACGCGCCCGAGAAATTGAATCTGAAGCCCGTTGAACTTCAGCCCGCACCGGGAGGGACACGCGATTCGGCTGTAGTCGAAGCCGTCCAAGCCCCTGCGCCGGAACTTCCCACTCAGGCGACCGAACGAGCTGCGACTCCGTTCGAGGAGAAGTACGCGGGCGCGAGCCGAGAGACGCTGATCGCTTCGCTAGCAGTCGTGCGCGAAAAGCGGCTCACGCTACAAAAAAAGATTCTCTCCGAGCGTGAAGCGGCCGGACTATTCATGAAGGTTCCGGTGCAGCCGGGGCAACACTACGACTTCTCGAAACTGGCTCAGCCGGAAGTCGATCGCAAGTATCCTCGCCAGCAGACCCGCCTTGCGCACCGCGTACGAGGCGGTAACAACAGCTCGTTCGTCGAAGTCTCTGCTATTCCTCCCAAGGAGTATCCAGAGTTCGACCAGATCCAAGACGAGGAAATGTGGTTGCACGGCACGCTCGATGGGCCTGCCAACCATTGATTCATCGCCGTGAACAAATGGGAAGGGGAAGTCGCGTCTCGACTTCCCCTTCGGCCTATCTTTGACGCGATCAGCGCTCAGTCGGTATCGGGTGAAGGCTGGATCTGCGAGCGCAATCCCCTGACTCGAATTCCTTTCCGACTCGGACTTCGGTTCAGCACCAGTTCGCTCCGATACGGACTGCATGGCTCAGCGAGACGCGCGACCTGAATTCCGTTCCGACGACGAACCGCGTGCTCCGCGACCGCCGCCGCGCGGCCAGCATCCTTCGCTCACTCCGAGTCAGGCGCGTCCTCTGGCGGAGACCAGTCCAGATGATTTCCTCGGCCTCGACATCGAAGTTCAGCGCGCGGGCCGCGCGCCACTGCCGCAGGTGACGAATGAGGCGCAAGCGTTCGCACCGCCGCCGCCGCTCGATCCGCGCGTGTCGACGAACACGACGCTCATTCCGCGCAGCTCCCTGTTTGCGCGAGGACCTCGACCGGAGTCGCAGTCATCGCCAGCCCAGGTGAGCGGGTCCGGCGTAGGTGGAACGCACGCTCCGCATCCGCCCGGAACCCAAGCGCGCTCGCATCCGACGCACCCGCCACAACAGCGCGCGCAGCAACAAGCACAGCAGCAGCATGCACAGCTGTACGCTCAACAGCAGGCACAACTGTTCGCGCAACAACAAGCGCAGCAGCAGTACGCTCAGCAACAACAAGCTCAGCAACAACAAGCTCAGCAACAACAAGCGCAGCAACAACAAGCGCAGCAACAACAAGCGCAGCAACAACAAGCGCAGCAACAACAAGCGCAGCAACTGCACGCGCAGCAACTGCACGCGCAACAACTGCACGCGCAGCAACTGCACGCGCAACAACTGCACGCGCAACAACTGCACGCGCAGCAACTGCACGCGCAACAACTGCACGCGCAACAACAAGCAGAACAACAGCAGCAGCATGCACATCTGTACGCCCAACAGCAGGCACAGCTGTTCGAGCAACAACACGCGCAACAACAAGCGCAGCAGCAGTACGCACAGCAAGCGCACGCCCAGCAGCAGTTCCATCGAGCGCAGCAGCAGGCCGAGCGGCAACCGGCTCGGTCGCAAGGCCCACAGCGGAGCCACGCCGGTGAGCCGCGCGCTGAATACCCCGCAGTCTCGCCGCAGAATTCCAATGCGCCGCATCTCTACGCACCGCCCGAGCAGCCCGCGCACGCGACTGCGCCGCTCGTGAACCTGATGCAGCCGACGGCGAGCGAGCTCGCGCTGCCGCAGCGGCCGAACTCGAACTCGTGGTTGCTCGCACTCGACGATGCGCGCGCCGGACGCGCCGGCGTCGAACCCGTCGTGCACGATCCCTCACGCCGCGCGCTCGCCGTCGAAGCGCCCCTGCAGCTCGACACTTCGTTCGCAGAAACTCCGCCAGTCGCTTCACGAACGTTTCCGTGGCTCATGCGCGGTCTGATCGCGGTCGCAGCGGGCAGCTTCCTCTTCGTCGTCGGACACACCGTGTTTTCGCCGAAGCGTCCCGACTCGAAGATCGAAGTCGTCGCGCCGGTCGCGCCGCGTCGCACACCCGTCGAAACGCGCGCCGAGCTCGCTGATCCGGGTCCCGCGCGAGTCACGCCGGCGAATGAGACCAAGACGGCGAGTGCGCGCAATCCGCGCTTGAAGCAATCGCAGCCTGTGCCGCAATCACCAGCTCGACCGGCGATTCCCGAAGCGGTCGCGCCGCTTCCGACCGCGATCCCGCGGCCCGAAGATCCGCCGCCGACGTTCATCGAAATTCCACCGCCGGATTTCGCGCCCGTGATGAATCCGAACGGCGCGGCGCCGAATGGTGACGCGGCTCCGGCTGGTCCGGAGCAGGGCGGTCCGAAGCAAGCGTCTGCGGCCGACTATCAACTTCCGCCGTGGTATCCGGGTCTGGTCAGCTCGACGCCGCTCGCGCGTGGCGAACTCGCGCCGAGTGCGAGCGAACTCTCCGGATCGCGCGAGCGCAAAGAGCGCGTGCAGCGCTACCTCATGGAGCAAAGCCGCGCCGCCGCGCCGCTCGCGGACGCGAGTCCTGATTACGTGCCGCCCGTCCAAACAGCGAGCCTTCCCCGTGTGGGCGGCGTGACCCGCGCAGCCAAGCCGAACTCCAAGGCCGCCCCGAAATCCGCTCCGCCGGCCGTCGTTGCGGCGAGCGCTCCCCGCGCAAGCAGCGTGTGGGAAGGCGCCGTCGTGCCGGTCGATCAGATCGCTTCGAAAGAGCAGATCCTGACGCCGCGCGTCGGACTCGTGCGCGTGACGCTCGCTTCCGGCGACGTGAAGGAAGGTCGCTTGCACGCCGTCGGTCAGAGCCAGATCTGGATCGATCAACCGCGCGGTCACGAAGCGATCGCGCGCTCGCGCATCGAACGCCTCGAGCAGGTCGGCGAAGTGCGCGATCCGCTCGCGTACCCGGGTGAAAAGACGACGCCGAAAACGACTGCGGCCGGCACCGACAAGAACGCCGACAAACGCGTGCGCGTGCGCACCGCCAGCGGACTCTTCTACGGCAAGATCGTCGCGCGCGACGGCGATTCGCTCACGCTCCTGACCGACGAGGGTTCGAGCGTGACGATCGAGGGCGGCTCGATCGAGCTTGCTCCCGAGCGCAAGACGATCGTCAAGCGCGATCCGCCCGCCAAACCCATCACGCCGAAATTGCCGCCGCCGGTCCCGAGCGAGCCGGACGAAGACCCGAACTTCGATCCGAACGACCCGCACGGTGGACAATCGCATCAGCCGCCCGCTCCGAAGTCCTGACGGTGGTCCTCGCGAGTGAGCTCGCGCTCGTGCGCCGAGTTGGCATCGCCTGAAAATCGCAGCGTTTCGAAGCGATACTGCGCGCTCGGACTGCACTAGGATGGACCGCTCGACCGGTGGGACAGAAGCGCCCGGACGACACTCCATCCCCATGAAGCAGATCCTCGCGATCCTCGTCGCCCTCTTCACCACGGCGGTGCTCTTGCACGCGTCGTCCTTGGGCGACGAATCCGTCCTCACGACGTTCAAGAAGTACTTCAAGACGTACAAGGAAACGCCGCTGCGCGTCGAGGCCGTGCTGAGCCTCGAAGGCGTCGAAGATCCGGCCGTGGTCGCGACACTCGCGCCGCTGTTCAAGGACGCGGAGTCCGAAGTGCAGCGCGCCGTCGTGCGCATACTCGGAGGCTTCAAAGAACGTCCGCCCGTCGACGCGGTCCTCGCCACGCTGAAGGACGAGAAGAACGATCTCGTGCGCGCGGGCATGCTCGAGGCGATCACGTTCGGCAAGTACAAGGACTGCGCGCCCGCCGTCGTCGTGTGTCTGCCGGACAAGTCGTGGATCGTGCGCCGTCACGCGATCAAGGCCCTCGCAGCCGCGAACGATCCATCGGTGGCCGAAAAACTCTTGCCGTTGTGCGACGACGTCGAGATCGCGGTGCGCTGCGACGCGATCGAGACGCTGACCGCGTTCAACAGTCCGCTGGTCGTACCGAAGGCGATCGTCGCGATCTCCGATGGCGATCGGCGCGTGCGTCAGACGGCGATCAAAACGCTCACGAAAATTCGGCACAAGGACGCCGTCGAGCCGCTGATCGCGCGCATCAACGTCGAAGAAGGCGTGCTCGTGCCCGACATCGGCGAAGCGCTCGCCAACCTGACGGGCAAGGAATTCGGCGGCGACGTCGCCAAGTGGAATGCGTATTGGACCGAGGTCAAAGCGACGTTCGTGCTGCCCACTGCGGAAGCGATCGCTTACTTGCGCACCAAGCGCGAGGCCGCGACGGGGCCGGCCAAGGCGAAGTACGACAAGTCCGGTCCGGTCGTCTACCACGGTCTCGAGACGACGAGTCACTCGATCATGTTCGTGATCGACGTCTCGGGTTCGATGGAAGCGGAGATCACCGAGAAGGATCGCTTCTCGGACGGCAACTACCCGAGCTTCCAGCGCATCGACATCGTCAAGACCGAGCTCATGCGCGTGATCGAACGCCTCGAGCCGAACGTGAACTTCAACATCATCGCGTTCGCCACCAAAGTCGATCCGTGGAAGGACAAGCTCCTCCCTGCCACGGTGCTCAATCGCTCGGCCGCGAAGGACTGGGTCAAGGGCTTGTTCGCGATCGGCGGCGCTTCGAAGGAAGATCTAGCTGTCGCGGGCTTGACCGGATCGGCCAACCTCGAGATGGGTAAGACGAACACCTTCGGAGCTTTGATGGGGGCCCTCAACATCAAGGCCGGCAAGAACGGGCCGCGCACCGGCGCTGAAACGCGCGACTACAAAGTCGACGTCGACACCGTGTTCTTCCTGTCCGACGGACGACCGACGGTGGGGGATTTCATCGATCCCGACGACATCTTGCGCGAAGTCAAGACGGCCAACGAGCTGCGCAAGGTGAAGCTCCACACGCTCGCCATTGGCGAGTTCCAGAAGGACTTCATGAAAAAATTGGCCGATCAGAACGAGGGCACGTTCGTCGATCTCGGCAAATGAGGCGCGGATTCCGGGCTGAAACCGACTTGCGGTTGACTGCCCTCACGGCGGCCCCTATCTTTCTTCGGTCCATTTCGTCGGGGCGTGGCTCAGCTTGGTAGAGCGTTGCGTTCGGGACGCAAAGGTCGGAGGTTCAAATCCTCTCGCCCCGACCATCTCCCGCGATCGCGTCCGTCGCGGCCATGAACGGCGTAGCCATGGACGTCGCGGCCATGAATGTCGCGGCCATGAATGTCGCGAGTTTGCGCTCGTCGAGCGCCCCGTCGGTGCGCACGTGAGTGCATAAGTCGAGTCCGAACGGCTGAACGCGCTCGATCGCCGCGGCGACGTTGTGCGCCGTCAATCCGCCGGCGAGGAACACAGGGATCGAGACGGCATCGCGGATCACACGTGAAGTCGCCCAGTCGTGGACGCGACCGGTGCCGCCGAGCTCTTTCACCGCGAGGTTCGGATTGCCCGAGTCGAGCAGCAGAGCGTCGACGAGCGGCGCGACAGAGCGCGCTTCGTCGATCGATTCCGCGCCCAAAACGTGGATGACTTGGACGAGCTTCACGCCCGGCAATGCTGCGCGCAACGCGCGCAATTCCTCGGGGTGAACGTGGTCGACGAGCTGAAGCACGGACGTACGGCAGCGCTCGTGTTGCTCGACGATTCGACCGGCGCTCGTCCGCGACGTGAGCAGGAACGTCGCCACGGGCGGCGGAACTCGGGCCGCGATCTCCGCGATGCGCTCGTCCTGAATCACGCCTGGTCCGCTCGGCATCGCGGACACCAAACCGAGCGCCGACGCTCCCGCCCGGACGGCGATCTCGGCCTCCCGCGGTGTGGCGATGCAGCAAATCTTCACGTACGGTCGCGGGCCTCGTAGCATGCCGAGGAGGGTAGCTGCGCTCCCCCCCCGGCCGTGAGAGCGCACTTTTCGTCCAAGGATTCCTGATTTCCGGTTCCAACTGCGGCGGACTTCGGGCATCCTCGAAGGGGTAGCGACGGGATCCGTCGCACTCCAGGCAAACGGCAGATCGTTCTGCCGCCCCGCGCTGAAAGCCGCACGGGATGATGCCTCTCCTTGATCTCCGCAGCGCGTCTCCGCTGGATGCGCACTGCGACCCGCGTGATGGCAGGTAGTTCGTTCCAAACGACTCCCTAGTCCGCCGCGGAGTTCCTGCTCCCTGAGTGCATCTCGGAAGCGGTGAACGAGGGCTGAGAGCATTGTCGTCGTGCAGTCGCCGCCTGGGGCACGTTGCGCCATTCGCACCACCGCTCGAGGTGATCCTTGGGTCAAGACGACCAGAAAAAGTCCAAGTCCGCTCAGTCCCCTCCTTCCAGCGCCGTCGAGCGCTCGGCGGGGGAGCGCGCCGCCAAGAAGGCGCCTCGCGGAGCAGCCAGCGCTGCGAAGGAGCGTGCAACGCGGGCCGAACCGGCCTCGAAGTCGGCTCGTGTCGCGAAAGCCGCTCCCGCCGCGAAGCGGGCGACTGCGAAGGACACGGCTCCGAAAGACACCGCTGCGAAGGACACCGCTGCGAAGGACACCGCTGCGAAGAGCGCAGCCCCGAAGAGCGCGGCCTCGAAACCGCCCGCAGCCAAGAGCGCCGCTTCGAAAGAGCCCGAACCGAAGCGTGCCGCGACCGGCCGGTCGGCTCCCGCGCGTGCGCCCGTGAAACGCAGCGAACCGGCGAAACCCGTCGTCGAGCGCGCGGCCGCTCCCGAGGATTCGACGCCCGATCGCGCACGGCGTGCCACGCGAGCCGAACCGCCGGCTGCCGACGTCGTCGAGCGCGCGGGCAAGCCTGCTCGCGGGAAGCCCGCCGAGCGTGTGCCGGCTGTGGACGAAGCGTTTGCACGCGACCGCGCCGACGCCGGCCCGAACGCGGGGCGCCGTGCTCCTGAACCTCGCACGAGCCCCGTCGACGTCCCGCATTCAGTCGATCGGGGCGCGCCCCCGGCACGCGAAGAGCGCGCTCGACGCGACGAGCGCGACGCCCGCCCCACACGAACCGACGCGGTGCCGCGCGGAACAACCGGCGGACGTGTGGACCGAGTCGAGAGGGAATTCGGCGCGGACGCTGACGATCTGCGCGACCGTTCGGATCGCGGAGAGCGCTTCGAACGGCCGGATCGCACGGACCGCACCGGGCCTCCCGATCGTCCGCAAGGCGACCGCCAGCCGCGCGTCGATCGCGAGGCACGTCCCGATGCGTTCCGCCGACAGGACGCCGAGCCGCGCTTCGATCGCGCGACCCGCACAGGGAATTTCGTGCGCGAAGATCGTGGAGCTCGCGACGAGCGCGGGGCTCGCGACGAGCGAACGGTGCGCGACGAGCGACCGGTGCGAGATGAGCGCGGAGCTCGCGACGCTCCGCCGGACGCTCGCGGAGCAGCGCGACGCCGGATTGCAGGTCGGCGCGCGCGTCGCGGGCACCGAAGAAGCGATGCAACAGATGCGAAGCGAGCTGACGGCGACCGTCGCCCGTCTGAGCGACGAGCTCGCGCACCTTACCTGCGATCTCGAGCGTGATCAGGCCGAGCGCGTTGCGGACGGTGAGCGGGCCTCGCGGGAGCGGACAGAGATGCAGCGGCTCGTGGCCTTGCAGGCCGAGACGCGCGGGGAAGGCGCGGGCGTATCGGGGGAAGCGTTGCTGCGGATGCAGCAGGATGCGATCGCCGCCGCGCAGGAGACCGCGCGGACGATGCAGCACGATCTGCTGGCGACGGTGGACGCGTCGGCGCGCGCGGCGCAACGAGACGTGCTCGCAGCTGCGGAGGCCAGCGCGCAGGCGGCGCATCAGGAAGCGCTGGCGGTGAATGAGCGAACCGCGCGGGAGCTGGCGGAGCTCGCGCAGACGGTGAGCACGCAGCACGGAGCGCAGCAGCAAGAGATGCAGGGGCTGCAGCACCGCGTCGATCGGGCGCGGCGGGCGGCGGTGAAGCTCGTCCAGCGTGTGCGGGCGGGCGGTGCCACCATGGAAGCGCGGGCCGAGGCCCGCGAAGCGGAATGCGAAGAGCAGGTGACGACCATCCGCGAGGAAACCGCGACGATGCTCGCCAAGCTGCGTGACGAGCAGGCGGCGATCACCGCCGACGTCAACGAGCGCCTCATCGACCTGCCATCGGCGGCGGAGCATCGTACCGTCATGGCGTTTCTCGACGGCTGCGAAACCCAGCTCACGGAGTTCGCGGCGCGCCTCGACACGCAGGGTATGGTGCGCGCCGCGTCCGACGAGGCGTCGCGGCAGCAGCTCGTGGTCGATGTGCTCGAGGTGAAGTCCGTCGTCGCACGCATCGACGGCGAGCAGCGTCGGCTCGCGGCCGACGTCGAGGCCCGGCTCCGGAGCCTCATGCGGACCGCCGCGGGCGGGTTCGACGTGCAGCTCGCGCTGCTGCGAGGCAAGGTCGAGGTCCTCGCCCGGACGCTCCGCGAGCGCGTGCCCGTCGATCCGGCGGCGCCGACCGAAGACGACGGCTTGCTCGCGCATCGCTACGGCTTGTTGGAGCTGCTGCGCCAGCAGCTCACCGCCCTGCAGAGCGCCGCCGAGTGGAACCCGAAGGCCGTCCTGGATCTGCTGGTCGATTCGACGCTCGCGGCCGCCATCACGCCGTTCCGCCGCATCTTGAAGCTGGCGGAAGGCGACTCAGCCGCGGCGCCTCCGGCCGAGAAACCGACCGACAACGGCGCCGGCGCGCGCGCTACGGACGAGTCAACATCACCTTCTTGAGATCCTTCAACCCGCCGAGAATCTCCGACATCGGCACCCCGAGGTGAGGGTGGGTGAGGTGCGGGGCGAGCTCCGCGAGCGGTAGCATCACGAAGCGCCGCTTGTGCATCTCCGGGTGCGGGATCTTCAGGTTCCGCTTGTTGACCGTCTGGTTGTCCATCAGCAGCAGATCGATGTCGATGATGCGTGAGCCCCAGCGCTTACCCGTGACGCGCTTCCGGCCCATGGCCTTCTCGATCAAGAGCGTGCGCTTCAGCAGCTCCTCGGGCTCGAAATCGGTCTCGATCTCGAGCACGTTGTTGATGAACCATGTCTTGGCGTTGCCGTGCGGCTCGCTCTCGTAGAGCGACGACGCCTTCACGATGCGCGTGTCGGGCAGCTCGACCAGACGCGCCTCGGCCTCGCGGATGTTTGCCTTCCGATCCCCGAGATTGGAGCCGAGGCCAACGTAGACCCGATGCGGCATCGTCGCTGTCGTGTCCTGTCCGCGCGTCCCAGAGAGGGCGCGCTCAGAGTTTGAGAGTTGTGAGACGCTCCACGGCTTCTGCGAGCCGTGGAGTTGCCACCGTGAGACTGAACCGGATGTAGCCTTCGCCCGCGCTGCCAAAACCGCTGCCCGGCGTCGCGACGACGCCGATGTCCTCGAGGAGCTTCGCGACCAGGCTGGTCGACGTGAATCCGCGCGGCACCGACACCCATACGTAGAAGGTGGCGTGCATCGGCTGCGCCTGGAGCCCGATCTTGGCGAGCGCCGGCAGAAACATGTCGCGGCGCTCGCGATAGAGCGCGCGCATGCCGGCGACCGGCGTCTGGTCACCGCTCAGCGCCGCGATCCCGGCTTCCTGCACGGCTTGGAAGATCCCGGAGTCGACGTTGGTTTTCACCTTGCCGAGACCCGCGATGAGCTCGCGGTTCCCGGCAGCGAAGCCGACGCGCCAGCCGGTCATGTTGTAGGTCTTCGAGAGCGAGTGGAACTCGATGCC
>ENA-ORBV01005156-ORBV01005156.1-microbial-mat-metagenome-genome-assembly--contig:-NODE-5156-length-24300-cov-4.894769_pt1 | contig 24300 bp, 26 predicted proteins | sample MGYA00237777_ERZ505514 | MGnify/ENA primary metagenome ERZ505514 (study PRJEB26160, sample SAMN06269048) | microbial mat metagenome | isolation source: Oligotrophic lake microbial mat | place... | reverse complement strand
GTGTATAAGAGACAGGCGGAGTGATCGGATCAAGGAATTCGCAACCGGTCGGAATGCCGGCGGCGGCGAGATCGCAGAGCAGCTTACGCGCGATGCGCAGGCCCTTGTTGATGTGAAACGAACCGTCGAGTTCCGGGTCGTTGATCAACCCCTTCCAGCCGACCGTGGTGCGTGGCTTCTCGAAATAGACCCGCATGACCACGATCAGCTCACCAGCCAGCGATGCCGCCTCGGACTGGAGACGCCCGGCATACTCCAGCGCAGCGGCTGGGTCATGGATCGAGCACGGACCGACCACCACCACCAGACGATCGTCCTCGCCACGTAGCGCCTTGGCCACCAGAGTCCGGCCGGCAGACACCGTCTCCGACATGCGCTCGGTGAGGGGCAACTCCTCCATCAGGATGGCGGGGGGCAACAACGGGCCGAGGCCCGCGATGCGCAGATCGTCGGTAGGGTGAATCATAGATGCTAGCAGTTCGAAGGGTCAGCGGACCCGGGTGTAACCAAGGTCATCGATCTTGGGCATGACCTTGCCTTCATCGCCATCGAGGATGTAGACCTGCAGGCGGGCAGTGCCGTCGCGGTTGTGTTCAAGGACGACATTGTTCACCCCTGACATCGAACCGATGCTGTTCTTGTCCTTGGCAGCCTGCGAGTCGCTGACCTCGGCCTTGGAATAATGGACCGCGATGGTGCGGGGAGGACCGCCGCAGGCGGTCAGGGCGAGGGCGGCAGCAATGATGGCCAGGCGCATAGGTAGGTCTCCGTAAGGTGCATGACTACCAGAGCGCAAGCGACCGCCCAGTGGCAAGACTCCGGCCAGGCCCTGACGAGATGTAATTTGCCCACGGGGCTTGTCCTAAGCCTCGTCCGGGCCGCTTGCACCGCCCGCCAGAGGTACATCCTCCCGGCCATTGGTGACGACTGGCGCTCGATGGCCCGCTGCTGGGGCCGGACGCGGGCAACCGCGAGGGAGTCACCGAGGCATTCGCCGCGCGCCTGGGCATCCGCACACACACCCGACCTGGGAGATGCCCGATGTCCAACCCCGCCCCTGCCACCCGTTTCACCGCTCCCCGTACACTGGCCGCAGCTGATCCCGAGATCGCCGCCATCGTCCAGCGCGAAACCGACCGCCAACAACACACCATCGAGCTGATCGCCTCCGAGAACGTCGTCTCGACGGCGGTGATGGAGGCTCAGGGTTCACTGCTAACCAACAAGTACGCCGAGGGCTATCCTGGTAAGCGTTACTACGGCGGCTGTGAATTCGTCGACCAGGCTGAAGAGCTGGCGATCAAGCGCGCTCAACTGCTCTTCAAGACCGATTACGCCTGCAACGTGCAGCCGCATTCGGGCTCGCAGGCCAACATGGCCGTCTACATGGCCGCCGGCCTGCAGAAGGGCGACAAGGTCCTGGGCATGTCGCTCGACCACGGCGGTCACCTGACGCACGGCTACAAGCTGAACTTCTCGGGCCTCGACTACACCATCGCCAGCTATGGCGTTAGCAAGGACACCGGCCGCATCGACATGGACGAGGTCGAGCGCATCGCCACCGAGTTCCAGCCCAAGATGATCATCGCCGGTGCGTCAAACTACTCGCGCACGCTTGACTTTGCCCGCTTCGCCGCGATCGCCAAGAAGGTCAATGCCATTCTTTTCGTCGACATGGCGCACATCGCCGGCCTAGTCGCTGCCGGCCTGCACCCGACCCCCTTCGGCCATGCCGACTTCGTCACCACGACCACCCACAAGACCCTGCGCGGTCCGCGCGGCGGGATGATTTTCGCACGCACCGCCGAGCACGCGAAGAAGGTCAATTCGCGCGTGTTCCCCGGCATCCAGGGCGGCCCCTTGATGCACGTCATCGCCGCCAAGGCGGTCGCCTTTGGCGAAGCCCTGCGGCCCGAATTCGCCGAATACATGGGCCGTGTTCAGGCCAGTGCCAGCGCGATGGCCAATGAGTTCATCACACTCGGCTGGCAAGTCGTCTCGAACGGCAGCGACAACCACTTGTTCTCGCTCAACGTCATGAGCCAGGGCGTCACCGGCAAGCAGGCCGAGGACAAGCTGCACGAGGTCGGGATCACGGTTAACAAAAACCTGATCCCATTCGACACGCAGCCCGCCCAGGCCGGCAGCGGTATCCGCATTGGCACCCCTGCGGTGTGCAGCCGCGGCTTCGGCGTCGCCGAGGCGGTGCAGGTCGCCCGTCTGATCGACCGCGCCCTCAAGGGACGGGACGATCCCGCCGCCCTGGCCGTGGTGAAGGCCGAAGCGCGGGCGCTGTGCGGGCGCTTCCCGATCTATTGATCGTCACGGTGGTGTCCGGAATCCGGGTTACGGGAACCGCCAGCGCGGAGCTCGCGTGACGAGCGCTGCGGACCGCTCGCTGCGCGGCGCCTTGGTCGATGCCGGACCCTGCCCATACCTGCCGGGGCGGCAGTTTCATGCCTTTCACGCCGCTGAAGTGGTCGACGCAGAACTGTATCGGACACTGCTCGACAACCGCTTCAGGCGCAACGGCAGCATGTTCTATGCCCCGATGTGTCCGGGCTGCACGGCCTGCCAACCGATTCGGGTGGCGGTTGAGGGCTACCTGCCCCGACGCGACCAGCGCCGCATCTGGCGTCGGAATACCGATCTGACGTTTGTTTGGCAGGATCGCGGATGCGATGATGAACGACTCACCCTGTGGAGAAAGTATCAGAGCGCAATTCACGACGATCATAACGACGAACGTCCCGATCGCTTTCTGACCGACGATGAAGGGATCCCTGGCGGCGAATTGCACGCTCGCGATGCTGAAGGTCGTCTGGTCGGTGTAGCCTTGTGCGATGTAATTGGCGACGCGTGGAGCAGCGTGTACTGCTACTGGGATCCCGCGCAGCGTTCGAGAGGATTGGGCACTGTGCTGGCCATGGCGGAGATCGCGACTGCCCGCGATCAGGGTTTGCGCTGGTGGTATCCTGGCTTCTGGGTAGCTGGCTGCGCCAAGATGACCTATAAGGCCCGTTTCGGCCCTGCGGAAGTGCTTGTCGAAGGGCATTGGAAATCGCTAATTGGCCTATAGGCGAAATAATTTTCGCGATTTGTAGATGGTCCGTCGTGTCCGGTTTGCCTTGGCATGCATGTAGCTAAACAGTTACCCATATAGGGGGAAATGACATGTTCGGCTTCGATCTCATCCATATCGCCATCATGGTCGTGGGCATGGCCCTCTCGCTGGCCGCCTCGGGCTACGTCAAATACCGGTTCAACCGCGGTAAGCAGGTCACGCTGCGTTCGGGCATGACCGGGGCGGAAGTCGCCCGGGCTATCCTTCGCCAGAATGACGTGGCCGACGTAACGGTCCACGAGCACCAGGGCTTTCTCAGCGACCACTACAACCCAGGGGTCAAGACCCTGAATCTGTCGCCCGACGTCTTCAACGGTCGTACCGCCGCTGCAGCCGGTGTCGCCGCTCACGAGGTCGGCCATGCGCTGCAGCACGCCCAGGGCGCGTTCAGCATGTGGATGCGGACCATTCTTGTCTATCCGGCTCATTTCGGATCGATGCTGGCCCCTTGGCTGGTGATTGCCGGCCTGATGCTGTCCGCTGGCGGCAAACTGGTTCCGGACACCTGGCAGTACACTCTTGCTATGTGCGGGGTGTTCGGATTCGGCATCGCCCTGGCCTGCTCGCTGTTCATCGTGGTCAATGAATTCGACGCCAGCAAGCGAGCCAAGGTTGCCCTCGCCACCTTAAGCATCACCCGTCCTGGCGAAGAGGACGATACGGTGCGGGGCGTGCTGAACGCCGCTGGCATGACCTATGTCGCCTCGGCCGTTGTCGCGCTCATGCAAATGCTCTACTGGGCCTGGCGTGCGGGACTGATCGGCGGCCAGCGTCGCGACTGAGACCCAGCGGATCAGCTAGAGGACGTGCACCGATTCCATGACAGCAGCCGCTTTCGCGGCATCGTCACGCAGCACATAGGTATGGCGGAGGTCGATCGGCCGGTTGAACGCCGCCAGCAGATCGCTGTGCGCGGCGACCGGTTCGATCAGCGAGCGACCGAGGACACGGCGTTCACACATCAAGCGGACGCCATCAATGGCTGAGCCGGCACCGGCCAGCTTGGTGAAGACCTGCTTCGAATGGCGGGTGAACACCCGACAGCCGGCGTTCTTCAGGTCGTCGACAACCTGCTGAGCGAGGAAGTTCTCGGGCTGATCGAGGCCGACCCGTTCACGTAGCACCAGTTTCGCCGGTTCGCGATCGAGGATGCGCCGACTCCACACCCCACCACGCGCCCGGGCCTCATGCAACCGGGCGTGGACGCTGTCGTCACGCAACTCGACGAGGTCCTGCAGTCCGTCGATGCGCAGTTCGATTTCGCCTTCGGCAAGAGCCTGCTCGAGATAATGCTCGAATGGTGGCGGGGTCTTGTGGAAATAGACCTGGTGGAACATGTGGTAGCGCGCCAGCAGCAGCGCCTCCAAGGCATGCACCCCATGCAGGTCGAGGCCGATCTCGGGACCATCAGGGCCGGGCAGGACCATTTCGCAGGCCTGCAAACGGTCGAGATCGTAGATGCCGTAGGTGACGCCGGCAAAATGGCTGTCGCGCAGCAGATAGTCGCAGCGATCGCTGTCGACCTCACCGGAAACGAGATAACGCAGGCACGAGACCAGGCTGCCAAGTCCGCCCAGGCGTGGGCCACGTCGTACGGCTGGTGACAGCACCGAGGCGACGTCGCGGGCGAGGCCATCATCCAGCACGCCTTCTCCCACGAGTCCGTGGATGATGGCGAGCGAACAGTCCTCGTGCGTCGCCTGTCGCCCGTGCGGCTTCAGGCCGGGTCGATACCAGTCGTCGGGTAGCAGAAAGCGCTCGACCGGCGGCAACAAGACTTCAGCGGTGTGGGAAAACGGCGGATGACCAACGTCATGGAGCAGGCCGGCAAATCGAGCCACCCGCCAGGCATGATCCAGATCAGCTGCGGCGAAGGCGTGGAATCCAGGCCGCAGCCGGGCAAAACGTGCGCCGGCCAGATGCATGACGCCGAGGGAATGCTGGAAGCGGTCATGCACGGCACCCGGATAGACCAGATTCACGAAGCCCAGTTGGCGGATGTGGCGCAGCCGCTGCACCCAGGGATGATCGACTACGGCTCGTTCGACATCATCGATGACGATGGTGCCATGGATCGGGTCTCGAATCTCGTAGGTCGGCATGGGTCTGTAATGACCTACGGATGCGCTGGCGCTGTCAATCGATGAGCGTCAGAAGTTCTTCTAACTCAAATGCAACGTTGACATGGATCAGAGGTGCGATGTCCCAAATCCATCGCATGCAACATGCATGCGGGTTGATCCGTACACCGCACTGCTGAGTGTCGCCGCCTCACAGCACCGAACCGCGCACCCTCCTGCGCAGGAGTCACCATGGCCCGCATCCTCGTTACCGACGGCATGGCCGCCGAAGGTCTCGCCATCCTCAAGCAGGGTGGTCACACCGTCGAAAGCCGCAAGCTCACCCCCGACGAACTGCTCAAGTGCATCGGTGAGTACGATGGCCTGGTCATCCGCTCGGCCACCCAGGTGACTGCCGCGGTGGTCAAGGCTGGCTCGCCCAAGCTGAAGATCGTCGGCCGGGCCGGGGTGGGTGTCGACAATGTCGAGGTTCCCGCCGCCACTGCCGCCGGTCTGATCGTGATGAACGCCCCCCTGGGCAACATCATCTCGGCCGCCGAGCACACCATCGGCATGATCTTCGCCAGCGCCCGCCACATCCCGCAGGCCCATGCCAAGCTGACCAAGGGCGAATGGGACAAGAAGTCCTTCGTCGGCGTCGAGCTGCACGGGAAGACCCTCGGCATTCTTGGCCTCGGCAAGATCGGCAAGCATGTCGCCGAAGTCATGCAGGCTGCCGGCATGGAGGTCATCGCTTTCGACCCGTTCCTGTCACCCGAGGTGGCCAAGGAACTGCGTATCGAAAGCGTCGACTTCGAAACGCTGCTGAAGCGCGCCGACGTCATCACCATCCACACCCCGCTGACCCCGCAAACGCGCAACTTGATCAACGCCGACCGTCTCAAGCTGGTCAAGAAGGGCGTCCGCATCATCAACGTCGCGCGCGGCGGCATCGTCGACGAGGCAGCCCTCATCGAAGCGGTCAAGATAGGCCACGTTATCGCTGCGTTCGACGTGTTTGCCGAAGAACCCCTGCCAGCCGTCAGCGCCTTCTACGGCCTGCCCAACTCGATCATCACTCCGCACCTGGGCGCCAGCACCGAAGAGGCACAGACCAAGGTCAGCGTCGACATCGCCAACCAGTTCAATGCCTTCTTCGCCAGCGGAAAGATCATCAACGCGGTCAACGTGCAGTTGCGCGTCGACCCGGCGATCGACGGCTACCTGTCAGCGGCCGAAAGCCTGGGCGCTGCTCTGGCCCAGACGCTCGACAGTCCGCTCAAGGGTATCGAGGTGATCGCTTCGGGTGATCTCGCCAAGTACGACATCAAGCCACTCGCCGTGGCTGCCCTGAAGGGTGCCCTGTCGAAGATCAGCGACCAGGTGGTCAACTTCGTCACCGTTGCACAGATCGCCAAGGAGCGCGGCATCGGCATGACCAGTTCGGCGCGCGATGTCGGCACCGGCCCGCAGCTGACTGTCAAGGCGGTCACTGCCGATGGTGACCGGCTTATCGCCGGCGGCTTGGTCAACGGCCAACTGCGCGTCCTGCAGTACGACGAATACCCGATCGATCTGCCGATCGGCGGCCATCTGTTGATCATGGAATACCCGGACCGTCCGGGCATGGTCGGCAAATACGGCAGTCTGCTGGGTGAGAACAAGATCAACATCGCCCGCATGGAAGTCTCGCGCATCGATGGCCGCGGCGACGCCCTCGTCCTGCTCACCCTCGACGATCCGGTGCCAGCCGCCGTGTTCGACCAGATCGTCGCCACGGTCAAGCCGACCAAAGCCTACCGCATCTCGATCTGATCTGAGTCGCGCCAGGACAAGTTGCCGGGGCTCCATCGCACAGCGATGGAGCGGGCGCCGGGCTGCGGTGGCGGCATCTAATCGGCGAAGCCGATGCCGCCACGGTTTACGTGCCGAACGGGAAAACCGAGCTGCGACTTGATCAACTCGTGCCGGGTTCGGTCACGCGCGAATACCGTCGGGAGCGTGAGGCATGTCAATATGCGTATGTCCTTTATTGCAGGAAAACCGTCCGGTAGGCGGACCGGTGTCCTCATTTCAGATATGCACAGAAGCCAGAAAAACTGCGGACGATGGGACTCGAACCCATAAACCTTTCGGTACTGGGACCTAAACCCAGCGCGTATGCCAATTCCGCCACGTCCGCATCATGAAACGATCAGATTCCGCACATACCGTTCTGGCAGCCGCCTCCCTGAGGTAGGTCGCAGGCCTGCATGCCGCAACCACCGGTCGCACACGGGCTGGGTCCTTCGGAGGACTTCGATTCGGTGAAGATGCCGAGCCCGCCAGAGATCACCCGACGGACCGGCTCGCCGGTCTCGGGATGGACGCTCAGGGACTTGGCGGTGATCGGTTGATAGAGTTCAAAACGCATCGCCGGCTTGCCGGCCTGCTTCGGTATGGTCTCGTACTCGTAGGTAGGCATGGTTAGCATGATTACTCTCGGCGGCGGACGGCAAGTCATGCCAGCCGCTTGCGCACCCGCAGGGTGGCGAGGACCAGCAGACCTCCGAGGAGGCCTGCCAGGGCGGCGATCTCCCCCCACAGGTCGGTCAGCGAGGCCCCCTTCAACACGATACCACGGACCACGCGCAGAAAATGGGTCAACGGCAGGATTTCGGTGGCCTGACGGATGCCGTCGGGCATTGCCGCGATCGGGAACATGAAACCGGACAGCAAAATGTTGGGCAGCAGGAAAAACACCGCCAGTTGCATGGCCTGCCCCTGGGTGCGGGCGATGGTCGAGAAGACCAAGCCGACCGCCAGATTCGCGGCAATGAACAGCAGGGCAACGGCGTACAGGCCGACAACTCCGGGACCTGGATGGATATTGAACAGCAGGCTGCCCAGGCCGAGGACGAGCGTCATCTGCACATAGCCGATGACCACGTACGGAGCAAGCTTGCCGCCGATCAACTCCCACGGACGGATCGGTGAAACGACCAGTCCCTCGATGGTGCCGTGCTCACGCTCACGGGCGATCGCCAGGGCGGTCATCAAGACCAGGGTGAAGGTCAAGATGACCCCGACCAGACCCGGGACGATGTACACGGCGCTGATCTGCTGTGGATTGTAGCGCAGGTCGACTTCGACATGCAATAGCGCCTCGCTGAGCGATCTGGCGAGACCGCTCGCCGCTCCGGTGGTAGAACCGACGGTCATCGGGTCGGAACCGTCCACCAACAGCTGGACCGACCGTGGCTGGCCAGCTGCGACGGCGGCGGCGTAGTCAGGCGGAATGACGAGCACGGCGCCGACCAGACCTTCGCGGAGCGCCCGGTTGGCCTCGTCATAGCCACCGACAGCGCCGATATCGTGGTAATAGGTCGTCGCCTCCAGTCGTCGGACGAGGTCGCGGGATTCTTGCGTCACATCGCGATCCAGAACCGCCAGCGGCACATGCCGGACGTCGGTGTCGATGGCGAAACCGAAGACCAGAAACTGCACCGTCGGCAGCAGCACGATCATTGCCAAACTCAGGCGATCACGCCGGAGATGCATCAGCTCTTTCCAAGCAACCGCGAGCAGACGATTCATGTCCGCGGTCCCGGTTCCAGGGCGCTGAGGCTGATGAAGGCGTCTTCGATCGTCGTGCGGACCGGCTGTAGGCCTTCAGGCAGGGCAGCCGGATCGCGGGCGACGACGCGCAGAATGCGGCCATGCACGGCAGCCTCGACAATCCGTGGATCGGTGCGCAACCGATCGGCCATGTCTGCCGCTTCGGCAACGACGCCCTCGGCCACACTCAGTTCGGCGGACGCCGCCAACTCGGCCGGCGTACCGGTGCCTAGCAGGCGACCCTGGAAGATGAACGCCATGCGATCGAAGCGCTCGGCCTCGTCCATGTAATGCGTGCTGCACAGGACGGTCGTCCCATCGCGGACCAGACTGCCGATCAACTGCCAGAACTCGCGCCGACTGACCGGATCGACTCCGGCGGTCGGTTCGTCGAGGACCAGCAACTGCGGCCGGTGGATGGTGGCGCAGGCCAACGCCAAGCGCTGACGCCAGCCGCCCGACAGCGTGCCGGCGATCTGTCCGGTACGGTCGGTCAGGTGATAGCGGGCGAGCTGCTCGCGGATGCGATCGCCCACGCGCAGGAAGCCAAGCCCGTGAACACCTGACCAGAAACGCAGATTTTCACCGACGCTGAGATCGCTGTACAGGCTGAATGACTGGGTCATGTAGCCGATGCCGCGCTTGATAGCTTCGGACTCACGCCGCAGATCCAGGCCCAACACGGTGCCACTGCCGGCAGTGGGATCGATCACCCCGCAGAGCATCCGGATGGTGGTGCTCTTGCCTGAGCCATTTGGCCCCAGCACTCCGAACAGTTCGCCTGGCTGCACCTGCAGCGACACGTCGCGGACTGCCTGCAGATCGCCAAAACGCTTGGCCAAGCCGTGGACGTCGATGGTCGCCGTCACGGACCGAACGTCACATCAGCAGGCACGCCGGCATGCAGGCCGTCGGTGCGGGGCAGGCGAATGCGCACCCGGGCGACCAGATCCGGCCGGTCGTGTGGCCCGAAGAGATATCGCGGGGTGAATTCCAGGCGCTCGCCAATGCGCTCAATGACGCCGGATATTGCTGGGATCCCGTCAATCCGCAGGTGAGCAACGCCACCAACTCGGAGCGCGGCCAGATCCGCCTGCCGGACGAAGGCGTCGACATACGGTCGATCGCTGTCGGCCAGGGTGATCGCCGGGGTCCCCGGCTGGGCCACCTCGCCAGGACGCAGATGCAGGTGCCGGATGAGGCGAGAGCCGGGCGCATGGAGCTCGCTACGTGCCACCCGCTCCTTCGCCCGCTCCAGGGTAACACCCGCTAGGGCCACCTGGGCTTGGGCCACGGCCAGATCCTCCGCCGTGGCACCGGCTTTCAACACGGACAGCCGTTCCTTCACCGATTGTAGGCTGGCTACGGACCTAGCGGCTGCGTTGATTGCACGATCACGATCCTGTTCACTGGCCTGTTCATGGCTGGATAGGTCCTGAATTCGGGTCTGGTCCGATTCGGCAATTCTGGCCGAGATTACCGCAGCCACGAGGTCGGCCTCGGCCACAGCCAGATCCTGAGGTCTCGCCGGTGCCATAAGCGCAGCCTGCCGACGTTCGGCGAGCCGCAGCTCGGCTTCGGCTTGGGCCTGCACCAACAACAGCGTGCGGCTATCCAGCACCATCAGCAGCGAACCGGACTCAACGTGCTGGCCTTCCTCGACCCGGGTCGTGGCCAGCGTACCTGCTACCTCGAAGGCCAGGGTTTCCTCGTCGCAGGCTACCACACCTTGGTATGCCGGCGGTGCCTGGCCACAGGCGGACAGGAAGACCACCGCGAGCAGCAGGCCGTACTTCAGCATGCAAACTGCCGCAGATGAAAATCAATGTGACGCCAACTGAACCGGCCCCATTGCTGCGGCGTCAACGGTCCAAGTAGAGGATGGACTCCCCACGATTGATGCGGCCCTACGGCAAAGCGCTGCATGTACTCGACCACGCGGTGATGGTCCCAATCCCACTCATGCAGGTTGGCAGCCGGCAAAAGTTCTGGCGGCGCCTGGAGCTTCCCGTGCGGCCAGGGCAGTGGCCCGTCAATGACGAAGAGGCGGCCATACCAGCGGTTCATCCACGAATCACTGACGTGCAAGCGCAGCTCACCGAACGTCACGGCAAGGCCTGCATGCAAGTGGCAGAGCATGGCGTGGGGGTCCATGGTGCCCCACAGCCGGATCGCGTCAGGACGGATCCTCTCGACCCGCTGGACGAGGCTGACCCTGGTGCGCATGTTCAGCAGACTGGCCATGAGCGAAGCCTAGGAAACGGGCTGGACCTGAGAAGCGGACCCGTCAGCCAGCCGGAACGCTGCCCTGGCAGCGCGGACAGATTACCGCTTCTCCACGGGAACGATGCGCGGTGCTGACCCACAGGGTGCAGGTCGGGCAGACCACGGCGGCGGCCAGTCCATCGACTGGTGGGGTCGGCGGATCGTCGCCATCATCGGCTTCGCTGTTCCGGCGAGCTTCGACCTCAAGGGCCTCGACCTGGTTGATATCACCGGCATGGAAGGTCAGGCGGACCGAGCCAGCCTTGACGATGTCCTTCTCGATCAGCTTATGCGGAGCCGCCAGCTTGGTCTTGTTGACGTAGGTTCCGTTCGACGAATTGAGGTCTTCGATGTACCAGCCATCGTCCTTGCGGACTACCAGACAGTGTTCGCGGCTGATGTTGGTGGTCGGCACAGCCAGGTCACAAGCCGAGGCGCGCCCGACGACGGTGCGATCCTTGCCCAGGTTGTGCCGGGTATAGCCTTCCGTCCCCTTCACGCGCACAGTTAGAAACGACATCGCGAGCCTCCGGAAGGTGATACTTCCGACCCGCGCAAACGCTGCAAGACCGGCCAGGAGCCTCCCGTGGACCTCATCTCACCCATCTCCGACATGCGCCAATGGAGCAAAAACGCCCTGATTGCAGGAAAACGCGTCGCTTTCGTCCCCACCATGGGGGCTTTGCACCCCGGCCACATCAGTCTGGTCGAGAAGGCCCGGAGCCTTGCCGACCTGGTGGTGGTGTCGATCTACGTCAATCCTACCCAGTTCGACAACCCCGAGGACCTCGCCAAGTACCCCCAGACCCTGGAGGTCGACCTGGCCATGTGCCGGGCCGCCGGGGTGGACGCGGTGTGGACTCCTGAGACCTCCGAAATGTATCCCGACGGATACTGCACCTTCATTGAGGTGGTCGGCCCGCTGACCGACAAATTGTGCGCCGTCGCCCGTCCCGGGCACTTCCGGGGCGTTGCGACTGTGGTCACCAAGCTGCTGTCTATCGTCCGCGCCGACGTCGCGGTATTCGGCCAGAAGGACCTGCAGCAGGCATTGATCGTCTCGCGGGTGGCTGGCGACCTGAACCTGGGCACCGAGATCGTCGTCGCCCCGACCGTGCGTGATCTCGACGGCTTGGCGCTGAGCAGCCGCAACAAGCGCCTGAACCCCGAGATGCGAATAAAGGCCCTGGGTCTGCCGCGCGGACTTGAACTGGCCCGACAGGCCTACCGCGCCGGCCAAAGCACCAGCCTGAAGCTGATTGAGATCGTCGCCGAAGAGCTGCTGGTGCACGAGGGCGTCGATCTGGACTACTGCGACGTGGTGTCCCTGAAGGGCTTCGCTGAATCGGAGTTCGCCAACGACACCTGCGTCCTGGCTGCCGCGGTGGTCGTTGACGGCGTCCGGCTGATCGACCACGTACCGCTCGCCGGCCAGGCGATCCCGGTGAAGGCTTGATGGTTTCCCCACGTAACACGCTGGACGACTAGATCTAGGGTCCGTGACGCATGCCTGCCGTTGACGTTTTTGCCGGACTGAACGATGACCAACGGGCCGCAGTCGGCCACGTCAAGGGCCCCCTGTTGGTCATCGCCGGCGCCGGCTCGGGCAAGACCCGAGTCATCATCCACCGGATCGCCAATCTCATCCAGGCGGCTGGCACTAGGCCCGATCGCGTGTTGGCGATCACGTTTACCAACAAAGCCGCCGGCGAGATGAAGGAGCGCATCCAGCGCCTGTTGGGCATTCAAACGCCATGGATCTGCACCTTCCACTCGGCCGGTTACCGCATGCTGCGCATGGAGCGCTCGCGTGACGGAACCGACGGCGACTTCACGATCTGCGACAACGAAGAGCCAGAGAAGTACGTCCGCCAGATCGTCAAAGACCTGGGCCGCAACCCCAAGGACTTCGAACCGAAGAAGCTCTGCCACCGCATTTCTGAGTGGAAGAACCAGCTGGCCGACCTCGCCACCCTGACGCCCAACGACGATTTCGATACGTTCTGCCTGGAAGTCGCGCAGGAATACAAACGCCGGCTGGATTCAGAGAACAAACTCGACTTCGACGATCTGCTGCTGAAGCCGGTGCGGATGTTGGAAAAGGATCCCGTGGTGAAGCGCCGCTGGCAAGAGCGCTTCCCCTACATCCTGATCGACGAGTACCAGGACACCAATACCGCCCAGTACAAGCTGATCCGCCTTCTTGGTGAGCACCGCAACGTCTGCGCCACCGGCGATCCCGATCAGGCGATCTACGGCTGGCGTGGCGCCGACATCAAGAATATTCTGAATTTCCAGACTGATTTCGAGAAGCCGAACGATCCGGTGACCATGATCAAGCTGGAGACCAACTATCGTTCGACCCAGGTCATCCTGCGCGCTGCCCAGGGCGTCATTGAGAACAACACCGAGCGCATGGACAAGACCATCCGCACGGACAACGCCGAGGGTCGGCCGATCAATCTGCTCTCGGTCGACGACGAACTGGACGAAAGCTACGCCATCGCTGCCGCCGTCTCGCGATTCCAGGAGAAGGGGCGTCCGTGGGGCGAGATGGCAATCTTCTACCGTGCGAATGCGATGAGCCGCGTCCTGGAAGATGCGCTGCGCCGCCGGGCCATCCCCTACCAGCTGCACGGTGGAACGCGCTTCTATGACCGCGAAGAAGTCAAGCATGTCGTCGCCTACCTCAAGCTGTTGGTCAACCCGCGCGACAGCGGTGCGCTGTCGCGCATCATCAACGTGCCCAAACGCGGCATCGGCGATGGCACTTATGATCAACTGACTGAATTCGCAGAAGAACAGCTGGTTGCCCCCACCGAAGTACTGGAGCGTCCAGAACTGCTCGCGCAGGTAGCGGTCGGTCGGGCCGCAGGTCCGCTCGCAGACATGTCCCGGCTGTGGCGCTTGCTGCGCACTCTCCCTCTGGGCGATCCGCCGGCCTGCGTGCGCGGCGTGATCGAGTTGAGCAACATCGGGAGCCACTACAGCGACCGCCCGCCGACCGAGATGGAAGACCGCCTGGGCAACATGCGCGAGGTGATCACCGCTGCTGAGCAGTATCGCGAAAGCGAACCGTCCGGTGGCCTCAGTGGCTTCCTGGAGACAGTCGGCCTCAACGCCGAAGCCGGTTCTCGCGAAGATCGCGAAGCCGGCCAGGATCGCGTCCAGTTGATGACCCTGCACGCTGCCAAGGGTCTGGAATTCCCGGTGGTCTTCATCGCTGGCCTGGAAGAGGGCCTACTGCCGATGATCCGCGGTCAGTCGATCGAAGAATCCAAGCTGGAGGAGGAACGCCGCCTGATGTACGTCGGCATCACCCGCGCGATGCAGGAACTGTACCTGTCGCGGGCGCGCTGCCGCATGTTGTTCGGCCAGACCTTCCATTACCAGCCGAGCCGGTTCCTCGCCGAGATTCCCTCGACCTGCTTCACCCATAAGGATGCCACTGGTCGGCATGCGGTGCCCGATCCGACCCCGTCTCCCGGTAGCCGCCGAATGACGCCACAGGCGTCCCGCGAACAGGCGGTTCAGGCAATCGAATCAGCGCTCGACAGCGGCCTGATCAAAAAGGGCAGCAGCTTGCGTCCCAGCACCCAGATCGGTGATGACCGCGTACTCGACGAGGACCAGTTGAACCCAGGGCAACGCATCATCCACGCCACCTTCGGTCGCGGCACCGTGATGACCCTGCGCGGTCCGCCCGAATCCCGCGTCGCAACCATCGCATTCGACAAGCACGGCAGCAAAGAGCTGCAGCTGGCGTTCGCGATGGCGAAGATCTCCATCCCGTCGGATGGGGCCTGATTTCAGCAACCACGTCAATTAACATGATCAAACGCCCTCTTGGTTCTTCGGACATGAACATCACCGCTGTCGGCGTTGGTGCATTCGCCATCGGCGGATGGATGTGGGGTGGGCAGGATGATGACGCCAGCGAAGCGGCGATACGCGCGGCCCTTGATGCCGGGGTCAATTGGATCGACACCGCGCCGATCTATGGCGAAGGCAAGGCTTCCAACGTGGTTGGCCGGGTCATCAAGAACATCCCGGCGGCGCAGCGGCCGCTGATTTTCACCAAGTTTGGTCATCACCTCGTCGATGGCGCGCGGATCACCGATGGTTCGGCCGCCCAGGTGGTGCGCGACTGCGACGAGGAACTGGTCCGGCTTGGCGTCGAACGGATCGACCTATTCCAACTGCACTGGCCAGCACCGCAAGCGGTTGCCGAAACGGCAGCCGCTTGCGGCGGTTTGCTGAAAGCAGGCAAGATCCGCGCCATCGGCGTTAGCAACTTCTCAAGCAGCCAATTGGACGACTGGCATGCGACCGGAGTGCCGCTGCACAGCGTACAAAACGGCTTTTCACTGGTGAAACCTGAACCTGGCGCCGAGGTGCTGCCGTGGTGCGTCGATCACAACGTTGGCCTGCTCGCCTATTCGCCGTTATTCCGCGGACTGCTCTCCGGCACCTGGACGTCGGACAAGACCTTCCCGCCCGGCGATCACCGCGGGGAACGTGATGACTTCCGCGGACCGAACCTGGCACGCTGGCTGCAGGCCGTCGATGAGTTACGCACCCTTGCTGAGGAAGACGACCTGACCGTTCCGCAGCTCGCGGTCGGCTGGCTGCTGTGCCACGAAGGTGTGGCCGGCATCATCGTCGGGGCCAGGACCGCTGCCCAGGGAGCGGAGCTTGGCGATCTGCCGATGCCGTTGAAGCAGGCACAAATTGACGCTGTGGATGTAATCGTCGCCCGTTGCAGGAATGATCTCGCCGCTCGCTAACGCGCTTACTTCTTGGCTGGTACCATCAGCTTCTTTGCTTCTTCCTCGGCACGGGTAGACTGGTATAGACGACCAGACCGTAGGCCGTGCTGCCATCATAGCCTGACGGCACCAGCACATCGAAGGATTCCTTAGCAATATCGTAGAGTGCCCCGTCATTGGGGTCGCCCCAGCCGTAGCGGATGCGCATGCGCTCGTACGCACTCTCAGGGTGCCGTTCGGTGAATGTCGTCGAGAAACTGCCTACGCGGGGCTGATCGACGGCGAACAAGTTTACGATAAAGGAAAGAAGGATGAGAGAACGCATGCGTGTGACCTTGATACCTGAGGACTGAACCACAAGAGCCCGCGCTAATTGATGCAAACGTTGCGTGCCGGCCTGGCAAACCACACGCACCGACACAGCTACGTGATGGAACCTGGCATCCTGGAGGCACGGAAACGCCTCCAGGATGCGCCTTAGACGACGGCCAGGGCCTGATCGAGATCCGCGATGAGTTCATCGCAATCCTCGAGACCGACCGATATGCGGATGAGATTCTCACGGATCCCGAGAGCGGTGCGCTCCTCGGGCGTCTTTTCGTAGTAACTCATCAAGGGCGGCTGTTCGATCAGCGACTCGACCCCGCCAAGACTGGGGGCGAGGAACGGGATCTGAACAGCATCGACCACGCGAGACGCTTCAGCAAGACCACCAGTGACGGTGAAGCTGATCAAGCCGCCGAATCCCGTCATCTGACGCGAAGCGATAGCGTACGACGAGTTGCTGGCCAGGCCAGGATACCAGACCTGCTCGACCCGCTTGTGACCTTCGAGGAACTGCGCGATCTTCAGGCCGCTCTCGTTGTGCCGGCGCATGCGCACGCCGAAGGTCTTCAGGCCGCGGATCAGCATGTAGGCAGTGAACGGGCTGGCGAGCGCGCCCAGCATACCCTGATGCTCGCGCACCGCTTCGATGAAGTCCTTACGTCCGACAACCACGCCGGCCAGCAGATCGTTGTGTCCACCGAGATACTTGGTCGCCGAGTGGACGACGATGTCGATGCCGTGCTCGATCGGCCGCAGATTGAACGGTGTCGCCAGGGTCGCATCGATCATCGTCTTGACTCGACGGGCCTTGGCGACCTTGGCGAGTTCGGTGAGATCGATACAGTTCAGGTACGGATTGGTCGGACTCTCGCTAATGATCAGCTTAGTCTTGTCGGTGATCGCAGCGGCAATCGCTGACACATTGGGCTCAACGCAACTGTGCTCGATACCGAACTTGGCGAGGAACTCGCGCACGAACACCCGCGTCTTGCGATAGCTGTCGGCGGTGATGACGATGTGCATGCCCGGCTTGGCCATGGCCAGCAGGGTGGTGACGATCGCGGACATGCCGGTGCTGGTCAGCAGGGCGGCTTCCCCGCCATCCAACGCCGCGAGACGGGCCTCGGCGACCTCCTGGGTCGGATTGCCGTAGCGACCATATTCCTCGCCGCGATGGACCTCGCCGCGGAAGTACTGATGCAGTTCGGCGGTGTCCTGGAACGGGAAGGCTGTCGACAGGATGATCGGCGTGATCAGGCTGTCGTGTGCCTTGTCACGCGGTTCGCCGGCGTGCACAGCCAGAGTGTCGATCGATCGGGCCATTCAGCGATTCCTGGCAAACGTGGGGAAGGTCGAGGCGGGAGCGAAGCACTGTCCATCCCAGCGGAAGGCCCGGGCTTCAAGAACGCGGTGGGCACGCACATCGACTACCATCTGATAGAGATCGGGCCAAGTCGGTTGACCGTCGGGGGCAAAGGTCCGCACGTCCTCGGAGGAGAAGTAGGCACCGCAGTCGATATGGCTGTGCCAGATGCCCAGCCAGACTTCGCCTGCCGTCTCGGCCTCACGCACCGCCTTTGCAACTTTGGCCCCGTTCATAGCAAAATAGTCCCGCGATGTCCGGGGATATTCAGCAGGATCGGAGGCGTGCAAACGGTCGGCGAGATTATCCATCACGATCATGCGCGTGCAGTCTTCGCCCTCCGCCCTACCGAACAGCAACCCACAGGTCTCGGACGGGTAACCATTGGACGCGTGTACCGCGACCGCATCAATGACGGTCGAAGTCAGGGTCAGCATGGCGACCTCAAACTCCGAAACTCCGGGCTCCGCCGCATCATGCGACCGGCGTCAGCCAGGAGAGCCGCTGCGGTTCGCGACCATAGACCGCCTGTTCATAGGCCTCCTGGATTCGGCTGGTGATCGCGCCCCTCTCGGCTCCGACCTGACGTTGGTCAACCGAACGGACCCAGCTGACCTGACAGCCCGTGCCGACCAGGAAGATTTCATCGGCGACATACAGCTCGGTCCGGGCGATGGCACGTTCCTGGACCTGGATGCCAAGATCGCTGGCGAGTTGCACGATCGACCTGCGCGTGATGCCCTCAAGGATATCTGCGGTACGGTCAGGGGTGTGCAGGATGCCATCGCGCACGAGGAAGATGTTCTCAGCACTGCCTTCGCAGACCTGTCCACGATCGTTCAGGAAGATCGCCTCATCGTACCCATTCATCACCGCCTCGCTCTTGGCCAAAGCGCTGTTGAGATAGCCGCCCAAGGCCTTGGTCCGGGTCGGGATGCTGCTGTCAGCCAATCGGCGCCACGAACTGACGCACACGTTCAAACCCTTGGTGGTATCAAGGTAGTCGCCCAGCGGGATCATGTAGCACATGTAGCCGTCTGAGACCCCCTGCAGGATCGGGCCCATGCTGGTGCCGTTCTTGTAGACGGCCGGGCGCAGGTACACGTTCTGGGTCGGTCGGTTGCGTCGCACCGTCTCGACGGCGATGGCGCACATCTCGTCGACCGACGGTGCTTGCATCAACAGGGTTGCCGCGCTCCGCGACAAGCGCTGAAAATGTTCGCGCAAAAACAGCAGATTGATGCGACTACCATCCCAGTAGCCGCGAATGCCTTCGAAGCAGCCAGTGCCGTACTGCAGGGCGTGGGTATTGATCGGAACCTGGCACTCTGGGAGAGGCTTCCAGGAACCGTCGTGGTAGGCGAGGAATGGTGTAGCAGAGGTGGTCATGATGGCTCGGCGGGGCGGGGATTCTGGGTCGTACATCGCCATTGCCACAGGCATTGGTCTGCGGATGGTGCCGCGTACGTAAGCGAGGCGGCCCAAGCTGGAAGGGTCTGAGACTGTCCATTTGACGTCGCTTGGTTACTCACTATCCTGCTCCCCTCCTACGGAGCGAGCCGCCCATGACGATGGTCAATACGCAGTATGCCGAAGCGATCGCCAAGGTTGGCGGTTACTACAACTTCGTGACCATCATCAACCGGCGGCTCAAAGAGCTGAACAACGGGGCTCCCCCGATGGTCGCCCCTCCGGTCGGTGAGAAGAACTACGACAAAATCGACCTGATCGTTGCCGAGATCGAAGCCGACCTCCTCAAGATCAAGATCTAAAGCAAGTACTACAGCAAGTTATAGCCGCGAGCGGAACGCATCATGCACCAGACCACCTTCATCCATCCCTCCAAGATCCAGCGCAGCTGGTACCAGGCCAGCGCTAAGGGCCAGGTCCTGGGTCGCCTCGCCACCCGTGTGGCCAAAGTCCTGATGGGTCGCACCAAGGCCGACTGGACAGCGCACGTCGACAACGGCGATTTCGTCGTCGTCACCGACGCTGACAATGTCGCGGTGACCGGCAACAAGCTGGAAACCCACATCTACCGCTTCCACAGCGGCTATTTCGGCGGTCTGACCCTGATGCCGCTGGGCAAGCTGAAAGAGAAGCATCCCGAGCGCGTGATCGAACTCGCGGTCAAGCGGATGCTGCCCAAGACCATCCAGGGCCGCCACATGCTGAAGCGCCTGAAGGTCTACAAGGGCGCGACCCACCCGCACGTCGGCGCCAAGCCCCAGCTGCTGCCCTGATCCAGGTTGCAGTCTGGTGATTCAGCACCCTCGCGGCTTCCGCGAGGGTGCTTTGTTGTTGTCCAGGAGCGTTGCACACGCAGCCAACGCCAACCGGGCGCAGCAGTCGCCCACCCGTCACACCGGCCTAGCCTCCGCTCATGCTCCGCCTCGCCCTTGTACTCCTGGCATCCGCCGCCGCCCTCTTCGCTGTCGATGAGGCCGAGGTCCTGTCCGCAGCCCGGGCTGCCAGCAACGAGTATCAGAATCGTTTTCGGACCATCGCAGACGGCCTGATGGCCCCGACCGAAGGCGAACGCATCGAGGCAGCTTATGCCCTGGCTGGATTACGGGATCCGAGTTCGATTCCGGTCCTGATCCCGTGGTTGCTGAAGTCAAATCGTTCAAAGGCCGAGCAAATCGCCGGCGTCACCCTGTTAGGGCGGCTCGGATACCAAACGACGGTGGGGCAGCTCCGCTCGTTCGCCGCCAACAACGATCCCGAGGTCCGCAAGGCGGCCGTCTCAGCCCTGCATCAAATTGGCGCGATCAACGCCGGTGATTATATGCAGCGCGCCAAGGAGGAAGACAACGCTCTGCGCCTGAACTCACTGGCAGGTCTTGGACATCTCTCGCATGCTGAAGCCGGAGCGGCCCTGGTCGCGGGACTTGATCATGAGAGCAGCCTGGTACGCCAGACCGCCTGCATCGGCCTGGGTCGGCTGGGCGACAAGGCCCATGGCGAGAAATTGAAGATATCCCTGACCGATGCCGATCCAACAGTGCGTCGTTACGCCGCAGAAGCTTTGGCTAAACTCGACTATCGCGCCGCCATGCCAGACTTGCTGATGGCCTTAGAGGCCAATGTTGCAGGGATCTATATTGTGCGCGCTATGCGCATCATGATCGGCGAGGACTTCGGCTACAATCCGGCCGATCCGCTGCTGAAGCGACAGGAGGCGATCGAACGTGGGTTCGCCTGGATCACGGCAAATCCCGTCCAGTAACAAACACCGGACCAGAGCATCGCTGCGCGGTGACCTGTCCGAGCGCTCTCCGGATCCGCCATGAACCACAACGCACTCATCGACCGCCGCAACACCGGCAGCGAAAAGTGGGAACGCTGGGCCGGCCAGGATGTCCTGCCGATGTGGGTCGCAGACATGGACGGTGCTGCGCCACCGGTCGTGCTTGAGGCCTTGCACCGCAGGATTGAGCATGGGGTGCTCGGATACACCAGGACCATGCCCGGTTTCGCCGAGTCCCTGACCGGCTGGATGGAGCGTCGACATGATTGGCGGATCCACACCGATTGGGTTGTCTCTGCTCCGGGCATGGTCGTGGCCATGCACCAGGCAGCGCGGATCCTGGGCGAACCTGGCAGTGATGGTCTGGTTCTGACTCCGATTTATCCACCGTTTCTGCGCGCCCCAGGGCACGCAGGCCGGCGTTGCGTCCAGGTCCCGTTGGCTGGCGATCGCATCGATTGGGATGCACTGGAACGCGCCGCCACCTCGGCAGCACGCGTCCTGTGGCTGTGTTCACCGCATAACCCTACCGGGCGGGTATGGACGCGCGCGGAGCTGGAACGTCTTGCCTCGTTCGCACTCGGGCACGGTATGATCGTCGTCAGCGACGAAGCCTGGATGGATCTGGTTCTTGAACCAGGCTGCACCCACGTGCCGTTCGCCTCGTTGTCACCAGAGGTTGCCGCCAGCACCATAACCATCGTGGCTCCCTCCAAGACGTTCAATATCCCCGGACTTTCCTGCGCCGCTGTGATCATCTCCGACCCTGCACTGCGCGCCGCCTACACCAAGGCTGATCTCGGTCTGGTGCCCTGGGCCAACGTCATGGGCCTGATCGCCGCCGAGGCGGCATGGACCTCAGGCGACAGCTGGCTCGATAGCCTCCTGGTACAGTTGCGGGCGAATCGCGACGCCGCGCACCTAGCCGTCAATGCCATCAGCGGCCTCAAAAGCCGACTGCCGCAGGCCACCTACCTGACCTGGATCGACTGCACAGCACGTGGCTGGGACGATCCCGCAGCCACCTTTGAACGCGGCGGCCTCGGACTGTCCGACGGCAAACCCTTTGCCGGTCCGGGCTTCGTCCGACTAAATTATGGCTGCCCGGCAGACACGCTGGCCGAAGGCCTGAGGCGTCTGCGCAGCGCAGCGGTCTGAAAGCTAGGTCTTCCGCGGACGAAAGACGCCAGTCGCCTCGTCCTCTTCGTCGCGCGTCACAGGATATGTGGGGCCAACATAGAGGTCGTCCTCATCCTTCGGTTCCATCGACAAGGGCACGTGTTCGGGCTCCTTGACCGGTAGCTTGGGCACCCCCAACGGACTGCGCTCGTAGGGCGAACGGGCGGCATCCTCCTTCGACGCCACGGCACCCGCGGGCCCTGGTGACAAAGGCACATTCCCCTTGCTGGGCGGACGGACAGTCAGGCGGTGGATCGCCAGATTGACTGAGACATCGCTGCGTTCTGGCATCAGTTCGGCAAAGCGGCGGCGTAGCAGGCGTTGGCAGAACAGGTTCCGCTCAGTCACGTTGGGGACCTCCCACAGCGTGACGACGGCATCGATGACGATGCCGCGCTTGACCCGGTCCTCGTAGACCGAGACGCGCGCCTTGCGGATCTCACTCTCGCCTTCGATGGCGCGGGTCAGGGCCTCTTCGATCGCGACAAGATTCACCGAAATACGACCATTGTCAGTATTATAGCTGATTTCACGGCTCCGGCGCATCGACTGCAACCAGCGCAGTAGCCACAGCAACGGGCTGGAGAGCAGCACCCCGGCCATCGCCGAGGCGGCGAGCCGGCCAACCGTGTTGTCGCGCAGCCACAGCATGGCTGGTTCGACGGAATCAGGCCAGATGGTGAACGTGGCCAGCAGACCGCCAAGCGCGATGCCGATGACGAAGACCATCCAGCGCAGGAACGTGCGCATTCCCGTACCATCGGCTGATGCTCCGGGGGATCAATACCGGCCCGGATTCGGGCCGGGCAGCTTCCGGCAACCCCGTCTTGCCCAATCACATCCACATGGAGCATGCCGCCCGCATGACCGACCAGCGCCACGATGCCCGATACCAGGCCCGCGGAGTCTCCGCCGGCAAGGCTGAAGTCCACGCCGCCATTGACCGCATGGACGCCGGGATCTTTCCGGGCGCGTTCTGCAAGGTTGTCGCCGATGAGCTGACCGGCTCGGCCGAACATTGCATTGTATTGCACGCTGACGGCGCCGGAACCAAGAGTGCGCTCGGCTATCTGGCCTGGAAGGAAGGCTTCCCGATCGAGACCTGGCGTGGCATCGCCCAGGACAGCCTAGTGATGAATCTTGACGACTGTGCCTGTGTCGGCGCGCTCGGGCCATACCTGGTCTCCAATACCATCGGGCGCAACGCCCGCCGCGTGCCTGGTGAGGTCATAGCCCAGATCGTCGCCGGTTATCAGGCGGTATGCGACCTGCTCACCGCACGCGGCATCCGCTGCGTCATGACCGGCGGCGAGACCGCCGACGTCGGCGACCTGGTGCGCACCGCGATTGTCGATTCGACCATCGCCACCCGACTGCGCCGCGACGAGGTCATCGACGCGGCACGCATGGTTCCTGGCGATGTGCTGCTCGGGTTCAGCTCGACCGGACAAGCGGCGTGGGAATCCGTGCCCAACGCCGGCATGGGATCGAACGGCCTGACCGGGGCGCGGCACGACCTGTTCGGTGCCGACTACCGGACGAAGTACAGCGAGACCTACGCCCCGGAAACCAAGGCCGAGCTGGTCTATTGCGGACCGCACCGGGTCAGCGACCCGTTGCCCGGCGATGCGCGCTTCACTGTCGGTTCCGCGGTGCTGTCCCCGACCCGCACCTACCTGCCGCTGATCGCCGCCCTGCTTGCCGAACTGCCACGCCAGGACCTGCACGGTCTGATCCACTGCTCGGGTGGCGGACAATCAAAGATCGTTAAGTTCGGCGCCGCCGGCAATCGCTACGTCAAGGACACGCCGTTCGCCGTACCGCCGCTGTTCGCCGCCATCAAGGAGGCGACCGGCATGGGCTGGGCCGAAATGTACGGCACGTACAACATGGGCTGGCGCCTAGAGGCGGCGGTGCCAGCGGCGCGGGCCGAGGCGTGCATCCGCATCGCCACGGACTGCGCTATCGAGGCACGTATCGTCGGGCGCATCGATGGTGGGGCACCGGGCCGCGAGGTGGCGATCACGACGCCTGACGGGATCGCGACCTACCGATGAACCGACTCGCGGTCATCTGCTGCGTCGGCCTGACCCCGGACCACCTCGGCACCGACACGCCCAACCTAACCAGGTTGGCCTCGGCGGGATTCTCCGCACCGATGGAGACGGCCCTGCCAGCGGTGACAACGACGGCGCAGACCACCATGCCGGCGATCGACAGCGCCGCAAAACCAGTCGCTGCCACCAGGTTCTTCCAGTTCGCCTTCATCGAGAGTCTCCTTGTATCCGAGGCGCGTGAGTGGCTTCGGTGCTGCTCTCGTCTCCGATCCCGTGGGACCGTTACAGCGCAACCCCGCGGATCTACAT
>ENA-ORBV01005154-ORBV01005154.1-microbial-mat-metagenome-genome-assembly--contig:-NODE-5154-length-24305-cov-6.289954_pt1 | contig 24305 bp, 19 predicted proteins | sample MGYA00237777_ERZ505514 | MGnify/ENA primary metagenome ERZ505514 (study PRJEB26160, sample SAMN06269048) | microbial mat metagenome | isolation source: Oligotrophic lake microbial mat | place... | reverse complement strand
TTTTTCGTAATGAGCCAAAGGGCAGTCGGATATTCAAAGTCATGTTCGGTTGCCGGTGAATGGCTTGGAGAAAACCGCCCCGCATTAAGAACGCGAGTGAATATGTTCTGGATCCTTGTCTCAGACATCCTGATCCCGGCCCGTGGAGAGAGGATGAACGAGGAAACGAGCTGAGCCTGCCACGGCACAAACCAGATGAACTGTATCGTGGTGGAGCGCGACCTTCCGACTTCGCCAAGGCTACGACGAACAAGCCGGGCGCGCTGGGTGCTGGCTCACGTTGCAAAACCCGCCCGGAGGTCGGGTTCCACCACGGCAAAGGCACGCGCGGTGAATCTTGTGACCCGTGCCACTTCTCCATCACGTCAGGCTCCGCGCTCTCCGCGACCTCCGCGTTAATTGTATTTCATCCCAAATCGCGGCGCAGTTGAACTCACTCTAATTCCTCGGGGTCAGGATGTTTGAGGCGAGGCGCGCCCCGCCGCTCACAGTGAGTTGTCGAACTTCAGCGAATCGTCCTTCGGTTTTTTGGCGGACTGGCCGAAATTATAAATGAAGCCGAGATAAACGATCCGCGAACTGCGCCGGCGCATGTTCTCGCCGCGCAGCATCGGCGTGTCGAACACGGTGGTTTCCTTCAAGGAATTAAAGACGTCCGAAACCGTCAGGACCAGGGCCACTTTTTTCTGCCAGAGATCGTGCCGCAGCCCGGCATTGGCGACGTACGAGGGCCGGCGCGAGCCTTGCGGCGTCAGGCGGGCGGAGCTGTAGTTCGTGTTGAACTGGAATAGGGTTCGCGCCGACACATGCAGCGTCGCCCCGAGCTTGGCCGACCAGGAGACGTCTGACTTGGTCGAGGTGAAACCGAGGTCGGAAGCGTCGATGGTGTTGAAAAAAGTATTCGAACTAAAGTTCAGCGAGAGCAGTTTTCCCACCTCGGTGTTGGCGGTCAGCTCGAAGCCGGTAGCGCGATTGACCGCCAGATTTTCGCGGGTGGTCAGCAGGACGCCGCCGCCGATATCGCGCGTGAAGCTTGTGAAGCCGTGGTATGTGTAACGGTGGTAGAGCGTGGAGGTAATACTGGAGTCCCCTGGCTGAAAACTGTAACCGGCCTCGATCGAATGGATATCCTCGGGCTTCAGCCGCGGATTGCCGGCACGCAGATTAAACGGGTCCTGGTAATCAGGAAACGGATTGAGATCGTCGATCTCCGGGCGACGCACCCGATGGCTGTAGTTCAGTTGAAGCTCGTGCCGGTCGGTCGCATGGTAGGCAAGATGCAGCGTGGGATAGACGCGATTGTAGTCATTGGGAATGAGCTGCCCAGTGTTGACCAGCCGCGACTGCTGCGTCGTCAGTTCGGGTCGGAGGCCGGCGAGCAAACCGAATTTTCCGAAGGCTTGCCCGTACGTCGCGTAGAAAGCATGGTTGGTGCTGTTGATGATGAAACGGTTGGATTTCACCGTATCCTTCGCCCACTGGCCGGTCGTAAGGTTCAACGCCTCGGCGAATAAATCCGCATCCAACCGGTCGGACGTGCGCGTGTAGCCGACCTCAAGTTTGGCGGCATCGCCGAGCGGTCGTTTATATTCGATGATCGTCTCGGTGCCGCGTTCGCCCGCCTTGATCAGGGTGTTTTCGTAGGTCGTGGGAATGACGGGCGTCCGGTAGATATTCGCGTATTGGTTGTCCTCAATTTCATCGCTCCGGTAGGATTTGAACTCGACGTTCAGCTCGTGATCTTCCCCGGGGAAAGTGTGCTGCCAGTTCGCCCCCCATTCCAGGCTGCGTTCGAACTCGGGGTCGTAGCGGGTGCGATCATACTCGCTGGTCACCGTGCCGGCGCCATTGCGGAAAATATTTTGATCCGTTGCCCGGCGCTGGAAATCGCGGTGGTTATAGCTGGCCGTGAGCCCGAGCTTGTCGTGCTCGCCCGCGCTATATTCCACGCCCCCTCGGGCGATCCGCGTGAAGGGCCGGGCGCGATCAAGCGTGGTTTTTTCCACCTGCGTGACCACGCCAGTGACCGGATCAATGCTCGTCCGCGCTTCCGTCGCCCGCCGGAGCCGCACGTCGTGCCGCCCACTGAGGTTACCGGACAGGGTCCAGGGGCCGGAATGGTAGCCGGCCGTCACGCCCGCGTTGGCCCGGTCCTCATTGCCATAGGCGGTGGTGATCGTGCCGGAAAAACCGACGGCGTGTTTTTTCTTGAGCGAGATGTTGATAATACCGGCGGTGCCGTCGGGTTTGTATTTCGCCGAGGGATTCGTGATGACCTCGATCTTTTCGATGGAATCAGCCGGTAGTTGTTGCAACGCCTCGGCGCGGCTTTTGCCCATGAGCGTGGAGGTTCGGCCATTGATGAGGATCATGACGCTCTCGGAGCCGCGCAGGCTGACCTTGCCGTCGATGTCGACCTGCACCGACGGAAGATTCTGGAGCAGATCGCTCGCGGAACCCGTCGTGCTCTGGATATCCTTGCCCACGTTGTAGGTCTTGCGGTCGATGGTGTTCAGGAAGGCCTGCTGCTTCGATTTCACCTCAAATATTTCGAGCTGCACGGCGCGGCTCGTCACGTTCAACCCGCTAAAATCGTGCCGCAAGTGTCGCGCATCCATCGTGAAGGCCGGCGTGGTCTGCGCGTCCGTGCCGACGTAGTTGTAGACGAGCGTGTATTCCCCCGCCGGCACTTTTTCGAAGGAAAACCGGCCTGATTTGTCGGACACCGCGTTCTGCACGACCGTGCCGTCGGCTTGCCGCAGACTCACGGCGACGAATTCCACGGGCTCGTTCACGGCGAGATCGATCGTGGTGCCCGTGATCTCTCCCGTGGCTTGACTGGGCGCGGCACCGCCAGTTCGCACGGTTTTTGTCCCGTCAGATACCACCGCAATCTCGGCACGCGCCCAGGCCACGAGGAGGGACAAACCCAACAGGCAACGGAAAATGAGTTTTAACATAGCAGCGATCTTAACCAAAGCAGGATTACGGGAAGATGATAGCGCTCAAAATCCGTTTCTTTTTTCTTCGGCTGCGAGCGTGAAAACCAAACGCCCGCATTCCCGTGCCACCGTGAGCTGCCAGCCCATCGCGGTCGCAAAAGTCCGCGCGAGATTCAGCCCGAGACCGGCGTGCTCGCCCCCGGTGCGCGCCGCTTCCTTGCGCCAAAATCGGTCGAAAAGTTTCGCCACATCCTCGGGGGTGAGATCCGGGGCCGTATTCGCCACCTGCAATTTTCCCGCAGCGTTCCCGGTGATAATGATTTCTCCGGCCGGCGGCGTGTAATCCACCGCGTTATCGAACAGATTGGCCAGCAGTGACCGGAGCAAAACCGGATCGGCCGGTGCCTCGGCGACCGCGACCGCGAGCTCCACGCGCAGTCCGCGCGCCTGCGCCCGTGCCGCGAACGGACGCCAGACCGCAGCCACGAAGGGCGCGAGCGCCACCGCTTCGCACTGGGCGAGGAGCTGGCCGCGTTCACCCCGCGCCAGCGTGAGCAGCCGCGTCACGAGCGTTTCCATCTGCACCGCGATGGCGAGCGTGTCGCGATCAGCCTCGGGATCGCGCGCCTCGGGCCATTTGAGCGCGCACTCGGCGAGGCTGCGCAACTCCGCCAGCGGCGTGCGCAACTCGTGCGCGAGATCCGCGCTGAACCGGCGCTCGCGTTCGAACGAAGTCTCCAGGCGCGCCAGCAAATCGTTTAACCGTCCCGCGATCGGCCGCAGCTCGGCCGGCAAATCCTCCGCCGAAAAACGCGCCGCGAGCGAACCCGCATCGATCCGTGCCGCCAACTCCCCGAACTGGGCCAGCGGCACCAACCCGCGGCGCAAGACGCGCGGCACCACGAAAAAAACCGCCGCCAGCAACAGCCCGCCGCAGCCCGCCACCGCCGCCAACAATCCGCCCAGCGTCTCATCGAAATTCTTGCGATCCACCGCCACCACCAGCTCGGCCAGCATGGTCACCGCCCCAGGCCGGCTATCCGCAGATTTCGGTCTAAATAGAAAAACGACCGCCCGGCCCGGCCGGCCATTGGGCAACGTGAGATTCCAATACAGCGCTTTTTCCCTCGCGCCAACCGGCGGACGCGGGAGCAAACTCTCTTGCAACGAGGGTGAGCGGGCGATCATCGCAGCGCGGGTATCGCGCAGTTCGAAGTAGTGGCGCGCCCGGCCCGCCGCGAAGCCCCGCAGGATTTTATCCGAAAAATCCACCTCCACGCGGCCATTCTCCTGCTCCACCAAGGCGCTGACCCCGAGTGCCCGCGCTTCGAGGGCGGCGTCAAACGACCGCGTCAGTTTGTGATACATCACCAAATACAGTCCGAACAGCGCCAGCCCGAAGAGTACGGCGAGCACCCCGGATAATTCGCGGGTCAATTGGCGGCGCAGCGATTTCATGCCGTAGCCTCCAGCACATAACCGAGACCGCGCCGGGTATGAATGAGCGGCGCGGACGAGTCGGAGATGGCAATTTTTTTGCGCAGAATGCACACGGCGGAATCGACCACGTTGCTCATGGGATCGACCTGCCCGTCATAATTATGCTCTTCAATTTCGGCGCGAGAGACGACTTCGCCACGACGGCGGGCGAGGTATTCGAGCAGTTGATATTCGCGGGCGGTCAGCTCGACCGGCCGGCCGGCGCGCGTCACGATGCGGGCAGAGGCGTCGATCTCGAGGTCGGCGATCACCAGCTTCGTTTGCTTGGTCCCATAAGCGCGACGGCAGAGCGCTTGGACCCGAGCGAGCAGTTCATCGAGCGCGAAAGGCTTCACCAAATAATCGTCGGCTCCCGCCTGCAAACCCGTCACGCGATCCGCCACGGTATCGCGCGCGGTCAAAAGCAAAACATGCACCGGCCGACCACGCGCGCGCAGGGTGCGGAGGACTTCGAGTCCGTCGCGTTTCGGCAGCATGATGTCCAGGATGATAGCGTCGTAGTCGTGCGATTCCGCCAGCCAAAGTCCTTCCTCCCCGTCCGCCGCCGCGTCCACCGCATAGCCGGTGCGGCGCAGGGCCGTGGCGATGTTGCGCGAGAGACGCGGGGAATCTTCGACGAGGAGAATACGCATGACGGACAGTTCAAGCAAACGACCGAAGGAACCACTGTAGCGAGGCAAACATTACGGCAGCATGACGGTGGGCGACAGGGCAGAGCCCCCCTCCGCGATCACACCTCGATCACTTCAGCGCTGCGCCGACGCTTGATCACGGAGGCGACGATGATCGCCAATTCGAAAAGCAGGTACAAGGGGGCGGCAAACAATGACATGTTTAGCGGGTCCGTGGTCGGAGTCACGATGGCCGCGATCACAAAAATCACCACGATGGCGTGTCGGCGGTATTTTCGCAGGGTGGCCACTTCGATCAGGCCCATGTAGACGGCCAGCACCACGAGCAGAGGAAATTCGAAAGCCGCGCCCATCCCCAGCGTCAGCCACATCAGCAAACTGTAGTACTTGTCCGCCGTCCACATCACCGTGAAACCCATCGCCTCATTCAATTCCAACGCCACTCTGATACTACTCGGCGTCAGAAAATAATAGCCGAACGAGGCACCGGCGAGAAACAGGGCGAAAGCTGAGAGTCCCGCGGGAACAATCACCCGCAGCTCCCGCTTATGCAGAGCAGGCGCGATAAATTGCCCGATAAAAAAAAGCCAAAACGGTAAGGACATCACCACTCCTCCCATCACACAGATATTGATGATGACCGAAAAAACACTCATCGGGCTATTGGTCACCAGCACGGTTTTCATGTGCGGAAAAGCTTCTTTGACCTGATCGAGCGGCCAATTCAGGAGCAGCGACGCATTGTCCATCTGGTAGGCGATAATCGTCACGAAGATCGCAAACACGATCGCGCACTTCATCAGGGTCCCCCGCAACTCCTCCAGATGACCGAGGAATCCCATGACCTTGCCCTCCTTCCCGGCGGAGGCATCGATTTCATCTGCTTGGTCTGTCGGTTTTTCGGTCACGAACCGCTTTAGAAACATCTTTGCCCCGCTTCGGCAATAGCCGTCTTTAAAGCCCGCCCTTTTAAGCCCCCGAGCCACTGGCCTCTGGCCCCGCAAACCAACCCGGCAATCCGGTCGCGGGATTGATCGAGTAATTTCCCCTGAATCCGGGAGCTTCCGCCGCCTGCCCTGAGTGCATCGAATGGGTTGACACCCCTCGCCCCGCTCGCTCGGATGGCCCCTCTTTTCTTAAACAACCATGGCTAAAAAAACCTCCCCCAAGAAGCCCGCCAAAAAGGCGCCTTCCAAAAAGAAATCGTCCGCTCCGGCGGCCAAGTCGCTCAAATACGTTTATACGTGGGGCGCAGCGAAAGCCGACGGCAACGGCGGCATGAAGAACCTCCTCGGCGGCAAAGGCGCCAATCTCGCCGAGATGACCCGCATCGGCCTGCCCGTGCCTCCCGGTTTCACGATCACGACCGAAGTTTGCACTTATTTCTACGCCAACAAACGCACCTATCCCGCCTCGTTGCAGGCCCAGATGGAAGCCGGCGTGAAAAACATGGAGAAGATCATGGGCTACAAGTTCGGTGACTCCACCGGCTTCCCCCTCCTCGTCGCCGTCCGCTCGGGGGCCCGCGACTCGATGCCCGGCATGATGGACACTATTCTCAATCTTGGCCTGAACGACGACACCGTTCTCTCCCTCGCCGCCGCCACCAAGAACGAGCGCTTCGCCTGGGATTGCTACCGCCGCTTCATCCAGATGTATTGCGACGTCGTCATCGGCGTGCAAAAACGCGAAGGCGAAGACCACGACCCCTTCGAGTCCGTCATCCACAACTTCAAGCACGAGACCTACCACCGCGACATCGTCGACAGCGAACTAACCGCCGCCGACCAGCAGGAACTCGTCAAGCGTTTCAAGGCCATGGTCAAGGAACGCACCGGAAAATCCTTCCCGAACAACCCTTGGGATCAGCTCCGTGGAGCCGCCGGAGCCGTGTTCGGTTCCTGGATGAATGACCGCGCCAAGGTTTACCGCGCCAAGTACAACATTCCTTCCGAGTGGGGCACCGCCGTCAACGTGCAGGCCATGGTCTATGGCAACACCGGCGAGACCTCCGGGTCCGGCGTCGCGTTCACGCGCAACCCGGCCAACGGCACGAATGAATTCTACGGTGAATTCCTCCTCAACGCCCAAGGCGAAGACGTCGTCGCCGGCGTCCGCACACCCGAGCCCGTCTTGAAGTTGAAGGAACAGATGCCGAAGTCCTACGCCGAACTCATGAAGGTGCGCGCCACCCTCGAGAAACATTTCAAGGACGTGCAGGACATCGAATTCACGATTCAGGAAGGCAAGCTGTTCATGCTCCAGACGCGTAACGGCAAGCGCACCGCCGCCGCCGCGCTGAAGTTCTCCATCGATATGGTGAAGGAGAAACTCATCAACTGGGAAACCGCCATCATGCGCAACCCCGCCGACCAACTTGAGCAATTGCTCGCGCCGATCTTCGATCTCGCCGAGGTTAAGAAGGCCGCCGTCATCGCCACCGGTCTGCCCGCCGGCCCCGGTGCCGCCACGGGTAAGATTTATTTCAACGCCGATCGCGCCGTCGTCGCCGCTGAGAAGGGAGAGAAAGTTCTCCTCGTTCGCGTCGAGACCTCGCCGGAAGATCTGCGCGGCATGATCGCCGCCGAAGGTATTCTCACCGCTCGCGGTGGCGTTTCCTCGCACGCCGCTCTCGTGGCCCGCCAAATGGGCAAAGTCTGCGTCTGCGGCGCGGCCTCGCTCCAAGTCGATTACGACAAGCGCAGCGTCACCGTTGGCGGCTCGACGTACAATGAAGGCGACTTCCTCTCCATCGACGGCACGATCGGCACGGTTTACGCCGGCCAGATCAAGACCGCACCTTCCGAGATCGTGGCCGGCCTCATCAACGGCGACAAAGCCGCTCAAGCCACCGAGAAATTCAAGAGCTACGTCCAGCTCATGAAATGGTGCGCGCAAGCCACCAAGCTTCAAGTCCGCACCAACGCCGACACTCCTGAGCAGACTGCCCAGGCCATCGCGTTCGGCGCCGTCGGCATCGGCCTCACTCGCACCGAGCACATGTTCTTCGAAGGCGACCGCATCGACTCGATGCGCGAGATGATTCTCGCCGGCAACCTCACCGACCGTCAGGCCGCGCTCGCCAAGCTCCTCCCTTATCAACGCGCGGATTTCTACGGAATCTTCAAGGCGTTGAAAGGCTTCCCCGCCACCATCCGTTTCCTCGACCCGCCCCTGCACGAGTTCCTCCCGAACTCGAAGGAGTCGCAGATGGATCTCTCCCGGAAGCTCAATATTCCGGTCGAGAAAATCATGCACCGCGTCCACGAGCTGCACGAGTTCAACCCCATGCTCGGTTTCCGTGGTTGCCGTCTGGGCATCAAGTATCCCGAGATCACCGCCATGCAGGCGCGCGCCGTCTTCGAGGCCGCTGCGGATGCGAACAAGGATGGCTTCAAGGCCAAGCCCGAAATCATGATCCCACTCGTCGGCTTCAAGAAGGAACTCGATCTCCAGACCGAGCTCGTTCACCAAGTCGCCAAAGCCGTCATGGCCGAGAAGAAGACCAAGATCGCTTACACGGTCGGCACAATGATCGAGATCCCGCGCGGTGCCCTCACGGCCGACGAGATCGCGAAAACCGCCGAGTTCTTCAGCTTCGGCACCAACGATCTCACGCAGACCTGCCTCGGCATGTCGCGCGACGATTCCGGTTCCTTCCTCGGTGCTTATCAAGAGTCCGAGATCATGAAGAAGAATCCGTTCGCCTCCATCGATCAGACCGGCGTGGGTCAGCTCATGCAGATCGCGATCGAGAAAGGCCGGAAGACCCGGCCCGACATCAAGCTCGGCATCTGCGGCGAACACGGTGGCGATCCTGATTCCGTGAAGTTTTGCCATAAGCTCGGCCTTAGCTACGTCTCCTGCTCACCGTACCGCGTGCCCGTCGCGCGTCTGGCCGCCGCTCAAGCGGCTGTCGCGGACATGAAGAAGTAAGCGACCGCAGGAGCGGCTTTACGCCGCGATTCTTTCGAGGCCCCGGTGAACCACCGGGGCTTTTTTATGGGCGCACCTCAATAGGCACCACCCGATCCCTGTAATATCCAGCACCCCATGCTTGAGGACTGTATGATCGGAGCCGCCAAGGCTGGCAGAGAACCGCCCGAGACGAGGCCCATCACTCCACCGGCCGCAATCGCACGATGCGACCCTCGGTCTCTTTCGGGCGGCTGTTGAGGAGGATGTAGACGAGTCCGTCCGGACCCATGCAGATGTCACGCACCCGGCCGTGGTTCTTGAAAATAACTTCACGATGCGTGACCTTGCCGTCCTTCACCACCAGACGATGCACCTCTTCCTTGGCCAGACCGCCAGCGAAGAGGTGGTCCTTCCACTTGGGAAACTTGTCGCCCTCGTAAACATCCAGCCCACAGGTCGCGATGGACGGCGTCCAATAGATCACCGGGTCGATCATGCCCGGCAACGTCGTGTAGGGCGTCATCGGCGTGCCATTGTAGTTCATGCCGTAGGAAGCCATGGGCCAGCCGTAGTTCTGGCCGCGTTGAATCAGATTCAGCTCATCGCCTCCGCGCGGACCATGCTCCGTCTCCCACAATTCACCCGTCACGGGATGCCGCACCAAGCCCTGCGGGTTGCGGTGACCGTAACTCCAGATGGTGGGAAACGCGTCGGGCTGGCCGACGAAAGGATTGTCGGTCGGGATACGACCATCATCGAAGATGCGGTGGATCTTGCCGTTCGGCCGTGTGATGTCCTGCGCGTGGTCGCCCGTGCCGCGTTCCCCTATGCCGAAGAACAGGTAGCCCTCGTGAAACACCAACCGGCCGCCAAAGTGCACGTTGCTCGTGCGATAAAACTTCACGTCGGCGCGGAAGATCGTCTGCTCATCCACCCACTTGCCGTCCTTGATACGACCGCGCACAATGGCGGTCAGGCTGGCGTCCATGCCGTCGAGATTCTGCGGGTCACTGTAGGAAAGATAGACCCAACCATTCTTTGCATAGTCGGGATGCAGCGCCACCTCGAACAAACCTCCCTGCCCCTTCGCATAGACGGCCGGAAGACCGATGATCGGCGCAGACACCTTGCCCTCTGCTTCGATGAACCGCAGACGACCCGGCCGTTCAGTTACCAGCATGCGTCCGTCTGGCAGCCACGTCATCGACCACGGCGTCTCAAGATCCTTCACAAAGGTCTCGACCATGAAATTATGAACCTCGCTCTCGTAGCGCCCATCCGGGGCCACCTGCGGCACAGGATTCGTCACGAGACTCGCCGCATAGACCTGTTCGCGAATATAAACCGCCAACGCGCGGATGGTGTCATCAGCGAGGAACGACCAGGCCGGCATCGCAGTCTCGGGCACGCCGCCTTTGATCGTCTTGAACAGGCTCTCCGAATCATCGCCATGCTTCCACTCAGGTCCGAGCAGCGTCGCCCCAACCCCACCCTCGAGCTTCACCCCGTGACAGGCCGCGCAATAGAAAGCATAGACTTGGTCGATTTTGATGGGCATGCCGTCCGTATTTGGCGGTATGGGCGCCACGACGGGAATCGGCATGGGCATGGCCACATCTGCCGGTTTTTGCGCGCGCAGCGTTCCGACCAAACCAAGCAAGCTGAATGCGAGAAAACGGCAGGGAAAGAAAAGTTTCATGAGTGATGGCAAAAAGACCGGGTTTCAGAATTCCGCAATAGAGGAATCCCCCGCCGTTCCATAGAGGCAAAAATACCTGACTCGCCGCCGGGTCCTCTTTTCGCACGCTCCTACTCAGGTCCACCCACCCCCACCGCGTGGATCACCGAAACTCACGGAGGAAGCTGACGGAGAGGGGTAGGCTCAGATCCGCGGACAAAAAGTGATCCTCGATTCCGACCTCGCCGAAATCTACGGCGGGCTCACGAAAGACCCCAAGCATGCGGTCAAACGAAACCTCAAGCGCGGCCCAACAGATTTCCTTTTCCAGCTCACTCGCGACGGAGTAATCCTGCCCATAGAAGAGAAGCTTCACGTTCCGACACTCCCAGCCCCAGACCCGCAAGTTCAGGAACTTTTTTCGCCCGTCCCCGATGCCAGGGCACCGGCACCCCGCCGCAAAGCGGTCGCGTCATTCAAAGTCGCAATGGGCGACCTTAAATCACCCTTGCAGGGATATATCGTTACGTAACGTTTTATCCGTGCCGTACGAGCAACTCGCCAAGGCCCGGCTGACCGCCGCCCTGCGTCGCCTCTCCGAGCTGGCCACGGTCGAAGGCCTCGTACTGCAGCTCGCGCTCTACAGCGGTGCCGTGTTCACCCTTGTCTACGGCTCGCGTGAGACCACCAAAGACGTCGTTGCCATCATCAAACCGGCAGAAGCGGAGACCCGGCTGGTTAAAGCAGTCGCGAAGGAACAAAACCTTCCCGAGGACTGGTTGAACGGGGAAGTCGGACAATTTCTTACACCCCACGATCAGCGACGACATTTTCCGAGCAAAGAATTCGAACCTGGTCTCTCGATCACTATCCCCACCGCGAACTACCTGCGCCTTGAAGCTCAAGGCCTCTCGCCCGCCTTTGCTCGGATATCCCGGGGATGAACCAGACATCCGCTTTCTGCTCCACAGAATCAAGCCAGACAGTCTGGAAACTGTGGATGGAATCTTTGAACGCTTCTTTCCCGGCGAAATCCTGCACGAGTACGCCCGTAACTTGGTCGTCCGCCTGCTGTCGGAAATCTCCAAGGAGCCCTTCACCCGATGACTAAGCGTCCGCAAAACTTGGCCGAAGTCGCCCAACGGGGCAACGATCTACATAGCTTCGGCTGGGAATTTCAAGTCTGGCTCCATACCATGCGCACCATTCGTTCGCGCGCCGTCTTGGCCCGCGCCCTCAACCCAGAACCAGTTCTGTTGAAAAAACGCTTTCCCGAGGGACGTGTCGCCGACGCTTGGCTCGCCGCCTACGCGGAGCATGCGGCTACACTCGTCGGCTTGACTGTTCCCACTTGGGCTCGCCGTTCCAATCGTAGTTTGTCCGCGCCATGGTTCAGTGTTGAAGCCCTGGCCGAACGCCGTCTTGCGCTGCGGGACAGCCCGCCTGCCTTCAAAAAACGCAATCTGTTCACGCCAAAAGTCGATCTCCCCCTTCGTCTGCGCGCCGGGCGGCCGCCCAAAATCCGCCGAGGAAAAACACCGCACCTACGCTGAGCGCCAACGCCGCTTCCGCGCCCGCCGCGCCTTCTAGTGGGAACTCCACCGCCACGCCGCGACCATCGCCATGGCTGAAAAGAGCTAAGTCGTAAGCGAAATTTTAAGCCTCAATCAACCGCATCTAGCCGTTTTTGTTTTCACCAAAAACCATTCTCCGCCAAGGCCGCTGCGAATCGCAACGGGAGTATCACCGGAGAAACGACCAAGGCCCACTCGGTAGACTCAGACATGAATGGCGCTAAGTTAAGGAGGTTGGTCGTCATGCTACCATGCGTGATCAGGCCAACTATTTTGCATGAGGCAGGTAGGGCCGGCCCTTGTGGCCGTGCCGGAGGGCGCACCTGAAACGGCTCGCCCACAAGGGGCGGCCCTACGAAATTCCGCAGCAAATCATCGCTGACGAAACGGCAGGCAGTCGACGATCATGCCGCTCAAACTAGCGCCATTCGACTCGGACATCCTGATCCCGAGGAATGAGCGTGAGCTCAACTCCGCCGCGAATCGGAAAAATACCTTTAACGCGGAGGAGGCGGAGAGCGCGGAGCCTGACGTGATTTCACTCCGCGTCCTCCGCGAGCTCCGCGTTAAACTATCTGGTTGGGTCGGGCTGTTTCCTGATCTTCCATTCACTGGATTGCGCCGTAAGTTATTCGCGGGTGGGCTGAAATTCCGGGTGGTGATGTCAGGAACATTTTTCGCCAAGCCAAGCAATCCGGGTTTAAGTAGGTTTGAAGATGTCTCGCGAAGGAGTCGAAGGGAGCGAAGGAATCCGAACTAATGGCCTTCGTAACCTTCCCCTCCTTCGCGGGACACTTTCTGTTTCAAGCTCAGTTCGTTTCCTCGTTCATCCTCTCTCCACGGGCTGGGATCAGGATGTCTGAGACTCGCGTAATTGCGCCCCGATCCGCAGCACGACCAGGCAGACGTTTTCGCGCCCCACACGGTCGTCCGAGTAAAGGCAACCCCACCTCCGCTCCGTCATTTTCAATATTGCCGATCGTTCCACGCATATGTTCACAAATTTCCGTCTGACGATAGTCATTTCGTGCATACAACATCTTTCATGATGTTTCACGGTTCGAGCGTGCCCGCTTCACCGCAGACGGCTTCGCTTCCATGGCTTGGAGCGCGCAGAATTCTCCCACCGGTATTTTGCATTTTGCACGCGGGGGACTTAGCGTAGCGGCGTGCCCCAACCGAATCCGCCCATCGATGCCGCAGCACGCATCGGTCATGTCCACCTGAAAGTCGCCGATCTCCAACGCGCGCTCGACTTCTATTGCGGCGTTCTGGGCTTCCAACTGATGCAACGCTTCGGCACGCAGGCGGCCTTCATCTCGGCCGGCGGCTATCATCATCACATTGGGCTCAACACGTGGGAAAGCGCGGGCGGTAATCCGCCCGCAATCGACACGACCGGTCTGTACCACGTCGCCATTCTCTATCCCACCCGCGCCGCACTGGCCGATGCGCTGCGCCGACTCACCACCGCCCGCATCCCACTCGACGGCGCGTCGGACCACGGCGTGAGCGAAGCACTCTACCTGCGCGATCCTGACGGCAACGGCGTGGAACTCTACCGCGACCGCCCGCCGCTGGATTGGCCGCGCAGTGCCGATGGATCACTGGCGATGGTAACCGGGCCGCTGGATCTAGAAACCCTGCTGGCGGAAGCGCGCTGATTCCTCGCTGGATCACACACTCCTTCTGCCAGTCGCGCCAGATCCAGCGCAGCATGTCGGGCAAGATCGCGCCACCGTGTTTTTCGGAGTGGTGGCCGTCACCCCAGATGTGATTGCTGTCGTAGCGCGGGCCACCGGTCTTTTTTTGATCAGCATTCACGTTGGCAAATTCGAGGGCGGAGAGCATCCGTTGGTTCGCGAGAAACCAATTGCCCCACTGACTATTCGCCTCGTTCGAACCGTCCTAAAGAAAGATTCGAATCGGCTTGGGTGGATGGCGCCGGATCAGCGTCGGATACATGTCGCCGCCAAGCATCATCGGATGGCCCTCATGCGCGCGCTGGTAGCCGATGGAAACATAACTGCCGATCATGCTGATCACCTTGCGAAACTGATCGGGCCGCTCCCACGCCACGGTCCAAGCACAGATCGCGCCGCTGCTCGTCCCGCCAATCACGCGGTTCTCTGGATCATCCGTCAGGCGGTATTTCTTTCCGACCTCCGGCAAAATTTCCTCAACGAGAAACCGCGCGTAGTTGTCATTCAGCGCATCGTATTCGGGTGCGCGGTGGTCGGGATTGCTCAGGCCAAGATTGTCGGGATATTTTTCGCTCAGATTTCCCGGGGTAATAAAGAGGCCGATCGTCACGGGGATTTCCATTTTATGGATCAGGTTTTCCAACACCTGCGGCACGCTGAGTGCCCCCCGGGATGAGTGGCGCGCTGGCCGTCTTGAAAAACGCAGACGGCGGCGGATTTTTCAGCGCGGTATTGCGCGGGCACAAAAATCCAATACCGGCGCACCGTGCCGGCAAAAATCCGACGGTGAAACTCCAAGGGTCCCTCGAGTCGCCCCTGCGGCACACCGGGCTGCGGCAGGGAATCCGCCGTGAGCGGATAATCGTTCGGCTTGCTCTGCGGTCCAACCGCATCGACCGCAGAAAGAGAAGCGGCACCGATTAGGAGTGCACCGAGAATCAGAGAAACCATTTTCATGAGGTAAAAAGGAGTCGCGCGAATCAGCCAAGGTTGAGCGACAAAGAGCGCAAAAGGCACAAATAAATCCGCGCATTTTTCGCTTGTTGCTGAACGGGGGCGAAAATTCTGCGCCCGCGCTTCCGCCAGCGGACCCATTTCAAGAAACCGCTGCATGCATACTTGTTGTCTCAACCGCCTAATAAATTCGTCCGCCATCGCGCGATCAAGGCGACCCTCATAACGAAAACTAAGATCCGAAGCCGGAATAAATCGGAAAGTGGAAATTGTTACCCGTGATGAAGCCGCGAGGATAGTTTGCGCCATTGCGGTGCAGCCCAAGAAGGAGGTGGAGAGGCCTAACTGAACAAAATGGTGTTCGCTGCATAAAAGATACCCGCATTGGGTCGAGCTATTCGTTCTGTGAATAACTTCGCAAGTCCAAGATAGATGATGGGTTAATCATTGGCCTCCGCAAATCCTCGGAGAATTTCTCCTCGCCCCTCAGTTATCGCTCTCAATCTCGTTCGATCTCAGCCGATTATCTTATGTTTACCAAAGACTACTGCATGGCCGCCACCCAGCAAATCACCGAAGCTATCATTCAAAAATCAATTTTTGATGCGGTGAGAAATGTCACCAAGACGATGCTGAGCCGGGATATCACGTTGGTCAGCCAAGCCCGTGAACCGTTTGCCGGGGCCAGCTACGAAATCATCGATACGGTCGGATTTGCCGGTGATATCAACGGCACAGTCTATCTTTGCATGTCCGAAAAATTTGCCTTCCATCTCATCGGTTTGATGCTGGGCATGACACAGCACGAAATCGAATTGGGCGGTCCCGATGTGATCAAAGATGCGATCGGTGAACTCACCAATATGACGGTAGGCGGCTTTAAAAACCAACTCTGCGATATCGGGTTCCCGTGCATGCTGAGTCTTCCCGCCATCATGCGCGGCACCCGCCTCGCCATCGCGCCCAACAAATCGACCGCTTGCCATGTATTCGAGTTTAAGTGCGATGGGCACACATTGGTCGCGGATATCCGGTTGAAAGCGGATGAGTAAAGACGAGTGCCTCGCGGAGTGAGCACCCCCATTTATCTGGGGAGCGAGATAGCCGACCCTCGGGACGCCCGCACCGTCAGTGGTGGCAGTTTTCAGCTCAGTTCCGATCCGACCAACGAACCTGATCCAAGGTCTCCCGCATCTGCTGGCCGATACGGAGGACCACGTCACATACCTTTTCGCGTACAATCCAATCTTGTGGGGAAACGTAGCAACCCCGGCGTTCCCCTTCCAGCCACGTCTCATCATGGATGATCTGGTGGATCATCATCAGCTGATGCCGCATGATCGGGTCGTGAGATTCCATTGCAGAAAATCGGGTATTGTTCATCGGAAAGGTCCTTGGATTAAAAGTATGACCAGCAGCGGCATTGGGACCGTCAACCAAGGAGTAACCGGCAATTCCCGAGCCAGAAAATCCACCAAAACACGGCCTAACTATAGGCAGGACTTTTCCCGCCCAAGCTAACACGATTCTTATCAGGATGGGATCAATGCTCCTCAATAAACTGATCACTCGCGGTGATATCGAGCCAACTTCAGATGAGTATTGGTCAGCAGACTGAACGACCAAATCCGGCTTTTTCTAACAAATTTAGGCTTGGGCAAACTTGCTTGCATTCCGCCCTTGACCCGCATCCACGGGAGGGCTTCTTTCGGCGCTCCTTTGCCTGATGGTGTAATGGTAGCACAGGCGACTTTGACTCGCCTAGTCATGGTTCGAATCCATGTCGGGCAGCCATTCGACGCGCCGTCCAAGCACGGCTTGCTCATGGCCTGCGGCCGGCATACACAGACGTCATGAACGCGTTGATTGCCGAAGCGCGGCGAATGGCCCCGAGCCTGTCAAGGGGCATGCCGGTGGTCTATTTTCTACGCCTTGAATCCGGTATCATTTACATCGGCGCCTCGACGGATTTCCCCCAACGGCTTGACGATCATGTTTCAGGGCAAGCTTGTCGAACCACACAACTTGATCATCCCGCCGCAGTGCTCCGGGTCGAAATCCACGCTTCCGCTTGCTACAGCCGTCCATCAGGAGCGGCCGCTCATGGGTTGGTTCCGAATGAAAAAACCCGCGTTAGTCGGTGGTCCTCGGCCCGCCTTCAAGAACTTTCTCAACGACACATTTGCATCCGCACCTGCATAAATCCCGGCTCAAGCGCGGGAGACGTGCTAAATCGGAAGCCCTCCTTTGCCGCAATGAGAATAGTCTCGTAAGCTCAGCCGCACCCGCTACTGAATCGCGCCCGCCCCACTCCGTAACATTTGACTCGATTGATTTTCTGGCAGAATTATTCTCCACCCTATGAAACGCCTACTCCTCTCCGTCTGCTTCGCGCTCACCACCGCCGCCGCTCTGCCCGCCGCCGATGCCCTGATGAACGCTTCCGCCCGCCAAGTGCTTTCACTCAACGGCCGCTGGCACGTGATCGTCGATCCCTACGACAGCGGTTATTTCGACTACCGGCTCAAACCCCACGATGCCGCCCCCAATCCCACCGGCGGATATTTCCTTGATCGCAAACCCGCCAACCCCAGCGAACTGATCGAATACGATTTCGATCACAGCCCCTCGCTCCAGGTGCCGGCTGATTGGAATTCCCAGGACGATAAACTTTTCTATTACGAAGGCACCGTCTGGTATCGTCGTCTCTTCGACTACACCGCGCCCGCCACCGACCGCCGACAGTTCATTCATTTCGGCGGCGCCAACTATGAGGCAAACGTTTATCTAAACGGGAAAAAACTCGGGCGTCATGTCGGCGGATTCACCCCGTTCCAGTTTGAAGTCACCGGCAAATTGCGCGCCACGGGCAACTCCCTTGTCGTCCGCGTAAATAACCAGCGTCATCCCGATGCCGTCCCGACCGTCAACACGGACTGGTGGAACTATGGCGGCCTCACTCGCGATGTTATGCTGCTCGAAACCCCCGCCACCCATATCCGCGATTACTCCGTCCATTTGAAGCCCAGCGCCCACGACCACCTCGCGGGCTATGTCCAGCTCGAGGGCACTGCCCTCGCCCAGAAAATCACGCTGGAGATTCCCGAGTTAAAAATCTCCACGGAAGTCACGAGCGACGCGTCCGGCCGCGCCACTTGGGATTTCGCCCTGACCGGCGCCACGCTTTGGTCGCCCGAAAATCCGCGGCTTTACGAGGTAATCCTGTCCGCCGGTGCCGACCGCATCGCCGAAAAAATCGGCTTCCGCACCATCGAGACGCGTGGCACCGATATTCTGCTGAACGGCAAATCGGTCTTCCTGCGCGGTATTTGCCTGCACGAGGAAAATCCCTTGCGCGGCGCTCGCGTCACCACCCCGGAAGAGGCCCGTCTGCTGCTCGGCTACGCCAAGGAACTCGGCTGCAATTTCGTCCGTCTCGCCCACTACCCGCACAACGAATACATGGCCCGCATCGCCGACGAGCTGGGCCTGCTCCTCTGGGAAGAAATCCCGGTTTACTGGACGATCCACTGGGACGACCCGGCGACGTACGCGAATGCCGCGAACCAATTATCGGAAGTGATCGCCCGTGATCGCAACCGCGCAAGCGTCATCATCTGGTCGATGGCCAACGAAACCCCGGTCTCTCCTGCTCGCACCACTTTCCTCAAAAACCTCGTCACCCTCACCCGTAGGCTTGACCCGACGCGCTTGATCTCCGCCGCAATGGAACGACACGCCGATCCCGCCGATCCCGCCACCAGCATCGTCGAAGATCCGCTCGCCGAAGTCACCGACATCGTCAGTTTCAACCAGTACATCGGCTGGTACGACGGCCTCCCTGACGACTGCCCGAAAGTGAAGTGGGTGGTGAATTACAACAAGCCCGTCATCATCAGTGAATTTGGCGGCGACGCCCTCCAAGGCCTGCACGGCGACAAACTCACCCGCTTCACCGAGGAATATCAGGAAAATCTTTATCAACAAACTTTGCCCATGCTGGAAAAGATTCCGCAACTGCGCGGCATGACTCCTTGGATCCTCTGTGATTTTCGCTCCCCGCGCCGTCCGTTGCCCCACATCCAGGACGGCTGGAATCGCAAAGGTCTCGTCGGCCAGAACGGCACCAAGAAAAAAGCCTTTTTCATCCTGCAGAAATTCTACGCGAAGAAAGCGGCCGAAGCGGGCCCTTGACGGATTACTGAAGGAAGGGGGCCTCACCCCGCTAAATTGCCGGGCCGTGGCGTGCGACGGCCGTGGCCTCAACGGCGCTGCAAACGTACGAATTACGCGGTTTCCCACCCTCATCTCCACCATTGACGCGGCTTTTAGCGGACGGTTTTATCCTCCCTCATGCCTAACAAGTCTACCGCTACCCCGGTTCTCAAATATAAGCGCATCGTCCTGAAACTCAGCGGCGAAGTATTGCGCGGCAAGGGCACCGAGCCCATCGACGCCGTCACCCTCGAACGCATGTGCGGCCAAGTGAAAGAAATCCACGACCTCGGCGCCCAAGTGTGCGTCGTGATCGGCGGCGGTAATATCTTTCGCGGCCTCCAAGGCGCCAAGCGTGGCGTCGACCGCACCACCGGCGATTACATGGGCATGCTCGCCACCGTCATCAACGGCCTCGCGATCATGGACACCCTTGAAAAAATGGGCGTCAGCACCCGCGTCCAATCCGCCATCCCGATGAACCAGATCGCTGAACCTTTCATCATGCGCCGCGCCATCCGCCATCTTGAGAAAGGCCGCGTCGTCATCTTCGTCGCCGGCACCGGCAACCCGTATTTCTCCACCGACACCACCGCTGCCCTGCGCGCCTCGGAGTTGCACGCCGACATCATCATGAAGGCCACCAAGGTGGACGGCATCTATGACAAAGATCCGAAGAAGCACCCCGACGCCGTGAAGTACGATAACCTCACTTTCATCGACGCGCTCAAGCAGCGCCTGAACGTGATGGATTCCACCGCGTTCTCCCTCTGCCTCGACAACAACGTCCCGATCCTCGTCTTCAATCTCGACGACCCGCACGCCATTCGCAAAGCCGTCTCCGGCCAAAAAATCGGCACACTGGTGCAGAACTAAGAAAGTCGAGAGCTGAGAGTCCAGAGTTGAGAGCCCGACCACCACGCCTCTTCTCACCGACTCAGCCTCTCAACCCTCAACTCTAAACTCTCAACTTTCCCCTCCCCCACCCATGCCCTCAAAAATCCTCGCTGATGCCACCGCCCGCATGAAAAAATCCGTCGAGCACACGCTCCACGAATTCAGCACCATTCATACCGGCAAAGCCTCCCCCGCCATGGTCGAGTCCGTGATGGTCGAAGCCTACGGCTCCATGATGCCACTCAAAGGCTGCGCTGCCATCACCACGCCCGATGCCCGCATGATCCAAGTCCAGCCCTGGGACAAAGGTCTCCTCCGCGCCATCGAGAAAGCGCTTCAGATGGCCAACATCGGCGTCAATCCGATCATCGACGGCAGCCTCATCCGCCTCCCCTTCCCTGAACTTTCCAAGGAGCGCCGCGTCGAATTCGTCAAGACCGCCAACCGTCTCGCCGAAGAAGGCCGCGTCGGCGTTCGCCACGTACGCCGCGACGCCCTCGAAGTCGCCAAGAAACAAAAGAAAGACGGCAAGATGGCCGAGGACGAAGAAAAGCGTCTCGAGAAAGACATCCAAGCACTCACCGACAAATCGATCAAAGACATCGACTCCGCCCTCGCCAACAAGGAGAAGGAACTGATGTCGGTCTGAGGAGGAATTGGGTAGGGCGTGACCGCTGGGCGCGCCGTTTCAATATTCCAAGCGCGCCACCCGGCGCGCCTTTTTGTTATCCACATCCAACCAACGCGCCCGGAGGTCGCGTTCCACCCCAAGGCCGCAAGGTGGAGCCCGACCTCCGGGCGGGCTTTTCTTTCCGGTTGACTCACTCCCCGCGGATCACCTTCAGCACCATCGCGGCGATCGCCTCCGCCCTCGTCTGCCCGGGAATGTGCTTCGCGAACACGACGACGAACTTCGCCGACTGATTGAACTGCGCCGCGAGCTGCTCTTCAAGTTCCTTAAGCTTTTCCGGCGTCAGCTCGCCTTGCTTCTGTGATTGCTCGAGCTGGTAGCGCAGCTTCCGCACGAGAAACGATTCGCCTTTTTGCCCTCGCGTCGGATCGACTCCATCCACGCCGATGAGACTCAAGCGACAATATTGATTCTCCCCCGACGACATTGATTTCTCGGCCATCACCCGCTTCACCTCGGCTCGCGCCACGCGCGTAATTTTAGTCCCCCACGGCCGCCGCTTCGTCACGACCACGTCGCGCCCCTCGAGCTTGAGTTCGAAGCCGGCGCACCACACGTCGATCATGAAAAGGCTGATGATGAGCCCAAAGAAAATCGTGATCGCCCACACGATGCCGGGAATTTCGCGGCCCACAAACCAACCCAGCAATCCGAAAATTCCAAGTTGCAGCATCGCCGTCGTGATCTTCGTGCCCAGCAGATGACTCGCGCTGAAATAAAAGATGTCGCTCGTCCGCCGCACGCCACAGCTCCACAGCGCCGCGTCATCCAACACCACCGCACTGTAAGCTTCGAGTAACGGCTGCCCGGCTTCCGGCGGCTGCGCCGTCTCTCCCGTCGCAAAAACCGGCACGTCAAACTTCGCCGCGAAATCCACGCCCGGCACGGCCGCTTCGGCCGACAGCCGCCACACGATCTCGTCCCGGCGATCATGACTGTCCGTACTTTTGCACTCCGCCGGAATATAGAAGAGCACCGGGATTTCCGTGCCGCCAAGACCGGTGACCCATTTGTCGCGGGCGATCTGCTCCTCGTGTTCCCACAATACATTTTCCGTCGTGCTCTGATTCTTGCCCGAGCCGCGCACCTCGAGACGCACGCACTTGAGCATCAACCGCGCCTCCCCCTCGGGGACCACGCGCGCCGGCACCTCGATCACCCCGCCGAGATAACCGCCAATCACGCCCGGCAGCGACGACGGCACGAAGCGCGTCCGTCCGAACTTCCGCCACCGCACCGTCTGGTAGATCGCGCTGCTGAGCAGGCCCAATCCCACCAAAGGGAAAAGAAAGATGAGATACACCGCCTTGGTTGCCTGCGAATCATGCGCGACAATCCACGCCCCCGGGGTGCTGATCGCATTCCAGAAGATCGCGAAAAACCACATGGCCGCCGCGCTGCTCCCGGTCTTCGCCATGATCGCCGGGCCGAACCACTCTTTTTTCCATTTCCACGGTTGATCAGGGAACTGCGCCCGACGCGCCGCTTCCTCCTCGCCTTCGCGCACCAGCCGCTTGGCCAGTTTCAAGCAGGCACCGGCTCCCAGCAACAGCACCGACCCGATGACGGCCGGCACGATTGAGCCATCCGTCCAAACCTCCCCCGCCTTTTGAAAATTGTTCAAAGCCAGCACCAGCAATCCCAGCCCTGCGGCCAATAATATAAAGCCCACCACATAGCCGCAGCCCAAACTTGGCTTGGACTTCATGATAGTGCCCGTGGTCTTTTGCATGCCCCGACTAAGCCAGCTCGATGCCCCGCCGTCGAAATATTTCCCACTCCAAGTCGGAGCTAATTCTCAAACAGACTGAACTCAGAAGAGTTGCCCACGGAACACACGGAATACACAGAAGAGGTTAACCACTAAGCCACACTCATGGGCCAATAATCAGGAGATATTTATTAGTGAGAACTTAGTGTGGATTAGTGGTTCAAAACTGCCTCGACCTCCTTCCGCGTATTCCGTGCTTGCCGAGCCATAGCCCAGAGGGCGGCGGCTGGTGTTCCGTGGGCCAACCTGCCTTGGATCTTTGTGGCTCTGCGGGTTTGACCTCGCAACGCAACAGGGCCGCAGCGCCTGCGCCGCGACCCCGGGCTCTTTCCCGCTGCTTACCTCGCGTTACTTCAACGCGCTCAGCGGCGCGCCGAAGTTCAGGTGCAACGCGTGGCCATCGACGACCAAGGCAGGCACGGATTTCACGCCAGCGTTTTCCGCCTCGGGCAGCCGCGACTTGGCGGTGCCGAGATGGATGACTTCGAGATCGACCTTGGAGCGATCAAGGTAGCGGGTGACGGCGGTTTCGGCTTCGAGGCACACCGGGCATCCGGCGTGATAGAACTTGGCTTGAGTTTTCATGATGGGAACGAGTTTGGTTTTTGACCTTGCGGTCGGTTGGTTGACCAGTCGAGTTTGCCAGAAACCAACCGCCCCAACAACCGGGCACAATCCAGTGCCCCGGTTACCAACCGGTTCTTCTTCATGAGCCTGAAAGAAATAAAATCTTCCTTCACTGCAGGTCGCCGTCCCACGGCGAACCAGATGGTCGAAAACGTCCTGAAGTGCAAATGGTCGCTCACCGTACTGCGTCTCGTACGCGAGGGCGTGAACCGCCCCGGCGCGATGGAGCACGCCGTGCCCGGGCTCACCGCCAAGGTGCTCAACGAGCGCCTGCGCAAACTCGTCCGCTTCGGTGTGTTTTCCCGCCAAGCTTTTCCTGAAATCCCGCCTCGCGTGGAGTATTCGCTCACGCCCTTCGGCAAAAAATTCGCCGGCATCATCGACTCCGTCGCCAAACTCCAAAGCGAGATCGATCAAGCCTGACTGAAGAAATCGAATAACCGCGGAATACACAGAAGAGGTTAACCACTAAGCCACACTCATGGGCCACTAATCAGGAGGTATTTATTAGTGAGAACTTAGTGTGGATTAGTGGTTCAAAACTGCCTCGACCTCCTTCCGTGTGTTCCGTGGGCAAAAGGTTTGGATCTGAGGTTTGGGATCTTGGTTCTGGGTTCCCTTCTCTCGATTCGGGTTCATTCACTCCGATTCGCGGGCAACCCGCCTTTTTCCTTCCCCCTTCCGAGTTCTGCCTCCTGACTGCTAATCTCTTTCATGGCAGATTTCGTCCTCCATCCTCCCGATAGCCCAAGCCGATCCTCGATCCCCGCCATCGACTTCCGCGCCCTGCTCAACGACGAGCAGTTTGCCGCCGTCACCGCTCCACCCGGGCCGTTGCTCGTGCTCGCCGGCGCCGGCTCGGGCAAGACCCGCACGCTCACCTACCGCGTGGCCTACCTGCTTTCCCAAGGCGTGCGCCCGGGCGAAATCCTCCTCCTCACCTTCACCAACAAGGCCGCCAAGGAAATGCTCCACCGCGTGCAGGACCTCACCGGCATCGAGCCCGCCCGCTTCTGGGGCGGCACCTTCCACTCCCTCGGCAACCGCGCCCTCCGCATGTACGGCGACGCCATCAAGCTCCCGAAAAACTTCACCATCCTCGACGCCGACGAATCCGAATCCCTCCTCAAGCAAACCGTCGAGGCCTCCGACAAACTCTTCTTCAAGGACAAGACCAACCCCCGCCCCGGCCCCCTCTTCAGC
>ENA-ORBV01005153-ORBV01005153.1-microbial-mat-metagenome-genome-assembly--contig:-NODE-5153-length-24308-cov-5.725352_pt1 | contig 24308 bp, 14 predicted proteins | sample MGYA00237777_ERZ505514 | MGnify/ENA primary metagenome ERZ505514 (study PRJEB26160, sample SAMN06269048) | microbial mat metagenome | isolation source: Oligotrophic lake microbial mat | place... | reverse complement strand
TGTGTATCCTGCGCCGGCACAGTCCTTTCCGGATCTCAAAACTACGCTGTACGTCGTACGTGCGTTGGCGGGCAACTTGATGGGACATCTAGCTAGCTACGTCGTACTAGCTAGCTAGTAGCTAGATAGATAGAGCGGTTGGAGGTGGTTGACAGTTAGCCACCTGTAGTTGTAGGGTTGATTGGTCGTGGAAACAGGGATCACATTAGTCCTCTCGGATGTTTGTGTAGAATGTGGTTTTCCACGCTCTTCTCTGGCTTATCTGATAGCCAGCCAGGAGGGCCAAACGCACCTGGGAAAGTTCGACACCATGAAGCGTCCCGGTACATATAGTAGCTAGCTAATAGTAGAAGAGTGCGCACATTTTATAGGGCTATTTTTCTATCATTATGATGCCTAGCTAGCTAGTAGGCACTTCAATTTCTACATGTACTATGAGTTAGCAGCCACCAATCCTGCTTAACCTGCAGAAGGCTGCTTCCCTTGAGCCCTTTGCCTTCGTTCCATGAGCCGCTTATTCCGGAGCTTGTTGCGCATCAAGCTGCTGCTGCCGCCGTTGTTGTTGTTTCTTGTCGACTCTAGAGGTTCTGACGTCTGACGAGCATAGTTGTGTTCGGCAGCGGCTGAACTAGATGGCATGGCCACTGGAGCTGAGTTCTGTCGTTCCATGACAGGGGCACTTCGAGGTGAGCGTGCAGGGGGTGCTGGCGCTGGTGCAGCCGGGGGAGCGCCATGAGTTGGATATTCACCGGAAGGCCCTCGTTGTTGTTGCTGCTGTTGTTGTTGTTGCATTCGAGCATGTTGGCGCAAGGAAGCGTCTGAATTATGCCCATCAGTTGATGCAGAGAAGTCCAATGAATCCCACACTTTATCTTCATAGGAAATCTCCAGGCGCCCCTGGTCTTGCATTCCTCTCGGAATGACGTCTTCAACATGAAAGTTCTGAGGCGGTCTTGGATTTGAGGATGCCGGTGAATGAACAGAAGGAGCGTCAGGCGATATGTGGCGAGGCGAGGAATGTGGTTGGTGATTTGGCATTTGCCCATTGACGTATCCAACTGATCTTGAATGGTCTTGCTCTGCCGATACATTTCTTTGGGAAGGCGTTCGAGTCGGGGACATAGCGGGTTGAGGTGGCGGCATGACTTGAGAACGAGCTTGCATCAAGTGCTGAGGCGTAAGCGTTGGAGTAGAGGCCATTCGTGGGGCCGAATTATCCTGCGCCGGCGTTCTCAGGCCGTCGGTGTTGTGCATGGACAGGTTCTGCTGTCGAGCAGGCTGTGCTGTCTGCCTTGGTTCTGTAGCCATAGAGGATCCGCTATCTCTAGCCACAGGAGCGCTGCTTCGTCTCATATCTTCGATGATGCGGCTCGCGTTTGGTTGCATACTGGACGCCTTCAACATGCCTGGGGAATGTTGCGGCGGTTTTCTGCTTCCGGGGTGGTTGGGAGTTTGCCCGTTGGAATTCGCGTTTAGCCGTTTTCGTTCTTCGCGCTTCTTCTTCTTCTCTTGTTCAAAAACTTGTTCCTTTGACTTCTCGAAATCATTGCAGAATTTAACGATGATGGCAAAGAGCTCATGCGGCTGCAGGTTTCTCTCGTCCTCTCCGAAGTACTCTAACAATTTTTGAAACTTAACCTTGGTTCCTTCCACCCGATCGCGTAGGAACGAAACTTTCTTGATTGCGGAGAGGGTGAAGAGTCCGATTGGGGTAGAACGAAGGGCTTCGACTTCCTCTTCAAGAGATAAGGACACGTCACTGAGACTCTCCTCGTCGTCGTCCCCGCCTTGGTCGTGATGGTGCTTCTTCTTCTGTTTCCTTCTGAATTTTGCTGCTTGGCGCGCTTGATAAAGTGCAATTCTACGAACGTTCTCAAGTTGATTCTCGACTTCCTCCAAATCAGAAATACACTGGTCCCAAAAGACCTTGTCGGCTTTGAAAACTGTTGGAAGATCGTCTTTGAAACGAAGGAGTAGCTCGTTGTTTCTTTGCACGATAAGTACAATATATTGCAGAAATGTTGTCTTTTTGTCAAACGCTTTAGCCTGGTTCAACTTGAGGAGCGAATCCAGGGTGAAGGCACCTGCTTTCTTCTTTTTCCCTTTCCCGGCTGTATTCAACCGGTTTCCAAAAGTCAATACAATGCCCAATAGCTGACGCAGACGAACAGAGTTGCTCAATTCATCGCAAGAAGTATCAACAATACCGGTTTCTGTGACAAATGAAGGTTAACAAGCGGTTTGAATAAGAATGATGGCATCATGTTCTGACTTCTGCAAATACAAATGCATACATAAGGGAAAACGTACCATGGTAGAGTGCTTCGAGACAGCTCTCAAATTGCAATTTGAAGAGCAGTGCTCGGACCTTTCGCTTCGCATGCTTCACGGTCATCATGGATACCATGAATTTTTCGCATTCGCAGAGGCCTTCAAATTTCTCTGCCGCGTCTTGGCCACCCTCTAGCATATATGCCTCCAGAGCGCGTCGTTCGTCCTTCGTTGGTAAATATTCAATGATATTTTCAATTTGCTCTGCCGTCATACAGTTTTCGTCACTTGGGAACAGGCGAAATATAAAAGGTGAGGAACCTATCCGTCTGGATGGTAGAAACAACAACAAGCGCACTTACATTCGATCCACAACATCGGCCATATCATCATGGCTCATTTTCAGACGTGCAAGGATGATTCCACCATTATTAGCGCGCTTCGGATCAATCACTCGCACTGCCGCGCCCTTTCTCGGGCTGTTCACTCTCTTGCCCTTTTTGTCTTGCTCTCCATCGGGTTGGATCTCCGCTTGGAACAACTCCGCGAACTCAGCCTCGTCGATTTCAATGTTATCAAGAGCTGGATCTTCATCAATTTTTGCCCATAGCGAGTTACGCCTGACCTCTCGCAAAGGTTTCCAATGCAAACGAGCACGACGGTGGGAGTCTTTTTCCTTTGGTCCCTCTTCTTGCTTCCCCGCAGTAGGATCAGCTGGGAGGTTGTGATCTTGATCCATGACATGCGAATCAAGCCCATCTCGTTCCATAGCGTGCTTGACAGCCTCCATGGGCATTCCTATCTTCAACATCTTGAAATACTTGGCAAACTGTAGGGGCGGGTCACGAAGACGGTTGTGAGCGAGGACTGATTCGGCACTATTCAGCATTAATCATCAAAAACAAATTATTCCTGTTTGCTTTTCTTACCTTGGGGTCATCTTTCAGCGGTACTCCTGTGCAGGCTGGCTTACTGTGGTCTCCGTCCATTACATTGGGGTCAAGATTGTCCCTCACCATAGCATGCTTCACAACGTCCATGGGCATCCCAATCTTTAGCATGGTGAAGTAGCGAGCGTATTTTGGGTCATCCTTTAAGGCCGTTCCGGACATTGGCGCCGAGGATGTGCCCGACTTAGGAGGAGAACCAGGAGGCGAGCGGGTATCCTCCCCTTCCTTGCCCTTAATTGGTGTCGGTTGTTCGTCGCTAGTGATGGACTCGCGACCGTGCAAAAAGGCGTTCAGCATGGCGTAGGTAGCTTTGGGCGTCCTAGAGGGGCTGCTGTGGTGCTCACTGGAATGGCTGTGAGCGAGAGCAAGATTTTTGTCATCCGACTTTCCGTCCATCAAGGCCTGCACTCGCTTTGGAGCCGCCCTTGGTCCTTGTGGTTGGTCAGGCTCCGGCTGTGGTGGCGGCTCTGAAAATTCCTCGTCGTCGTCCTGCACGCCTTGGAGCTGCTTCAGCTGTGCATGCAAAGATGACAGCCCCCCAGCTGCGCTAGGCCTTGCAGGCAGAATCGTTTGAGGTCGCTGGTCGTGGCGGGGAGATGAGTCGGAATGACGCGAAGATGGCTGTGAATGCTGTGGTGATACTCTCTGCTGTTGTTCATACACATCATTTCTCGGTGTATCTACATTGTCGTATCCGCGGAGATATTCGTCTGATGTGCCCGACATGGATGGGTTCACTTGATCGTCAAAGGTAACTCCAGTAGCACGGAGACTGCTGCGACCCACGGTTGCCTCTTGCTGGGGACTATCACCATTGGTAGGCGATATGTCATTCTTGCCCTTGTTTGCAGCAATACGACGGCGAATCAAGTCTGCGACATCCCGTTTAGGAGCATCCTCGGTATTTTGTGACTTTCCTTGCTGCTGCTGCATCTGACGCTCTCTTGCTAACTCCTGCTCCCTTCGTTCTCTGTAACTCAATCTCTTGGGAGAAGGCACCCTTCCTTGTTCCCCTTGCCCTCTTTCGAACTGCTGCTGCTGTTGAGCCATTTTTTGAGCCTGGGAGAGTTGTCTGGGAGAGACAGCAGCAGCCGGTTGCTCCTCCTCTTCTAGAGCTCGCAATTCCATTTCACGTCGTTCTCGATAAGACAGATTTCCATGCTCAGTATCACGGCCATGGCTGCTATCGTGCTGCTGATCTTGGCTATCCGCAGAAGCTGCTACAGTATAGGACTGATCGTATTCTCCGCTTGTACTGCCACTGAGCCCCAGCGCCGAAGGCGCCTTGCGTAGTTTCACGCCCATGAAAGCAGGCGCCGAATTCGGCGCGGCGTTGTTATTATGCGCGGCACCGGGCTTGGGAGAAGTGAAAGAAGATTCCATATACATGCCACCTTTCATACGGTTCAGAACGGCATTTACTTCAGGCGAGTGCTGCTGGTTTCTTGGCGACTTGCCGTAACCAGCCTCAGATTTTGAAGGTGACGACATGGAAGCAACCTTCATTTTTTGGCGAGTAAACGACGAAACGCCAACTTCAGACTTGGTAGCACTGTTAGACTGATGAAATGGAGAGTCAGTGGCACGGAAAAGGCCGGATGAAGATTGCTGTTGTGTCGTGGAGGGTTGATGGTCAACGGGTGACTTTAGTCGCTCTTTGATACTAGCAAAGGATGTCCTTTGATTATTACAATCATTGGCACGTTCTTGCTGTGGTTTCAGCTTGTGAGAATCGTGGCGCACATGGTGAAGCGCGGCTGCAGACTTGAAGCCTGCCCCTTCAGAACCGGAACCACTGTGGGAACTTGTTGCAAGCGTACCGTTGCGCAGTGCCTCCAGCTCCATTTTTCGCTGCTCTTGGGGAGATATAACTTTCTCTTTCGGTGCTTCACGATTTCCTGCGAAAAAGTCGGTTTCTAGGTTTTCCAAATCTTCACGTTCCTGTCTAGCTTGTTGGCGCGGTGAATCCGACAACTGTGTTGTCACAGTTGCCGTTGTAGCAGTATGGTTGTCCTCGTCGTCTTTCTTTTCTTCTTCCTTTTGCTTTCTTTGTTGTTGTTGTGATGGTCCACGAGATGAAGGTGATTGGGAGTACTTTCTTGAAGGTTGTGGCATTCCTGGTTGAGGGGGTGCTGCATATTTTGCCGCTGCAGATCGCCACTGATTTTTTGCATTGTTGACGTTGCCAGCCGTTGGCGTTTCGGCCCCTGTCGCCTTCTTTGGTTGTTCTCGTTGCTGCGCATGCTGTGGTGGTGGCGGTGGTGCTCGCACGTGCTGCTGCTGGTTTTGTTCGGGCAATTGGTCGAGTTCAGACTGCCAATAGTTACCTGTTTCTTCTTCTGTCGATATCTGCTGGATGTTTGGCTGCTGTTCTTGCCGAAGTGGTTGGCGTTGATGTGATCCCGCAGCTTGAGGGCGAGGCGGCGTCAACATCTTAATTGCTCCCGGTGGAGGTGTCCATTTCTTCTGGGGTGCTTGCTGCTCTGTTGCCGGACGGCGGTTGTTGGTGGCAGAAGACAGGAACCCTGCTTTTTCCTTGAAGACGTTTCTTCGTGGAGCTCCAATGTCCGTATTTTGATCAGTGATACTTGATACACTGGAAGACCGTTCCGATGAGGCCGGCGAGTGTCCCCTGTGCACAGACACCAATGGCAAGGGCATTGGCTTGGAAACACGGAATCCGTCTACAAAGCCATCGTCCTCTTCCTCTTGTGGTTCTCGTCGTGCCGGAGAAGGGCGGCGACTACCTGCAGGAGAATCCCATGGTTGTGGTTCAAAGTCGTCCATGGTACTGTCATCTGGCTGCCTAATGTTCTTGTTATTGCTCACACCAGGACTTGTGGTACTGCCTTGACTCGAATTTGCGGAGGAAAAATTGGTAGGAAATCCCCCACCACCATTGTAACCAGTTCCTGCTAAGGCTTGCATGGCTTCTTGCACCTCACGATCAATTTCTTGCGGATCCAAGCCAAAGGCATCAAAAGTGAAGCCCCCTCCTTCACGATGGGAATTGTCAAAGAGATCAATATCTGATTCCGCTACCGAAGAACACACAGAAGCCCCACTGCTCATGTTACTGCTACCTCGCCTGGAGGGCGATGGTGATGGATGCAAATATTGTTGCTTGTCGTTGCTGTTATAATTGCCAGAAATGGTGTTGTAGGATGGGACGCGATTTTTGTTGTTAATGCCATTATTATTGTTCGAATCCTTGTTCACAAAAATGCGTCGTCCTGACATGGGAGATGCCGGTGGCGTGTCACCTCTCACATTCTCACCAAAGCTGCTGCAACTCTCTCCCCCAACACTAGAACCAGAACTGCCCAAACGCATTTGATTGCGCATACGCCGACGAGCTGCAGCACCTCCTACGCCGCCACCACCACCTACCGGACTGTGGGACACAATGGGTGATGATGCTTGTTGTGGTGGCGGATGTCCGGCAAAAGTTGATTGCATGGACGAATTGGAAGGAAAGGTCGCCATAGATTTTTGTTGTTGCTGCGGCGGCGGCGGTGCTTGCGGCTGGTGCTGTTGTGGCCATGGCTGTGATCCAAAACTGGCTTCACTTGATGTGTGTCCAGCAGCACGTGGTGGCCGTCCTTTGGATTTGGATCCCCTGGCACTCGATCGCCGGCTACTTCCACCAGCACCAATGTCTTGTGGCACTGCTTGATTTCCTGGCGCTTGCGACTGGAAGGCCAAAAAGTCCATATCATAAGCTCCCGTGGAAGAACTGAGAACGCTACCACCGACACTTTCATCAAAGGAATTATTTTGGCTGAAAGCCGACGCATTGCTACTGGCAATAGAGGATTTACGACTACTAGCATTGCTAGTCTTCCGGTGGTACGAGGCTGGTCTTGGTGGATTATCGGTCATCGAAAAGGCAGCTGCTGGTGCCTGCGCGAAAAAATCTTCTTCCATGGCCGGTGCCGCTGTCGTCTTGGCATTGCCGGTGTTGTCGTTGTGCCCAAAGGGATCAAAGTCTCCAAAGCCGGCTGGTTCGGGAAAGGCCGGTTGAAAGAAGGATGTCGAACTACTTCGACTCGTGCTGGAGGTAGCGGTATGACTAGTGGGCGCCGCTTCTAATTTTTCTGACGCTTCCTCGTGCTCGCCCAATTGCATGGCAATCATTTTGGCATGTTCGCGACTGGCCTTCATGGACGCCGATGTGCGGCGATCTGGGCTGTATTTCATAAAGGCAAAGGAACGACGCTTGGCTTGTTGTTGTTCGTCGTCGTAAGACTGGTGATGGTTACTTGGAGCATTGTTGCCTCTCTGAGAAGATTCCCGTGAACTGCCTTTGCGGCCTCGATGGGGTGAGGCGCCAAACAATGATCGCATGATGATTGTTGGTAATTACTGACTCGTAATAATTTGTTGGGATGCGGAGTTGTTTCCTAAAAATTGTGATAAGGGGTTCTCGTCCCCTTCTTTGACTGACTACTACAGAGCAAATCTGGCTAACTTGAAGCTACAGTACTAGAACAATGCTGTTTGTTGTTGCTCTAGCTCCTATAGTGACATACTGTGGATGGAAGTGTTACGATTTGTTTGATGCTGTTCTATTACGACTGAATTGTTATTGGGCCTACTGCTTTCTCTTCCAATCTCCATTGTCATCCGCCGCAAGGAGCCTTGCTGCCTCGGAGGATGATCTAAAGCGGCTCTTGATAAGAACGTCTTGTAGCCGAGCCCGTCGCGCCTATCCGTCTTAAATGAAGAATCTTCTTTCCTATGCATTGTATGTTTATATATCTTTTTAAATGACTCCCCCGTAGTTATTCCGATTTGCCAGCGCGGAGTGCCTGCGATTGGAGTGGTCAACGGAAAGTAAGTACGTCGTACGTACACAAGTCTGAGCTGGCTCACGAGTTGTTGAGTCGCGAAGCGACTGGGATTGTCTTACATTAGGCCCGGGTGGGAGTACTACCGTCCAGGAAACTCAATCAATCAATCAATCGGTAATGCACTTCAAGGATCCACAATAATAATAAGATACGGCACCGTTGGGTACGGTATTACTGTAAGTTAGTAGTCGGGTGCTAGCTAGCTACCAAATAGTAGTACGACGTAGTAGGTGATGGTTGGGAACAGTCTCGTGGCAATTCAAATCTTGACAATGAAGATCCCCTCCAAACTTACGAGTAAGATATCCTCATCTTTCTGTGACTACTGGTATTAATTGCTTTTAAACTTACTCAACTGTACGAAAGAGAGAAATAGGCTTCCTATAATTCTACACTACAAAAATGTCCTCTCGGGCAGCAGCTCTGTTTGCCGGTTGTTTTGTGGCGGCGGCCTTGGTAGATGGCAGTACGCCAGCTACTAGTATAGGAGTATCCGCTGCCGCCTTTTCCATCCCGTCCACTACGACTACTCTTTCGAGTAGTTGTAGCAGTTTTCATGCATCACGACACCCACAACTACTAAAGTCAACAAGTGCCACATCACCCCAGCGTTGCCATGTTTTGTACAGCCTGAGACAGTTACGCGGTGGAGCTCGTGCTGCTGCTGTATCATCTTCCTCTTCACCACCAACTACTAGTACTACTGGCAATAACCAACAACCCGACAACCCTAACTCTGGACTTCCGCTGTCTTACAATGCTTCCAACACGGATGCTGGCAGCCTCTCCATGGCCGAATTGTTCCAACTCCTCCAAACTTCCCCTTCCACGGGTCTCACAGAAACAGAGGCACAACAACGATTGCAGCTCTATGGCAAAAATGCTTTATTGGCGCCCAAAGGCAAATCCATTTGGGTGTTGGTGCTGGAACAATTCGAGGACCGCCTCGTTCAAATATTATTGGTGGTGGCCCTCATGAGTGGTGTCTTCTCCTTTTTGGAAATGCGACAATCGACCGGAGACGCCGGTGCGTCCATGTGGAAATCCTTTGTGGAACCCATGGTCATTTTGGCGATTCTCATTGTCAATGCGGCCGTGGGGGTCTGGCAATCGCAGAGCGCCAGCGATTCTTTGGAGGCACTCCAAAAGATGCAATCCACCTTGGCCACGGTTATGCGGGATCATGGAGACCTTCAGTCGGGACGAGATGCTTCGGAATTGGTCCCCGGCGATATTTTGGAAATTCGAGTGGGAGACAAAGTCCCGGCCGATTGTCGGCTCGTGTCCTTAAAGAGTTCGTCCCTGCAACTCGACGAAAGTAGTTTGACAGGAGAATCCGTCACTGTCGGAAAATTGCCCGGAGATGAAGGAAGAGTCTCGCCGGGACTACCCGTGCAAGATCAAAAAGGCATGCTGTACAGTGGGACTATGGTCACCAGTGGCAGTGGACTGGCGTTGGTGGTGCAGACGGGTATGGCCACCCAGTTTGGAAAGATCCAAAAAGGCGTGACCGAAGCCAAGACGGAACAGCCCAAGACACCACTCGCGATTAAATTGGATGAATTTGGGGATACCTTGACTGTCATTATTGGTGTCATTTGTTTTGCGGTTTGGGTTGTTTCCATTCCAAAATTCAACGATGCGTCCTTCTCCTCCGTCTGGGAGGGTGGTATTTACTATGCCAAAGTGGCTGTGGCGCTAGGTGTGGCTGCCATCCCCGAAGGATTGCCGGCTGTTATTACCCTATGCCTCAGTCTGGGAACCCGACGCATGGCAGAACGTAATGTGATCGTCCGCCGACTGCAAAGTGTCGAAACCTTAGGATGTGTCAGCGTTATTTGTACGGACAAAACAGGAACCTTGACGACCAATGAAATGACATCGGTCAGCATTGTTCTGTTTGATAAAGACAATAAGGGGAAAGGGCACTTGGAGGAGCATGCCATTGATGGGTTTTCGTATTCCCCTCTCGGAGCAATTGCAGGTATTACGAAACATGACGATGTGCAACGGACACCACACGGGGCGCTTGCAGATATAGCTGCCGTGAGCGCGCTGTGTAACGATGCAAGGATCGTTGGTAATGATCCCAAAACTGAAAGCGATACAGAAACCACCCGTCAAAAGAATAAGAAAAAGGAGCAGCAAGAAGAAAAGACATATCAGAGAGTTGGGGAACCAACAGAGGCGGCGTTGTGCATCCTTGCTGAAAAGCTTGGTGGCATGTCCAAGTTTGGCGCCCAAAGTAGCAGCGACGAACAACAATTGCCGCCATCCAAGCTCGCCAGTGCCAATGTTGAGGGATGGAGAGACGCTCATCCACGCCACGCGACGCTGGAATTTAATCGCGAGCGAAAATCGATGTCTGTCTTGTGTGAGTTCTCGCGAGAAAGTAACAAAAAGCGGGGAGCCAACAAACTCGCAGCAGGGAATCGCCTTCTTGTGAAAGGCGCTCCGAACCTTCTGATTGAACGATGTACGCACATCAAGTCTAGAGATGGGACTGTTGTGAAAATTACTGGGGAGCTACGGAGAGCCATTATGAGTAAAGTCTCAGAAATGGCGTCTCGACCACTCCGATGCATTGCCTTAGCTGTGAAAGACTGTGATCAACTCAATACCAGCCTTCAAAAGTTCGAGCAAAAAGAAGATGGGGATATTGCAAAGCATCCGCTGTTGAAGGATCCTTCCAATTACAGGACCATTGAGAGTGGACTAACGCTGGTGGGAATAACAGGGATCAAAGATCCAGCTCGACCCGAAGTCGCAGCTAGCATAAACGAATGTACCGAGGCCGGGATCCGTGTGATGATGATAACAGGCGACGCAAAGGACACGGCCGTCGCGATCGCTAAAGATGTCAACATCTTCCCAAAAGACGCCGACGACAGGGATTTGAAAGCGTATGAGGGGAGGGAGTTCTTTCAATTGCCAGAATCGAAGCAGCTTGATCTCCTGAAGGAGGGCAACATTGTCTTCTGCAGGGCAGAACCTGCTGATAAACAGAAGCTGGTCAAGATGCTTCAGAGTTTGCACGAGATTCCGGCAATGACAGGTGATGGGTAAGTCACATTCGGGTTTTATCCTTTGAATGTTTCAACGAATTCATTTACTAAGCTATTTCGTTTTTTTGCCATTCAACAGTGTTAACGATGCTCCTGCTCTTCAACAAGCTGCAATTGGTGTTGCTATGGGAATCACGGGAACGGAAGTATCCAAGGAAGCCGCCGATATGATCTTAGCAGACGACAACTTCTCGACAATCGTCAATGCTGTTGAAGAAGGACGTCGTATTTATGCGAACATGCAGGCGTTTATCTGTTTCTTGATCAGCTGCAACATTGGTGAAATTTGTGCTATCTTCTTTGCCACGCTGGCAGGATTTCCAGAACCATTGACGGCCATGCATTTGCTGTGGGTGAATTTGGTTACTGATGGGCCTCCGGCAACTGCACTCGGCTTCAATCCACCAGCTCCAGATCTAATGACACAGCCTCCGCGACCAACAGACGAACCAATCATGACAAAATGGCTTCTGACACGTTATTGTTTGACCGGGCTTTACGTCGGATTCGCTACGATTGGTGTCTTTGCTGGACATTACATGTCGCAGGGAATTTCTCTTTCGGAGCTTGCAAGATGGAGTCAGTGCGGACAATTTTGGTCGCCACCAGCGGGAGTAATGTGCCAGGACTTGTTTCTAGGCCAAGGCCGTATGCTCCCGCAGACCCTCGCATTGACAACTCTAGTATGCATGGAGATGCTCAAGGCATTGTCAGCTGTTTCTGTGGACACATCACTGATCCGTATAGGACCACAGGAGAACCCATATCTCCTTCTAGGAGTGGCAGGTCCTTTCTTGCTTCACCTGCTGGTGCTATATAGTTCCAAGCTAGGCATACCGGGTCTTGGCGAAAGTTTTGGAATGGTAAGGATGCTTGATGCTTTGAGGGTGTTGCGTTATCGTTGGCATACATTCTGACATTTGATTGCTGCTAAAGGTTCCACTTTCAGTAGGTGATTGGATTAACGTGCTCACTTGGGCACTGCCAATTATATTGGTGGATGAGGTTTTAAAAGCAATTGGTCGGCGTGTGAATAAAGAGAGAAATGCCCAAATCTTGTCAAAGGCGATATGATGTAGCACGCCCCGGTATCATCATCAAAATCCAAATACACTTGGCCAATGGATTAACTTCGCAGCTCATGAAGAACCTGACATCTAATAGAAAGCTGTAGCCGCGCTACTGTTAGGAGGGGTACAACGCATGACCTGTCAACCATGCAGTGATAACAGTACACACCCATGACTGTGGCCGAGCAAATGCACTCACTCACTACCAAAGCCATGGCTACTACAGTAGATGTATTAATAAAAGCAAATAAGGGCAATGTGTCTGCCATCTTACTACGTCTACTACTAGAGGAGCTATTTGCTACCTAGAACCAACTGCATCAGATACTTGTTTCAGAACTGTCTAACCGAATGATGTTTTCACACTGCTCACAGAAGGGTTGACAGAGGAGCTGGCAAGGGAAAGAAGGTCCCCACTGGCAGAAGTAAGATGTTGAGCTACTATTCTTGTCCCCCATTTTGGCATCCTCATTCAAGTTTCATTTTGTGAAGAACAGTCAGCAAATTGTAGTCAAGGTGGATTGGACCTCAGGTAGAATGGGTCTCTGCTGTTTACTTGTAAAAAAGGCATTTGAATCGTGCAATTACAAATGGACATTTTTTTCTCAAAATGTGTCTGTTGCTTGCAATGTGTTCACCAAAAGAATTGACACAACAACGTATGTTTTTGTAGTCAAGTGTTCCTAAAGAATGACAATGGCACAGACAAGGCAAATAACACATGCCAGGATATGCATTGTCATGAACTTTCTGTTGATAGGTTTGTGTAATCCACCAAGTTCTGTGCTACAGTAGCAAGCAATGCATTGAAAAGGCAAACTGCTAGCAGAAACAACTGTGTGAGGTCAAACATCCTGCTGAATCACTGTGGGAATGGTTGTTGTTCCTCACTCATGGTAAGACAATGAACAATCCAATCCAATCAACAGCAGATAAGTCAATCAGATCAACATGTTGCTAGCAACATGCAGCAATGCTAATCAGCGCAGTGGTTCAGTGGGTTGATGCACCTTGTGTCGTCAATTGTGTTGCTTAGCTGCATTTTCCCTCCTATTTTCCTGTCCTTTTGAGACCTCCAGACCTCCAGAGGATTTTTTTTTTGTCGGTTGCATACATTTCCTCCAAAAGAACTTCTTCGTTCTTCTTCTCACTTCTGTTTGGGCCCAAACCTGATGGAACACCAAAAAGAAAGTGAACCAAGATCTCTCAATTGATGACATGCTCAGTCCAATCTTGTGGTGACATGCTTGTTGCACAGACAATTACGGGTGGCTGTTCCACATTGAGTGTCATCAAGTTTCCTCCAACACAACATCTAGATCTTTAAGTTAAGTTAGCATAATCTGAGCCCATTGATTGCTGTGCAGTTGCATGTCAACACTGTCAAAATCAGTTCAAGCACATGAGATTGGCCTCACTGTTATTTAGTTATGTGCCATTGATTTTTTTTTTTGAAGTCTACTTAGTTAACAGCAGTTTCCAATAACTGTTGTTCCTTATGTTGATTGTTCATTGACATGGTGATCACAACGTGACACTGAATCCACATGCCAAGGCACAGATGCACATGTGATTCTTTTCCATTGGCCTCTGAGCATGGATGAACTGGATGTCTGTTTTTAAGAAAATGAACTGTCATTTACCATTGCTTGAGATAAAAAATAAAGAGGTTTGAACAAAGCTCACAAAAGGCAAAGATTTGCACTGCGTCAGCCACCACACAACCGAGTGAATGACAATGAGACGTCTGTGTGCTGCTGTGGCAGCACACACTGAAAACATTTGACAAAGGTGGACACTGTCACATCCAGAGATTGTTGCCTGAAAAATCCCAAATGCAAGCACACTGAAGCATGTCAGCAAGGGAGACATTGCTCAGAACATCATCATGACAGTCACCTTGACATTCGATTTGACAACTTTGTGATTCTGCTCGATGTCAACAACAAAGAAAATCTGAAAAGATTAGGCTTGTGCAAGCAACATCATGGAAATTTTGTGGCAGCAAGCAAGCAATGACTCCAACAGGAACTTGCCGCAACGTTCTTACAACTGGTATGATTAAGAACCTTTTTTAAAATCGGTCCATAAATAAAAATCGGTTCATGCATGTGAACCGATTTTTAACAAGACTAAAAAAATCGGTTCATAAATCTTAGGCTGATTTGAAATCGGTTCATAAATAGAAATCAGTTCATAATTATGAACCGATTTCAAACAGTACTAAGTAACAGTTCTCCGTGTGATTATGAACCGATTTATGAACCGATTTTCATTTATGAACCCTTTGAAGAAAAATCGGTTCATAAATGTTGGTCTTTTCTACAAAAGGACTATAAAAAAGAAAGGTTCATAAAAAGGTTCATAATTATGAACCCTTTTCATCAAAAAGGTTCATAAATAAAAGGGTTCATAAAGTTTACTATCACTTAAGTACTCTGTTGAGGCCAGTTCCAGTACAGTAGCTGGTATTCTAGACTGCTAGCCTACTAGCTAGTAGCGTGTGAACTTACCAGTAAGTAGTTGGATAGGGCGCAGGATATGGTGTCGTTAGGGGTGGGGATAGGTAAAAAAGGTCGCACTGCTGTCCGAGAAGACAACAATCAAGAATCGAATGAGATCGTCGTGAAAGCATACAGTACGACCAGGTGCACAGCAAACGGTACGACGTACCGGTACTACTGTAGCTAGTAACGTACATACAGTACATGTACATACAGTACGACGTACCGGTACTGGTACAAGTACCGGTGCCAAACATTCAATATTTTAATTAAGAAATCTTTACACGAAGGATGACTTTTGCTGCAACATCTTTAATAGATGATTCCAAATGCGGAAGCAGGATACAATCTGTTTGGAATCATCTATTAACAGATTGTATCCTGCTTCCGCATGGATGAACCGCGCCAAGAAAACCCAGCAAGTTTAGTCAAGTGGATGTTTATTCATTATTTCAAGGTTCTCACTTCCTTTTAAAGAGAGGCTACCAGTACCAATTGAAATACAGTGGGAGAGAGCGGCCAGACAACTGCTAATAGTACTAGTATATGAGTTATTTATGTAATTGTCGGATTCCAGAGCTATAGGTCTGAACAACCAAGTAAAGAGTGTTAACGAAAGAAACGGCTCATTCTTTAGTTAAGAAAAAAGATTATTTTGAATTTCAAGCCATCAGAATCCCCAAGATAAATCCTGTCGGAAGAATCAATTGAATATCGAACCCACTGCGTGATATCATCCATCCGTCCATCATGTCCTCCAGTTTGTTCCAACGTTCCACTCCGCCCAATCGCAAAGCAAAGCTGGGCAAGCTCAAGAAACTCACAAAAAGCAGTGAAGGAGACTCCAAAGGTAAAAAGGACTTGCGAACCACCAATCCTCTACGCAATGGATTCGCTATTTCTTTGTTGGTGGGCCTCTTGTTCCTGATGGTTCTTTCGGCCAAGTCTCCCGAGGATCAAGGACTCGTCACGATTTTGAGTTTCAAATGGAATGGAAGTCTATACAAGGTGCATGCACCTTCTCTTAACTTTTGGGGTGATAATGGCGCAATCAGCGAAGATAATAACCAGAAACGAGGAGACCGAGGTCGTAAAAAGAAAGAGGATAAAGTTGACAGCAAATCATCCTCTAAGAATGGAGATGCTTCTGGAGAGGTTGCGGCTACTTCCAAATCCTTACGAAGTAACAAGCCGCCATCCTCCTCTTCCTCTGATACGAGCGACAAGTCATCCTCCTCCTTCCAACCATTACCTCCACCCCTCAAACTACATTTGGCTCGCTCCCGGAACCATACCGTGGCCTATGTCGTACCCCTGTGGCTATGCACCAGTATCAATCATGTCCTCGCCGACGCCGCCGGAGTCTTGCGACATTCCATCCATCAAAATTCCAAACGCAATCCCGAGAGTGGCAGTCAATACGATTACAAAATGTATGCCCTCGTCTTGAAAAAAAGTGGCTGCTCGAAAAAGGCCTTGGAACAATGGGGATATCAAGTCCTCGAAGTGGAGTCGCCCATTGATGTCTCGCAAATTGAGGGAGAGTACGCGAGAGAAACCATCGAGAAAACTCGTCCCGGTGGAGCCAAACAATTCATTCAATTGTTGGCCCATACGTTGGTCCAGGAACCGATTGTGAACGTTTTGAATCTAAATTCCTTGATACGACAACCTTTGGATCATTTGTATCACAGCATCCTGTACGGCGGCCAAACCAAACAAGGCAAGGCGGCACGACAATATTTGCTGGACTCTTCATCCTTGGAACGACCCCCTAAGGATGCTTCCAATGTACCGGACGTGATTGATCATTTTATTGTACGAGATTATCCCCATGCCGGCTATGGCCGCAAACCCGTCGCCCTGATACCGGGAGGCATGTGGATTGCCCGTCGCAATGAAACAGTGGCCGAGCAAGCCTTTGCCGTCCTTCACAAGGGTAACTATTCGGAAGGGGCAGGCGACAACAATGGATGGGGCAACAAAGGGTATTCTCGCTACTTTACTGCTGGCATGGGCATGGCCAATTTTTATGCGTATTTCATGGACGAATTATTTGCCTCCACTTTGGTCGAATTGAATTCGTGTCGCTACAATCACAATGGCAAGGATAATTTGTTGCGCAATCCGCCACGATTTTCTCCCACCAAGAGCAAAGCTCATTTTGGAAAGTGTCGGAGTGGCAATTCTCATTGTGATGATTGTATGGCGCTGCCCATGGATCAAATCTATACCATTGTCTATGATGAAACTTGCTTTTCTCCCTGGGCATGTGTGGCTGAAGGAAAAGAGGGTGCCATTAAACGTGATGGAATGATTGATAGTAAAACCACAAACATGGGTAAGTTCAGTGGCGGTGGCGGCGACGGCGGCGGTGGCTACTAGGAATCTTACCGAGGACTCCCATCCTCATGATCACGACTAACACGTACGACTTCCTTTTTTGTTTTTGTTGACGCGTGTAGATCACTGTATGGAATTGCAAAAGGAATGGCATTCTGTGCGGACCGAGTTGGAACAAGAAATGATTGCCTTGAACAAAGATACTTCGGTTGTCGAAGGTCAAAAAGGTACTTACAAAGCAGAGGTATTCCAAGGGCACTGCAATGCCGAAAAAGACAGTGGAGCGTACTTGTCCATGCGCAAGAGTTCCAAATTTGTATCCCAATTGGCAAAACAATTGTGGGGCAAAAAGAAAAAACGAGACAACCAAGACGCCGCTGTCAAAAAATAACACTCAACCCGAAAAGAACCATGAAGAGCCAAATCAACAAAGAAGCGAATCTTTCCTCCCCCTTGGGAATGCGCTAATCATTAATTATTCACACAATCTAAAATGAACGAAGTAAATTTAGCAATACAGAATCTCAAACTAGCTCGAGAAAGGTCTGATTTGACAGCAGGTAATTTAATATGCGCATATTAAATGCAATTCATGTGATCCTATGGAAGTAACTGCTTGCTACTACTAGTGCTAGTGAGCAAGCCATTTCATCGCATGGAACACTAGTCTACCAACCGCAGAAGACTCACTAACCATTATTGTCCGCCAATTGGAAGTTGCTCACGTTGTTCACACCCCATTCGACCAAGTGACCAGTGCTGCAATATAGGTAATATCTATCTAGTTGTCTACTACTTGTAGAGCACTAGTGTAGCACTGAAATATATGCAACCCAATGAAAAAGGCAACGCCTAAACTTGAAGCCACCGGGGGTTTGTGCCCTAAACGATTGAGCTTGTGCCATGCGTACTTTTTTTACGCAACAAATAGGGTGCGTATTTTTGCTACGCAGAGAACCCTCCCGGCAGTTGCATGACATCAGAGTTCTGGTTTTCTGTCCCACAAGTTACCACTGTGACACTTTTCTAATGTGATGGGTTGCCACTGTGACATGACCCTTATGTGACATGTCCCTTAAGTGACAGACAGAAAGACATACATACATACATACTGTACAGACAGACAAACAAAAATTGCATAGACACCACACTTACTGTTTACGGCAATTATGGCGTTAGCAGTAAATGCCAGTATGGTGTCAGTTTTCCGACGATTACGCTCGCATTTCATGGCCAAACTCTTTTCTCCCAAATTCAACAACCTACTTATTACTACAGTTCAAATAAAATCATGAGGTTAGATCTAGATGGTCTCGATGTATTCTTTCCTTACGATCGGATTTATCTGGAGCAGCACCAGTACATGCGATCGTTGAAGCAATCCCTTGATGCAGAAGGCCACTGTCTACTGGAAATGCCTACCGGGACGGGGAAAACCGTGTGCTTACTATCCCTGATTACGTCCTACCAATTTTCCAACCCGTCTGCTGGAAAGCTGGTTTATTGCACTCGTACGGTACCGGAAATGAATCATGTCATGGAAGAATTAGCCACGGTCCTGGCCTACCGCGCGAAGGAATTGGCCAAATCGGGTGAAACCCATCTGCGTATTAGTGCAGCAGCTGCCGAGCGACAAGCGAACAATGATATGGAAGATGTAGCTGGACCGGAACAGCAAGGCACCGCACAAGCAGCACATGAAGAGGAAGGAGAGGAAGAGCCACGCAAAAAGAAGCCACGCAAAATCATCAACGCCAAGCGCAAAGGTCCGCGAGCCGATATGGGCCCCGTTCGTGATGGCGTTGGCGCAGGAGGAAATGGTATCCTTGCGCTGTGTTTGTCTAGTCGTCGAAATATGTGCGTCAACGAACGAGTGATGGCTGAGAGTGATCGGGAGGCCGTCGATGCGGCATGCAGGGGTTTGACGGCTTCGTGGGTGATTGAAGAGAGCCGGAAGAATCCCGGATCGCGAGATACCTGTTGCTATTTTGATAATTATCAAGCGGCAGGAGAGGCCATGTCCTTGCCAAGGTCTGTGTTTTCGCAGCAGCTCTCAAGAAGCTCTTAAGACAAACGGCTCACATTGTTTCTCCCTATCCTGTTTTCTTTGAAGTGGTGTCTATGACCTTCAGGAGCTCAAAGAGTGGGGAAAGGCACGAGGTTGGTGTCCGTACTACCTGACGCGTCACGCCATCAACCACGCCAATATCCTGGTTTACAACTATCAGTATATGCTCGACCCGAAAGTGGCTAAAATGGTTTCCAAGGAACTAGAGTCAGAAAGTATCATCGTATTTGATGAAGCCCACAACATCGACAGTGTCTGTATTGAAGCATTATCTGTCACCATCAATGACCGTGGGCTGGAACAGGCTACTAGGTCCTTAGGAAGGTTGTCGTCTGAGGTAGCCCGTATCAAAGCTACCGATAGCCAACGATTGCAGCAAGAATATAATAATCTTGTTAATGGTTTGATTGACGAAGGGATAATTGACGCCCCAGCTAACGATGCGGGCTTGGCAAGCGTAAGTGCAGTAATAATTGAAATCCCGAAACCTACGCGTGACTTGCTGAGGCTGGCCCATTTTTCTCTACCAACACAGAATGCACTTGATCCTGATGTACTGAATGAATCAGTGCCCGGTAATATTCGCCGTGCGGAGCATTTTATTGGATTTATGAAAAAGGTAGTGGAGCACTTGAAAGCTCGTCTGAGAGCGGTTGCTGGCCCCAATGGTGGCGTACAAAGCGAGACTCCATTGGCTTTCTTGCACCGTCTAACCCACGGAACAGCGCTGGAGGCGAAGCCATTGCGATTTGCGTACTCTCGTCTATCTTCTCTATTGCGAACGCTAGAAGTTTCCAATCTTGACGACTTCAATTCGCTGACGGATGTTGCTGACTTAGCGACGTTACTGGCAACGTACTCCGAAGGCGTGGCCAAATTTGCAATTATCATGGAACCCAATGGATCTTCTATTCCTGGTGCAATTGATCCTGTCATTCAACTGGCATGTTAGCATTTCGAATTCTTGTTGACATATCTGAAATTGTATCGTTTACCAAAATTCTCTCCTGACCTGATATATTTGTTTGTTCTTGTGACCAACGATTACGTTTATTTAGGTATGCCTGGACTCTTCACTGGCAATCGCGCCTCTCTTCAAGAGATTTGGAAGCGTGGTCATTACCTCGGGTACCCTTTCGCCGATTGACTTGTATCCAAAGCTGCTACAGTTCGAACCATGTGTCTCCGAATCTCTGAATATGTCCACCTTCCGCCCGTGCATTCGCCCGCTGGTGATCACACGCGGTTCGGACCAACTTGCCGTATCAACAAAGTACGACGATAGAGGAGATATGGGAGTTGTGCGGTAAGAGCAACTTGTTTTTCTTGCCTTTGCTGTTCATACCTCCCTTCATGTTGCTGATTCAGACTTTCTTTATTTCCTGCAAACCAGAAATTATGGAGCCATGTTAGTGGAATTGTGCAGTTGCATTCCCGATGGTGTGGTTGCATTCTTCACTTCCTACTCTTATATGGAATCACTTGTAAGCGAATGGGATGCAATTGGTATCTTAAGAGAATTGACCAAATCAAAACTCGTTTTCATAGAGACAAAGGATGTGGTTGAGACAACATTAGCACTCGACAATTATCGCCGCGCTTGCGACTGTGGCAGAGGAGCTGTGTTTCTTTCCGTTGCCCGTGGTAAGGTTTCTGAAGGAATCAACTTTGACAGGCATTATGGCCGTGCTGTGATTTTGTTTGGCGTTCCTTTCCAATACACGTTGAGTCACGTACTGAGGGCCCGTCTGGAGTATTTGCAGACTCACTATCAAATTCGAGAGCAAGATTTCCTCAACTTTGACGCTATTCGGCAAGCTGCCCAGTGCGTGGGGCGCGTCATTCGTAGCAAGACCGATTATGGTTTGATGATTTTTGCCGACAGCCGCTATAGTCGACACGACAAACGATCCAAGTTGCCAAAGTGGATTTTGCAGTTTCTGAGTGATGCGTATCTCAACCTGAGCACGGATATGGCACTGCAGCACGTGCGCCACTTTCTGCGTCTCATGGGGCAGCCAATTGATCAAGAAGCTCTACAAAGCGTCTTACTTACGTTGGAAGAAGTTGAACGGATGAACCCATCTACTGACAACTCTGCCAGCAGAGCGGCTAGCAAGGGTGGTGCTATGATCGTTGATTCTGCTGCTTGTTAGCTGTAAACACGAGCTCGACTAGACAGATTAGCTTTTGGAAACTAGTAAACAAAAACAAAAAATGTTTCAAGAATGGACTTACGCCTAGCCAAAGCATACGGTACTGGAGCTAAAGCAAACACAAGAAAGTCATCATCAAGTCCCCTCGCATAAGCCTGTTCAAGAGGTGCCGCTGTCGTCCGTGTTGAGTGCATTTATGAGTGGCTCCGATTGAGAGCCGACGGTAGCATAAAATAGGGCATACTAGTAGCTACGTATTTGTTTTTCGTCCCCATTCACGCATCGCCGTAGAGCACTCCAGCAAGTTGCTTTGCAATGCTTCCATTACTTCCCGGTTGACATCTACCAGCAGCTGTAGCGGCGCATCTTCAGCTTCACTAACGCTATTGTAGACCTTCGCCTGGTGATTAAACTGAAACGGTCCTGTTCCGCAGTGATCAGACGCAGGGCGCAACAAATTGGTCTCGAGCATTTCTTGAAATGCAACCCACAGCAAGTGCTGGCTGTATCGTTGACTGGCTGTTTGGGCAAATTTTCCATATTCTTGCAGCATGCGTCCTAGGGTGAGTGGCGGAGGATTGGCAGTTTCTCCATTCCCTTGCGCATCGCGTGCCAAAATTCGCCGAGCCGACAAGACCAAAGCCACCTGTGAGGGTGACAAATCTACCAGGGCCCGAAGGCGAGGATCCGCAAGCCTCGAGTCGGAATTTATTACGGCAGGGTTCGTATTGCTGTGGTGGTGGTTGCTGCTGTGTTTCCTCTTGTGGTTACCTTGTTGTGGGCCTTTTGGGCCGCTTGGTTGAGGAACGATCGGTGCTCGATGTGCTTCCAGGGCATCCAATAGATGGCGTGCTTGCAATTTGGGTGGCGGTTGCTCTGGTGGTGTTTGATTTGGCGACTGTTCTTGTTGCTCACCAAGACGTTGGTAATTGCGACAGTGGCGGAGACGATGTTGGATCCATTCTCCCCTGTAAATTGATAGTGCAACAGTCAACAGCCTTGTGAACCAGCGAACGTTGCGCCCCATGTGACATGCTCGTTCCAGGGTTTTAAAGACTTCACGTTGGATCACATCATTGTGGCTGTTACGACTATGGCTTCTCGGATCAGATAAATATCCTGGTGGGCACAGAATTTCCCCAAGGTTCATGTGCAAGCGTGCCAGCGTGTTTTGCTTGTCTAGCGTTTCATTCACACTTGTGGTTACCGTTTTGTTGGTACTCCCGTTCTTTTCATTGTTGCAATCCCCAATTCTGTCATTATCGGAGTAGCTTTTGACACGCGACAACAGGACCGACGTCAAAGTCGAAAATGACGGACACGATCCAATAAAAATTTCTTTGGATGCACCTGCAGGTGACCATGACAATAGGGATGGATCAAATGTGAGTCAAGTAAACCACAAATAATGACGACACGACACGAATGATGTGGCCGATACAGAAGAGGGTGCACCTCACGGTGCTTCAGCCTTTTTGCACGATTCATCCAATTTACAGAGCCTGCGGCAGAGCTTGAATTGACGTCTGACATCCAAGGCTGAGTCTCTGACACCTGGTATGCACGGGAAGCACAATTTGAGCCCACACCATAAGGGATTACCTCCCCTCCTTCTAACTTCACTCTGCTTTTTCTGCTTCCTGTACCTCCCGGGTCCAATTGCTTTTTCCTTGTTCGATAATGTTAGATCTGTAGCCGAGACGAGTGGGAACGTTGGTTCTTTCTTGTTTTGATGGACCTTTTATTTTAACTCGCACACCATGCTGAAATCTGTGCACCCCTCCCAGCTGTTGAAAGTGGGAGCTGTGTTAGTTTTAGGATTCTTCTTTACTTTGCTCACCTTCCATTCGACTCTTGATTCGTTTTTCCAATTTACTTCGCAGGGTCAGATGTTGAGTCAAACCAATCAAGCAGACATTTGACCCTTGTGTCGCCACACGGTCTAAAAGGTGATAGAGCAACAATTGTCGATCCCTGCCTCCCGCTGTGGTTGTTTGGAGCAATGAAGGATTACTGATGTTGATGCTACCGCCCGAACAGCTAACAGCAGAAGATCCACCTAAAAACGCATCGACTTCGTCTAGGACAATCAAGATAGGAATTTGATCGACGCGAGCAATCTTAAGTGTTTCTCCTAAAAGCTGTAGGTTCGAATCGAAAGTGGACATTCGCAGTCGCAGCCCTCGTCGATCCACTAGTTGTCGTTTCTGACGCTTTATCGCGGCTTCCTCTCCATTAGCGATGCGGCTTGGAGGAGGAAGAGGATAGTCTTCCGTTCCGCCGCTGCTTTCCCGCTTCCCATTCGTATCTTTTCCATTGAATTGTTCTCGACCTTCGACGTCCCCTTGCGTGGCTTCTTCGAAGGCTACTCGAGACAATTGCTGGAGCATCTCCCGTACGACCAAGTTGACGTCGTGTCCTGGGATCAAAACACCATGAACATGCACCACTCGAAACATTTTGGGAGCAGCATCTCTGTTTGCACCTGCGTTATTCTCTGCGGTCACAGGACTGTATTTCGCATATCGTAATTCATCTTGGAAAGCCTGCAGGCAACGATCCACTAACAGATTCTTTCCCATGCCCCGATGTCCCAAGCAAAACGCGGCAGCATTGCTGTCATTGGCGCGAACAACCAGACAGGGATGTAGCAAACAATAGAGTTGCTCAAACTGAGCCTCTAACCCTACTGGGGCGTATCGGTGAACAATGTCCTTGAGAGTGGGCCTTGGGACGCCATTTTTTTCGCCGTCATTGTTTTTGTGGCGGTTTCTAGGTGGCTGTGTCCCTCTAGAAGACGAATTCGTTGTTGCTATTGGTTTACCATTGTCTTCCGCACCCTTGGATACTTTCCAAAAGTAGTTGGCATCAGCTACGGAAACACGATTGTGTTGATCGGAAAATCGATGAATTGCCTGTTGTAGACAATCAATAGTTTCACTGGCATACCGATATGGGTCTGTCTCTTATACACATCTCCGAGCCCACGAGACTAAGGCGAATCTCGTATGCCGTCTTCTGCTTGAAA
>ENA-ORBV01005152-ORBV01005152.1-microbial-mat-metagenome-genome-assembly--contig:-NODE-5152-length-24312-cov-6.046379_pt1 | contig 24312 bp, 21 predicted proteins | sample MGYA00237777_ERZ505514 | MGnify/ENA primary metagenome ERZ505514 (study PRJEB26160, sample SAMN06269048) | microbial mat metagenome | isolation source: Oligotrophic lake microbial mat | place... | reverse complement strand
GACACGCATCGGCGTCTGCCAACGCCAGTTCTCATGGACGAAGAACGGCGTCCCAGTCTTGGCGAACGCCGCGACCATCTGCCGGGCATCCGCCATCGAGGCCGCCATCGGCTTCTGGCAGATGCACGGGACACGATGCTTTGCGCACAGGAGTGAGAGCGGTTTGTGGCCGCCAATCTCCGTGACGTTGTCCACGAAGTCCGGTCTCAGTTCGCGCAGTAGCTTGACGGGATCCTCGTACACTGCCGGGACCCCCAGATCGCGGGCGAAAGCTTCCGCCTTCTCCCGCGACCGGTTGTAGATCGCGACACACTCGACCCCGCCGACCTCCCGCCATGCAGCAAGTTGCACGCGGGCCCAGAATCCGGCTCCAAAGAGAGCAAAGCGCAATGGTTTCATCGTCTCGTGGCGAACAGTGGTTTCAGGTGTTCCATGCTGGATACAGCCCATTGTTCCTCCTTGGCAATCGTGTCTTCAAGCGATGCCTCCGGCGGTGTCCACAGCTCCAGCACAGCCGTCTCGCAACGCCCGTGGCGCTGGAGCGCTTCGATAGCATACTGCGAGCATGACGGGTAGAAGCGGCACACGGCGGGAAGCAGGGGCCCCAGAAACATCTGATACGTGCGAACGAAGGCAATGGCCACCTGTCGCACGCTACGACTCTCCCTTCACGAAGCGCCCGATACGCGGCACGAGTGATTCGACCTCTGTTTGCAACTGCTCAAACGATGCCTCGTATCCGGCCCGTTGTGCCCAGATTACCAGATCGAGTGGGAAGCCTAACGGTAGCACGTGGATTCGTACGAGCTCCCGAAGGCGTCGTTTCAAACGATTTCGATCGACTGCGGAGTGTTTGTAGCGTGGGACCACGATGCCTGCTCGCAAGTGCGCGTGAGGGGAAGCACTCAGCCGAACCAACAACACGTTCGTTCGGAGAGCCTTCCCCTCATGTCTGATACGCTCGAGGTCTGCGCGGCGGGTGAGTCGACCCGCACGCGGAAACCGTCTCTCGCTAGGCGCCTGCGTACTTTGACGGCAACTTGACCGTCAGCAGGCTGCGACCCTTCTTGCGACGGCGGCTGAGTATGTCACGCCCCCAGCGCGTCGCCATGCGCGCACGGAACCCATGCGTGCGTAGTCGTCGCGTGTTGCGAGGACGATATGTTGGTTTGCCCATTCCTATCTCCGAAAAGCTGCTGACAATAACGCGAAAAGAACGAGAAGAATACGAGCTTAGGCGTTATATGTCAACGGGTTAGGTGTTGCTTGCATTCGCGAGGAATTGACTTTTCCACACACCGTGCCTACGTTCGCTGCGGCTACTTTTTCCACATCACATGGATCTGACTGCACACGAAGCCTGGCAACGCCTGCTCGACTACGTCAAGCGAGACATGTCGGAACAAACGTTCCGAACATGGCTCGAACCTGCGTTCCCTATTGAACTTACGGGAAATCAGCTACTCGTGCGCGTGGCCGATCAGTTCGCGGCGGATTGGAACGAATCCAAGTTCACTACCATCTTCGCCTCGATCGCGCCGCAAGTGTTGGGTCACCCGTGCCATGTGGTGTTTCGAGCTGATGAGGAGCGTCGACAGCGTTCACAAATGGATTTGTTCTCCCAACCAGGCAACACGGCCTTGCCGTCTGCAGCATCGCGCCGAGTCGCACCCCCAGCTCCGGTACTCAGTGCTCGCTATACGTTCGACCAGTTCGTTATCGGAAAATCGAATGACGTTGCCGCCGCCGCTGCCCATGCTGTGAGCCAGGCGCCAGGCAAAGTGTATAATCCGCTCTTTATCTACGGCGTAAGCGGGGTGGGAAAAACCCACCTTATGCAGGCAGTCGCACACGAACTCTTGAGCCGCAATCCAACGCTTCGCGTCTCAAACCTCGGCGCCGAGCAATTCACCAACGAGTACATCAACGCAATTCAAGGTCGCACCACCAACGAGTTCCGTCGTCGTTTTCGTGAAACAGATTTACTTCTCGTCGACGATGTTCATTTCTTAAAAGGGAAAGAAGCAACACAGGAAGAGTTTTTCCACACTTTCAATACGCTCTACGAGAATGGCCGACAGATCATCATGACGTCGGACCGATCACCTTCGGAAATACCAGGAATAGAGGCAAGGCTTGTTACTCGCTTTCAGTGGGGTATGGTTGCGGATATTGAATTGCCCGATCTTGAGCTCCGAATCGCCATTCTGCGAAAAAAGGCAGAGATTGACCAGCTTCAGCGAACAATTCCCGATGAAGTTGTCCGTTTTCTCGCAGAACATATTCGTTCAAGTGTGAGAGAGCTCGAAGGCGCCGTGATTCGTTTGTTAGCCTACTCATCCCTTAAAAGACGCGATATTACCATCGCACTGGCTCAAGAAGCACTTCGCGACAAACTTCGTCGTAATGATAACGGTCAACTTGCTGAATTATCTCCCATTACTACAGAGCGTATTCAGCATACGGTTGCAGCAGAATGGGGAGTAACAGCAGAAGGACTTCGGTCAAAAACGCGAACGAAATCATTAACGGTTCCACGGCAGGCAGCAATGCTTCTCTGTCGGGAATTGCTCGGCTTACAGCTTGTTGAAATCGGTATCCGATTCGGCGGGCGAGATCATTCAACAGTTATTCACAGTTTAGCCAGAGCACACGATTTATATACCAATAACACCACATTTCAAACTCATTTTGACGCTTCTAAACGTCGTTTAATATCTTGATTGCACACGTTTCCACATTATGGATATTCATTCTCACATCAACTGTTTTTCGCATCCTCAAGCAGCATCTACTCTTACACTATTTATACAGTTATAAACAGCATATACTGTTACTGCTACTAAAGCTTCTATCTTAAGAATAACAACACAAGTCCACGGTCATTCTCAACCCAACAGCCTTCCTTATGCGTCTTATCATCAGCCGTGAGAAACTGCAGGAAGCATTAGTAGCTGTGGCTGCTGCTGTACCATCTAAAACAACGTTACCTGTGTTAGGTAATCTTCTTTTGGAAACAACAGATCGAGGATTACGTGTCTCGGGGACCGACTTGGATATTGGTGTAAGTACCGAAGTATTAGCCGACATCGAAGCTTCAGGTGCTATTACAATTCCCGCGAAGAAATTGGTGGAAATTGTTCGGGAGTTACCTCTTGCCCCAGTTAAAGTTGGTGTAATAGGTGAACAACGAATTACGCTGGAATGTGGGCGTTCCCGATTCAAACTTCTGGGACTTCCTCGAGAAGAATTTCCTGCATTTCCAAGCATTGATTTTACAAACTCTTGGCGTGTGAAATCAAATGATCTTCAAGTGCTAATAGCACATACGGTGTTTGCTGTATCTGCAGAAGAAAGTCGGCCAATCTTGAATGGTGTGCTCTGGGAGGTTCGTGATGCAGAAACGAGAATGGTTGCTACCAATGGACATCGTTTAGCGAAAATGGAAGTTCCGTACTCTGGTACGATGACAGGTGATTTCATCGTTCCACCAAAAGCGCTGGAACAGGTGAAACGACTTTTCCCAGCGGATGAAGAACTTGAAATCGCCCGTGGCGAAAATCATCTCGCATTCAGATCACCGTTCACTTCGGTGTTTACCAGACTGATTGAAGGTCCGTACCCGAATTATGATCAGGTAATTCCGCGAGATAATACTCGTGTGGCGATTATTGACAGAGTTGCTTTGCAAAGTGCATTGAAACGAATGGCAGTCATCGCGTCGGACCAAACACATCGGGTGAAACTTTCGTTCAACTCGGCACTTCTGAAATTCTCGGTGACGACACCAGACCTAGGTGAAGGTCAGGATGAGCTGCCGGTTCGCTATGATGGAGATCCCATCGATATCGGATTCAATGGGATGTATTTGCTGGAGATTTTGCGCTACATGCCAACAGAGGAGATTCGCTTTACCTTCAGAGAGCCTGAGCGAGCAGCGATCATAGAGCCAGAAAATTGGCAGCAACCTGGCAAGTATCTTTGTCTGGTCATGCCGTTGCGATTGGTAGACTAGTCACGGAATGCGGTTAGTAAGTTGAGATGCGCTTCAGTATCTCGGTTCGGGTTCGTTGTTGAAAGTGTTGTCGCATTACACTACTTGTTGCGTGCAGGTCGGTGATTGTGTTGAGAAGAATCCGGTGAGGGAGCAAGGTGGTGCCAGTATCGGGCACCATCTTCGTGTTTCCAGTTGTCGATCCTTGAAGATTCATGGGGAAAAGTCGGCTCGAATCCGCTGCAAGGTGACCAGCAAAGGCACCATCAATGTTGTCGGGAGCTCGGTCTATGTAACCGTCAGCACGCGGCCAGACTACGGTGTGGGGAATGTCGACTCCACCTCTGCATGTCGTATAGGAAAATGAAAATGGTGGCACCGTCGATTGTGAGGCTGCTTCGGTGAGTGTATTCCTCAAAAGCGCCCGTAGCAGCAGTGGGGAAAGCAATGTCGATATTGTTTCGCATGCGGTGGAAGGCAGCACCGGGGCGACGGTGAATGTGCCCGTGGTAGAATCGACGAGGGCCTCCATCACCAGTGGTACCCTTCGTATGGCAGCCATAGATGCTTCTGCTGGTTTGCCTAGCGACTCGGACGAGAGCACAAGCCGATAGAAGCCACGATCGAGTCGACGAATTGTGACACGAATGATGTCAGCGAACACCGTCGAGTCCCGTGCGCCGGGCAGAGGTGTGATTTCATCGGTATGCGTGATGGATTGCACGTCGTAGATAGCCGTCTCTTCATGTACGATGAAACGGGGGAAGATAAATGGCGCGGTGGAATCTCGAGGCGTAGGCGACAACGTTCCAAGTGACGATGGAGTGGGTTGAGATGTCGCACAACCGAGTACGATATGAGCGACAACCAGGAAGGCCACGTTCAAGCGTCGTATGGACAGTCTACGCTGGCTGGGTATTAGTGCGCTTCGCATATTAACCAGAAAATGCAGAATTCCGGAAAGTGCAAAGTTGTCAGATGCACGCTGGCCTGTAAGCCGGGTTCTGTCTGATCTTTCGATCTGGACGATCATTCCTCTAGGAGCGCTGTCACCAGCGCCCTCAAGCAGCCAACCCGCGGCGTTTTTGCCGAGAAGGACTGTCTCTCGCCGCCTATTTGACCTTGCTCCAACTGGGGTTTGCCATGCCATCGCCGTTACCGCCGATGCGGTGGGCTCTTACCCCACCATTTCACCCTTACCACACTGTTGCCAGTGGGCGGTTTGTTTTCTGTGGCACTTTCCGTCACGAGTTGCCCCGTGCCCAGGCGTTACCTGGCAGTCTGTCCACGGAGCCCGGACTTTCCTCGAATACCTCGCCAGTAGCGCGAGTGTACTCGCGATCGCCCGGCCAACGCACACCTGACGGCCGCAATATAGCGGTAGCCACTGCCGTGGAACTGCTTCAGTCTGCGTTGCGCAAGTCTTGAGCGACCTGCCGTCTCACGTGACAGCGACGTGACAGGGGTTGGGTAAACTCTCCTTGAACTCCACCGGAGATGCGTAGTGAGCCTTCATTGGCGCTATGGGCTGCCAAGTGCAGAAAAGCATATGGGATCGCTCCTCACCGATGTTGCGCACGTGACCACGATGCTCACGGCAGATGAGCGTCTCCGTGTAGATGCGGTGGGAATGGGGGTGATTTACTCGTACCATCGGGAATCGCTTGAGGACGTGTGGCGTGATCTCCGGCAACACCGTGCACGCACCCTGATCGTTTCGACTGCCATGTGCCAGCGAACGAATATTGCGCACATGGCTCGAATGGTCCGTGAGTTTCCACGGGTGCCGGCGGTCGCGCTGCTGTCGCAGTTCGATCGTGGAACCGCACGCACGGTTCTGACGCTGGGGCAGTGCGGTGTCCGCACGCTTATCGACGTACGGGAGCCCACTGGTTGGCGCGAGCTTCGTGCTGTGCTTCTGAGCGACCGTGCATCCGATGTGCAGCGGTTGGCGATGTCTCGCGTCTCGGTGGATCTCGCGCAATCACCAGAAGGTGCGCGGCGCTTCTTCGAGGTCCTCTTTTCGGCGGCGTCCAAGACTCCCACCATTCGGCAACTGGCCGTTGCCCTGCACATTCTTCCGGGGACACTGATGAGTCGCTTCTTCCGCGCACATCTTCCGCCCCCGAAGCGATTTCTGGCCTATGCTCGGCTCACCTGCGCTGCGAGGCTCTTCGAAAATCCAGGCTTGTCCATCTCCAGTATCTCGAATCAGCTCGACTACTCCTCTCCCCAGAGCTTTAGTCGTCATGTACGCGCGCTTCTTGACATGAGCGCGCTCGAGTTTCGAGGTCGCTATGATGGAGAAGGGATGCTAGAGTGTTTTCGCGAACACCTCATTCTTCGCTTTGGCGAAGAATGGAAAACGTTCGACCCACTGGGGCGAACGCCAGTTGATGTTACTGCCTCTCGGGGTGATACGCTTTAGACTACCAAGGCGCTTCAACTCTCGATGCGGGGGGGGGGCGAACCTTATTGCTTGGGCACGAAGGGGAGAATTTCGGAGGCGCGTGCAAGTGCATACACTTTGAGACCGGCATCCTCGAGTGCTTCTCTCCCCCCTTCTTCCCGATCGACAAGGGCGAGCACTCCCAAAATTGTCGCGTTGTGGTTTCGCAGTACGTCAATCGCCCTCAACGCCGAGCCACCGGTCGTGATGACGTCTTCGATGATCACAATCCGGTCTCCACGCTTGTAGGGACCCTCAACCTGGCGTCCCGTGCCGTGTACCTTGGCTTCTTTTCTGACGGTGAAGGCACGAATGGGATGCGCGGTGGTCGCACTGGCGTAGGCAATGGCGTAGGCAATAGGATCGGCGCCAAGCGTGAGCCCTCCGACCGCATCGACAGTATCGCCGAACACATCGGTGACCGTAGAGAGGCCCAGTGCCCCAATAAGCGCGAGACCATCGGGGCTCATGGTCGTTAGGCGGGCATCGACGTATAAATTGGAGGTGCGTCCCGACGACAAGACAAAATGCCCACGCCGCGCGGATCGTTCGGCGAGTAGGGTGAGGAGCTGTTGTCGTGTGTCCATGTTGACGGAACGGGGGCTAGCGACGAAAAAGTCCGCGGACTTTCGAGAAGAGACCCGCATCTTCCGGAGGGGTGGTGTTCAGGGCCTGGTATAGCTCGTGCGCGAAGGTCAGAATATCGGGATAGCGCTCGGTGGGTTGCCGAGCGAGTGCTTTCATGAGGACTGTTTCAACCTGCGGTCCGAAGTCCAGGTTCGGACGTGCCTTGTTGAGAGAAATCGGCGATTGGGACAGGAGTTGTGTAAACATCTCGCGAGGGCTCTTGGCGAGATATGGAAGTGCGCCGGTTAGCAGGAAATACGCGATGGTAGCCAAGGAGTATTGATCTGCGGCCGGCGTCACGAGCTCTCCCGATAGCGCTTCAGGCGCAACGTACATGAGTGTGCCGACAAAATAGCCGGCACGGGTGAGACGCTCGTCCTGACGTGTATCGGTGGCAGCTGCGATACCAAAATCCAATAACTTGGTAGCACCCGATTCCGGATCGTACATGGCGTTGTCGGGTTTCAGATCACGATGAACGATTCCCGAGTCGTGGGCCGCCTTCACGGCCTCGCCTATACTTAGAATGATGCGCCCAACCTCTTCCTTCGGCAGCGGCGCATGGTGCTTCGCATAACGTTCCAGCAGTTCACCCGGCGCCCATTCGATTACCAGGTAGTGCAGGTCATCGGACACTCCAGTCTCGATTGTTCGAATGACGTTGGGGTGAATGACGCGTTTGCCGAATTCGGCTTCGCGGTTGAACCGCGCGACGGCGGTCTTCTCGAGTCGGAGTTTGTCACGCAGCACCTTGAAGGCCACCTGGCCGTTCGTGAGATGCTCGGCGCGGTAGACGACAGAGGTGCCGCCTTCTCCGACGAGGTTCTTCAGCGTATAGCCGGCGATGCTTCGGCCGACGAGATTTTCCTTGGACACGGCGCCGAACCTAATCGTCACCAAGAACGGTAGCAAGCAATGCGCAACAATTGGTCGAATATATATCTTTCACGTCCGCTTCAGTTCCTTTCCGATCGCGCGGTCGTGCTACACGGTTCACCTCGTCGAATGCGCTCATCTCTCGTCGCTCTTGGCCTCGGCATAGCACTCTCCGGTTGTGCATCACGTGGACAACCGAACAGTGGGACGCAGGCCCCTGGTACGGCTGCGGCACCTGTGGCCGTCAACAATCGCCGAATTCCAACACAGCCTGACGTGGTCAGTTTGTATCGGCGGCTCGGCTTGCTAGCCGAAAGTGGCGAAACTCCGTTTGTCGGGACTCTCGCCTTTCTCGCGGGCAGGTCTGCCGACTCGACTCTCGTCGTGCTCACCCTCTCGATGGCGAACCGCGGACTCCATTTCGCTCGTGAAGGTGATCGCTATCGGGCACAGTACAGTGTCGGACTGGACGTCAAACGTGGCGCCACGACGGTGCAGTCGGTCAATGCGAGGGAATCGGTGCGGGTGTTGGCGTTTCGAGAGACGCAACGCTCCGACGAGAGTGTGTTGTATCGCCAGATCATCTCGTTGGCCCCGGGCATGTACGACATGCGGCTGACGGTGCGTGATGATTCGGTAAGTCGCGGGAGTGCGATTGAGGCCACAATCGGCGTTCCTCGGTTCGGAGATGGGTCAATTTCGTCGCCGATCGCGTTCTATGAGGCGACCCCCAGACTTACCCGCGATTCCTTGCCTCGATTCGTAGCGACACCGCGCGCCACGGTGGTCTTTGGTCGCGACTCCATTCTGCCCGTTTACGTCGAAGGGTATGGCAGCGCGGCAAGCTTTCCAATCCGCGTATCGGTGCGTGCAGACGGTGCGTCCGGATTGTTGTGGACTGACTCGCTCGCCCTTCAGCGACGTGGCGATCTGTTCTCGGGGACGTTCAATGTTCCCATTGCTCGTTTGGGAGTAGGTGTCATGTCCATCGGCGTTTCGCGCGCGGGAAGCACTGACACCTTGCGGGCACCGTTATTCGTCGCTTTCGGCGAAGATCTTCCCGTGGCCACGTTCAACGAGATGCTGGACTACCTCCGGTATTTTACGTCTGCCTCTCGGATTCAGGCGTTGCGGGAGGCGGCTCCCGATGCGCGCGCAACCCTCTGGGCCGCATTCCTTCGGGAAACCGATGCCATTCCTCAGACGCCGCCGCACGAAGGGCTACGGGACTACTTCGCGCGGATTGCTCAAGCAAATGCTCGGTTTCGGGAAGAATCCGCAGCCGGATGGCTGACCGATCGTGGCCGCGTATTCGTCGCACTGGGTCCCCCAGATCAGATCATCGAACCAAATTTGAATGATCTCAATCAACGTGGGCGCACGCAGGTGTGGGAATACCGTCAACATCGCCTTCAAGTCGTCTACATCGACCAGAGTGGGTTCGGACGCTGGCGCATGACGTTGAGCACAGAAACCGAGTTTGAGAGCGTGGTGCGGCGAGTTCTCCCCCAGTAGGGGGGGCGCTCTTCGGCGGTAGCCGAACTCAAAGTGGAGAATGGCGCCGAGACGTCTCCCGGTCGCCGAGCCCCCCGCACAGGATCCCAGTGTCGACAGTTTTGCCTCCGTCATCACCCACGCTGTTTCTGGTAGACGGCTACGCACTTATCTATCGCGCCTTTTTTGCTCTTCTGTCGCGGCCGCTAACGACCGCGCGCGGCGAGAATACGTCTGCGGCGTGGGGCGTTGTCAACTTCCTGCAGCGATTGGTCGCCACGCACCGTCCGGACTACTTGGGTTGGGTGAACGATTCCGGGCTCTCTTTCCGTCATGAGGTCTACCCGGCGTACAAGGCAACCCGCGAGAAGCTCACCGATGAATTGCAGGCGGACTTTGACACGGGGATCGAACGAATTGTTCAGCTGCTCGAAGGTTTTCGCGTCCCAATTCTCTCGGTGAACGGTTATGAAGCCGACGATGTGATCGGAACACTGGCTCAACAGGGGGTGGCCGCAGGCCTCAACGTCGTAATCGTTTCGGGTGACAAGGATTTCCAGCAGCTCGTGAACCCCGGCGTCTGGCTGCTCAACCCGGGGCGAGGTGGTCCGGCGAGCGTGGATGAGCAATGGGTGGGGATGGACAATGCGACCGACCGATTGGGAGTCCCACCCTCGTTGGTAACCGACTATCTGGCTCTGGTCGGTGACACCTCGGACAATGTCCCCGGCGTTCCCGGCATCGGAGAGAAGACTGCCAAGGAGCTGGTCGACGCGTTCGGCGATTTGGAGACGATTCTGGCCCGGGCGAGCGAGGTTACCAAGAAGCGGCCACGCGAAGCACTCCTGGCGAACGCCGAGCAGGCACGTTTGTCGAAGCAATTGGTAACTATTCGATACGATGTACCAATCCTGCTCAGCCTCGACAGCCTGAAGCGGCAGAGTCCTGACACCAGTCGCCTCCGGCAGCTCTATACCGAGCTTGAGTTTTCGTCGCTGGTGAAAGACTTGGGCCGGGACGTGGTCTCCGTGGCCGAACGTGTGCCACGTACTGACACACATTACCAGTTGGTGGACACCGCCGAGGCGTTACGCACCTTGGTCGATCGGGTGCGTACTGTGGGACGATTCGCGTTCGATACCGAGACAGTGGCGGAACCGGGGAGTCCCTCAAAAGTCGATCCGTTGCGATCGCGTCTTGTCTCGTTGTCCATCGCGCTCGCTACGGGCGAGGCGTACTACCTCCCGTTCGCGCACCGTGCGTGGGAGGCGGCGCAGGGGAGTTTGTTGTTGGGTGGTGTGCCCGATGGTGCCGAAGCTACACGGGGAAAAGGGAGGGGGAGTGGAGGTCCGGAGGGCGACAGCATCGCGGCGCGGGCGTTATCACATGGGGTGCCGCCAGTAGTAAATCTTCCGCCTCTGCTTAGCGATGCACTGAAGGATCTACGAGCGCTGCTCGAGGATCCCACCATCGGAAAAACGGCGCAGAATGCCAAATTCGATGTTTTGGTTTTGCGGGGCGCCGGTGTTCGGGTTCGAGGTGTGGAGTTTGACACCATGCTTGCCAGCTACGTGCTCGACCCTGGACGACGGTCGCATTCGCTGGATGCGCTCGCCTTCGAATTTCTCGAGCACACGATGATCTCGTACGAGGCGCTGTGTGGACGGGGGAAGACGGAGCTTCCCTTCGATGTCGTCCCGCTCGACGCCGCCCGAGACTATTCCTGCGAAGACGCAGATATGACGTGGCGGTTACGCGAAGTGTTTGCCGCGCAGCTGGAGGTGGTGGGAATGACCCGCCTGTTCGAGGAAATAGAGATGCCGCTGGTGGACGTACTCGCCGATATGGAGTGGGAGGGAGTGGCGATCGATGTCGCTTGGTTTGCGTCGCTCAAGGAGCGATTTCAGCGTGAGCGCCAGCGGGTGGAGGAGGAGATTTTCGTGGAAGCGGGAGAGCGATTCAACATCAATTCTAATCCACAACTGCGAACGATTCTCTTCGAAAAGCTGCAGCTTCCCATCAAGAAGAAGACGGCAACCGGTCCCTCGACCGATGCCAGCGTGTTGCAGGAATTGGCTGATGAAGGACACACGCTTCCCACGCTGTTGATGGAGTATCGCGAGTTGGCGAAGCTCGAGTCCACGTACCTGGACACCCTGCCTGCGGTGATTCATCCTCGGGACAAACGGTTGCATACATCGTTCAACCAGACAGTGGCAGCAACAGGACGTTTGTCTTCGAGTGATCCCAATCTGCAGAACATTCCGATTCGTCGCGAGCTCGGTCGCGATATCCGCCGGGGCTTTGTGCCCAGAGCCGGGTGGAAATTTCTCGGGGCCGACTACTCGCAGATCGAACTGCGATTGCTTGCGCACCTTTCGCACGATTCGGCGTTCGTCCGCGCATTCGCGTCGGGTGGCGACATTCACCGGGAAACGGCGGCTATCATTTTCGGCGTCCCGGTGGAGACGGTTACTTCGGAGATGCGCGCCCGGGCAAAGACGATCAACTTCGCCACGATCTATGGGCAGGGAGCACACGCACTCTCTCGCCAGCTCAAGATCGCCAACGCCGAGGCGAAGGAGTTTATCTCCACGTATTTCGAGCGATTTCGCGGCGTGCGCGAGTACCTCGATTCCATGGTGGAGATGGCGAAAGTGCGCGGATACGTGGAGACGATCTTTCACCGTCGCCGCTACATCCCGGAGCTCAAGGAGCGGAACTTTAACATTCGCGCGTTTGGGGAGCGGGTGGCGACAAACGCGCCCATTCAGGGATCAGCAGCCGACCTGATCAAGATTGCGATGATCCGCATTCACAAGGTCCTGGCCGAACAACAGCTAGAGAGTCGGATGCTGCTTCAGGTTCACGACGAACTCGTCTTCGAGTGTCCGGTGGGCGAGCTGGACGTTCTGACGGCTCTGGTGCGGCATGAAATGGAGTCGGCGGCCACGCTGGATGTTCCACTCGTGGTAGACGTCGGAATCGGAGACAACTGGCTGGAAACGAAACATTAGGAGGATCGCTGGGACCGGAACCGGGGAGTTGCATCCTGCCACATGTAGGGCGAATCGAATGGCCAGAACGATTGTGCGTGCCGTCACCACGGTGTGCTAAGTCTATGTCTAGCAACTCGTTGTAAGTCGTGTTTGCCTGCGGCCCATGGATTGCCTTTCCACTGTGGCAGACGATCCCCACCTCGGGGCTTCCTTCGATAACATGTCCGACGCCCAAGGTCCGCACATGCGCCAGCCACGCAGCGGTTTTACTCTCATCGAACTCCTGATCGTTGTCGTGATCATCGGGATTCTTGCGGCCATTGCCATCCCGAAGTTCCAGAACACGAAGGGGAAAGCGTACCTGACTTCCATCAAGTCCGATCTGCGAAATCTGGCCACAGCGGAAGAGGCGTATTTCTACCAGAATGGGACGTACAGTTCGAGTTTGATCGCCATCAACGTCAATCCCTCGCCGGGGGTGATTTTCACGTTCGGAACGGTGACTGGCGGTGGGTGGGGCGCGAGTGCGACCCATCCGCAGGCTTTCCCGATCACGTGCGCGCTCTTCATGGGGGGTGTTCCGGCGGTGTCACCGGCGATTATCGAGGGTGTTGTGAACTGTCAGTAGGCAGGCGTTATTGTTGGTTCCGATGCATGCGATCTCTGACCAGTACTTGCACTACGTCGAGTTTGTGCGACGTCGCGACGGAATGATCCACGCGATGGATGGCGGGCTGTGGCTGCACCGGCACCTGTGGAAAGGGCGCGAGATGGCCCATCTGGTTTCCACCGATCGTGAGCGCCTTCTGGCGTATGGGCGGCGGGTCGGACTTCCAAGCGAGCGCCTGCAGTTCAAAGCGCTCAAGGATCCCCGGACCAGTGAGCGGCGGGAAGCGTGGCACTGGGATCTGGTGGGGCGATTTCTCCCACCCAAAAAGTAGTGAGAATACCTATTTCGCGGCGGTGCCTCGCGTTTCGCGGCGGCACCTCGCGGTCAGCGTCGCTGCCCGCATCGTCAAAATGCGCCAGCCGGTGGCACGATCACCAAGTCCCGCTCCGCGTCGCGAGCCATTTGGCGCCCCTCCGCAACATTCACGCGGGAGAGAATGGCGGCCCCCACGGCAAAGAAGGCGATGACGCCGAGGATGGCGTTGCGGCTGCTGCCGGTGGTCGCGATGGTGATGGAAAAGAGCAGTGGGCCGAAGATGGAGGCGAACTTCTCGAAGACGGAATAGAAACCGAAAAACTCACCGGACTTGTGAGCGGGCACCATGGAGGCGAAGAGCGAACGCGAGAGGGCCTGCGTTCCCCCCTGTACCATGCCGACGAGGAAGGCGAGCAGGTAGAAGTCCCGCGCCGTCTGCATGAAATAGCCGATGATACTGATAGCCGTGTAGAACAAGAGCCCGAGGAAGACGGACGTCCGAGCGCCGATGCGATCGGCCAGCATGCCGAATAGGAACGCGAAGGGGATGCCGACGAACTGCACGATCAGAATGGCAACGGTCAGCGCACTTGCGGGGATCTTGAGCTCGGTGCCGTACGCTGTCGCCATGCGAATAATGGTTTGAATGCCGTCGTTGTAGACGAGAAAGGCGAGCAACATGAGAAACGCATGCTTGAAAGTGCGCAGCTCGCGGATGGTCTCACCGAGGCGCACGAAAGGCGCGATGAAGATACTTGTACCTGGGTGTTCATCGGGTTCGCGCGTGCGCACGGGTTCGCGCACGCGGCGCAGGATGGGAATCGAGAAGAGCAGCCACCAGACGGCGACGGAGAGGAAGGCGAGGCGGGCCGGGAGGGTCTTCTCGCTGGGCGTGAGCCCGTCACCGTGTGGAAGACCGAACGCTTGCGGCGCGAGAATCCACGCTAGGTTGAGCGCGAGCAGGACGCCTCCACCGACGTAGCCTAACGCGTAGCCGGCGCTGGACACGCGGTCCATCTCCTTTGGGGTGCAGAGATGGGGAAGCAGTGCTTCGTAGAAGACGACACTCGCCGTCGCACCCACAGTGGCGATGATGTACAGGGTCGACGCGAGTACATAGTCGCCTCGCTCGATGAAGAACATGCCGGCGCATGCTGCGACGCCGATGCCCATGAAGATGGCGAGCATCCGCTTCTTGGCGGCGGCCACATCGGAGATGGCGCCAAGGATGGGTGAAATGACGGCGACAATGATGGAGGCGATGATGTTCGCGTTGGCCCAGGCCTGAATGGGTCGGCTCCCTGGGAGTGTGGCCGCCGCGACACTGATGAAGAAAATCTGGAAGACTGCGACCTGGATGGTTGTCTGGAACGACGAAACGGCCCAGTCGTACATGGCCCATGCGCGAATCTCTCGGCGCTCCAGGCCCAGTCGAACGAGAAGGGAATGGAAGTCGGGGGGGGTCATGCGTGCCGTTGACGGCAGAGGGTTAGGCGGCATCATCGGGGAGTTGGTGTCGCGACTCGAACAAACCGAAGGCGGACGGTTTTGGTTGACGCACGTGCCGCACTGCACAGATTACGCACGATGACGCAACCAATCTCGCAATGGGTGGGACTGTCCGTGCTGCTCATGGCTGGAGTGGCGTGCGACAAACCGGTGCCTGCGCGCAGCAACGATACGGTGCCCCCGCCGCTCCCGCTACCAGTAGCGAGTGACAGCGCCGTTGCGGTGGCCGAGAGCCCATGGGATTCGACGGCCGGACCGGTGTTCCTCAGCATGGGACCCGAGGCGACCATCGCGAGCATAGTCTTTCCCTCGCTCGCGGCCGATGCGGACGTTGCGGCGTCGCAACTCAATGTATCGCCGTACCGAGGCAAGGTGTTCGAGCTCCTTGGGAATGGTCGCGTGGTGGGCGGAGCGACGCTTACATCGATCGTTCCGCCCGACATTCCCGAGGATTGTACGGGATGGCCACTGGTGCAGCTGTCGGGAGTGGGCGCCGATACTGCGTCGCGCCTGTGGACGATTGCCTTCGAACGGGGACGTGTTGTGCCGGTGGCCTTCGATTCGATTGCCGGATTGCCATCCCGCGATTCGTCTCGCTTGGCGATGGATCTGGCGCGTGTGGCGTCGGCCGCGCGGGGCGATACCGTCGCTGAACTGCGTGGCATACCGTACCAGGTACGTCGGGCGTATCGCTTCGCCATTGCACCCGGTGTCGAAGGAGTAGTGGCCGAGGTGCAGCGCACGCTTAATCAGGAGGCGAATCCCAAGCAGGAGCACCTGTTGCTGGTCGCCGAGCGTGATAGTGCCAGCCGGGGGCGTTTCGAGGTCGCGTATTCCGAACGTTCGGCCGGGGGAGAGGAGATGCTCGAGTCCAGCGAAGTGCTGACGATCGTGCGCTTCGGTGCCACCGGCGACGTGGGAGCCTTTGTCGCGCGCTACGTGGGAGACGGCGTGATCTATTCCTTGCTGCAGCGCACCGGGGCGCGTCGTTGGCGCCTTCGCTGGAGCAGTCCCTACACGGGCTGCTGAGGGGAGCAGCGCAGGGTCAGCACCACGACTTGGGGGGAACAGCGGAAGCGAAGGGGAACCTGCACGCCGATGCCGCGTGACACGAAGAGGGGCGCAAACACATTCGGCACCCAACCGGCGGGATGCAGGCGTGTGCAGATGGTGGAGCGGGTTACCAGTGCTCCCACAAACGGAAAGACCACCTGACCGCCGTGGGTGTGGCCGGCGAGTACCAGTCGTACCGAGGGCTGCGTGCAGTACCGCACCACATCCGGATGATGGGAGAGTACAACCGTCGGCTGGTCACCGTGGGTAAGCGCGTGAATCGTGTCGGCACTCACCCGCCCGCTCACCAGGTCATCGATGCCGACAAATCGTAGCGCGCCGATGTCGCTGCCGATTTCGATAGACGCGTTGCGCAGCACGCGTACGCCTAACGACTCGAGCCAGGAAGTCGTGTGCTGGGCGTCAGCGTAGAAATCGTGGTTGCCTAACACAGCCAATATGCCGTCGCGCGCGCGCAGCTCACGGAGCGCGGGGCCAAGGACGGCAAACATCCGTTGATATAAATCGCGCGAGATGCCGTTCATTCCTCCCTCTGACGTGCCGTAGTCGCCAAGGAGGACCACTAGGTGTGGTCCCTGTGAATTGGCGTAGGCAACGGCTCGACGCGCTCGCTCGACCGGCTGCTGCGGGCCGTGGTGGAAATCGGTGAGTACCGCAATACGATATCCGTCGAACGAAGCGGGTAAATCGGCGATCGGGACATCGAAGCGGGTGAGTAACAACGTGGCAGGCGCCACCATCACCGCGTACCACGCCAGCGCGCCGCCGATAGCGACGGCGAGGGCAAGAAGGAAAAACGTCACTGTGATCAGCGAATAGCCAGCGCGCGACGGCCCAACGCAGCCGGCGCGCGTGCCCGGCTGGTGCCACCCGCCAATACGACGAGGGTCAGCACGTATGGGAGGGCGAGAAAGAGCTGATAGGGGAGGGTGCTTCCGGTGGATTGGAAGAGGTACTGCAACGCGCTGGCGGCGCCGAACAGAACGGCGGCAAGCCCGACGCCTAACGGATGCCAGCGACCGAGGGCAACGATGGCGATGGCGATGAAGCCGCGGCCGGCCGACATTCCTTCGGCAAAGGTCCCCACCTGTGCCAGCACCAGCGTGGCGCCCGAAAGTCCGCCTAACGCGCCGCCGGCCAGAATCGCGGCCCACTGTACACGCATCGGATTGATGCCGGCGGCTTCGGCGGCTTCGGGGTGTTCACCGACGGCCCGTACGGCAAGTCCGGTGTGGGTGCGGTACAGAAACCACCAGACGAGGCCGATGGTGAGATAGAGCAGGTACGTCATCGCGGGCTGGGCAAAGAGGGCGGGCCCGAGGAAGGGAATCTGAGACAGTACCGGAATGGCGAATGGGCGCATGGTCGGGATCGACAACGCGGCGCCCGCCGTGCCATACATTGCGTGATAGAGCGTGCCGGTAAGGCCCAGCGCGCCCAACGTGAGTGCGGTGCCGGTAATGATCTGATCGGTGCGGAGCCCTACCGCGAACGTTCCGAACACCAGGGCTGCGGCCAGTCCGGCCAGCGAGCCGCCGAGCAGCCCGAGCGCCACTCCTCCGGCACCCGCAGCGACCACGGCGCCGAAGCAGCCGGCGATGATGACACCCTCCAGCCCCACGTTGATGACGCCGGCCCGTTCCGACAACGTCTCGCCTAACGCGGCGAAGGCGAGCGGCGTCGCGGTGCGAACGGTGGCCTCGAGAAAGGGGGTGAGCGCGTCGTTCATGACCCGGCCTCGGCCGACGGTAGCTGCCGTCGCGACAACAGCACCCGACCTCCGACAATGGCGAGAATGATCATTGCCTCGACAACCGAAACCAGGGCAAGGGGGACACCGGCTTCGCGCTGCATCGATGCCGCTCCCGCCCCCAGGGCACCAAGGAATACGCCGCTCACGATGATGTATGCCGGCTGCAACCCAGCCAGCAGGGCCACCGCGATCGCGGTGTAGCCATACCCTGGCGAGAGATTCTCATACAGCGCGTACGTGACGCCGTACACTTCCACGCCCCCTGCGATGCCTGCCAGCGCCCCGCTCGCCAGAAAGGCACGGGTGACCACCGACTCGACGCGGATTTTGCCGGCGCTGGCAGCGGCCGCTGGGTTGGCTCCAACGACGCGAAGCCGAAAGCCGGCGGCGGTAAAGCGCAAGACGTACCAGGCTATGGCCACGGCCACGAGGGCGAGCACGAAGCCCGCATGCAGGCGCGTACCTGGCAGCAGCCAGGGAAGCCGCGTGGCCTCGGGTATGGAAGCGGACTGTGGATAGATATGGGTTGGTTCCTGCAGTGGTCCCCGAACGAGATAGCCCACGCCGTACAACGCGACGAAGTTCATCATGATCGTGGAGATGACTTCCAACACGCCGAAGCGCCGCCTGAGCAGTGCAGGAACCGCAGCCCACGCCGCACCCGCGAGCGCAGCCGCCATTGCGCCCAACCAAATGGCCCCGCTGCCTAACGACTCTCCTACCGCCAGTGCTGTCGCTGCCGCCGCCGCCGCTCCAGCCAGTAGCTGACCCTCGGCACCGATGTTCAGGATCCCGCCCTGAAAGGCCACCGCGACCGCCAGTCCTGTGAAGATGAGCGGGACGGCGCGCACGAGAGTGGCCGAAAAGATTGCGTACGAGGAACCGCCGGCGCCGCAAAGCAAGGCGCCGAACGCGGTCGAGACATCGAAGCCGCCAGCGGCCAATACCAGCGCCAAGACCAGAACAATGGTCCCGACGACGACGAGGACAATGCCGTACGACCGCACGCGTGAAAAAGGGCGCCGTAGCGCCGGTGGGTTCATGCTCGCATGATGAATGGATAGTACTCGTATGGCCCGCTGGCGAGCCAACGACTACGCGGACACTGGGCGTTCCCGCTCGAGACGCTCCAACGCTTTCAGTCGCCACATGGCCATGATTCCGAGCATCGGTCCAAGAGCCAATGGAAGGTATGCGCGTTCCCATCCCCACCAACTGCTCCACATGGGGACCAGCCGGATGGTGACCATGGTGAGGAGGAATCCGAGAGCCGTCTGGATGGTGACCGACGTCCCCACGTAGTCTACGGGAGAGAACTCGGTGACGGCGGCTGAGAACTGGGCCGAATCGGCAACGATCGACGCTCCCCACAACAGCGAGATGGCAATCAGGAGCGCGAGGGGAGCGCCGAGGGCGGGGCCAATGCTCACCGCACAGAGCCCGCTGATGGCCATGGCAACGATGGTGACCATGCTTCGCCCGATGGCGTCCGACGCCTTTCCCGCGACTACGGAGCCCACAGCGCCGACACTCACCGAGGCGAAGGCCATCACGGGAGCGAACCAGACCGGAGTGCCGTACCGTACCCCCGCGACGCTCCAGAATACGCCGATCGTGCTCCACATGGCGTACAGCTCCCACATGTGACCCAGATAACCCAGCGTTGCAAGGCGCACCCCACGATTGCGCATTACCCGGCCAAGTGCGTGTCGATCGAACGGCGCCGAGCGCCCCTGAAAGGGTCCTTCGTGTACAATGGTGGCGAAGAGCACACCGCTGAAAGCCGCGCACGCCGCCGCCATGAGGACGAGCGAGCGCCACGCCGAAGCGTCGACCACGAGTCGCAGCAGATGTGGCACGGCAGAGCCCAATGTGGTCCCTCCCACCAACGCGCCGATTACTGTGCCCCGACGAGTAGTCGTCCAACCGGCGGCGAGCTTGATGCCCGGGGGATATACGCCTGCCAGCGCAATGCCGACGACAACTCGTAGCGCAATCGCCTGCGTACCTCGGATACCGGGCAGGGCGAGGGCGGCCGTGGCCGCCGCCGCCAGCCACGCGCTCCACATGGCGAGTCGCGCCGGCCGGCATCTGTCGCTCAAGAGCAGGACGGCGCTCACGGTCGAGCCGATGACGAATCCGAGCTGCACGCCTAACGTGAGCCAAATTCCGCGCGCACTCGATTCGCCCCATTCGGCAATCATGGAGGAGGCGACGACCGTGGCACTGAACCAGGGCGACATGCCCAGCACGACCGCCGCGAGCAACCACGCCAGTTGTGTTAGCGCGTTACGTGGTGGTGCGACAGTCACTCGGCGCCCAGCATGGCGCGTCCTATCGCGTCACGCGATCGCTCCACGGCGCGCACTCGACCAGCATGGACGACGATCATGCGGTCGGCGAGGGCGAGCACTTCGTCCAGATCGCTCGAATAGACGATAACCGCGCTACCCGCAGTCCTAGCCTCGCGCAAATGGTTGTGGACCGCTGCGGTGGCCCGGATGTCGAGACCGCGAGTGGGATTCTCTGCCACGACCAGCGATGGCCTGGATGCCAACTCGCGCCCCACGACGAGCTTCTGTTGGTTCCCACCCGACAGGGTGCGGGCCACGGCGTCGCCCCCGGAGGCGCGCACATCGAATGTGTTCAGCGTCGCAGTAGTAACCGCGCGAAGTTGATTCCACGGCATGCGCCCGCGGCGAACGTCCAGTCCCCGAAGTGCGACGTTTTCCACGAGCGACATGTCGAGCACCAGGGCATCATGATGCCGATCCTCGGGAATGTAGGCGATATCGGGAGGCCTAACGATTGTGCCGCGCGCGACATCGAGCCGACCGGCGAGCAGTCGCAGCAACTCACGCTGACCCGATCCCTCTACCGCCGCGATTCCGACAATCTCGCCTTGGCGAATCTCGAGCGTTACGTCACGCAGCACCTCGGCGCCTCGTGCGTTGTCAACCGAGACGCCGCGCAGGGCCAGCACCACGCCCCCCAGTTCAGGCGCGGGAAGTCGTGTTGACGGCGATGGAAGCTCGTCGCCCAGCATGGCATGTACCATTGTCGGCTCGTCGAAGTGCCGCACGAGGCCAGCGGCGACCGTTGTGCCGCGACGAAGGACCGTCACGTCATCGGCGACGCGAATGGCTTCGCGAAGTTTGTGCGTGATCAGCACGGCCGAATGTCCCATGTCGCAAAAGCGCCGGACCCATTGCAAGAGTTCGTCGGCTTCGGCGGGCGCCAGTACTGCGGTGGGTTCGTCGAGAATGAGCACGCGCGCATCGCGGGCGAGGGCCTTCACGATCTCCAGGCGCTGCTGTGCGCCCACCGGGAGATCTCCCACGCGTGCGGTGGGATCGAGCAGGAGGCCGGTGCGCTGGCCGACCACTCGCACGCGCTCCGAGGAGTGTCGCGCGTTGTACGGACCGCGCATGCCTAACGCAACATTCTCGGCGACCGACATTGCCGGTACGAGCGTGAAGTGCTGATGCACCATCCCGATGCCGTAACGCATGGCGTCAGACGGAGAACGAAGGGTGACCACTTGCCCGTCGATGGTGAGCTGTCCGGCGTCGGGACGTTGCATGCCATACGCGACGCGCATGAGGGTGGTTTTCCCCGCGCCATTCTCGCCCAGCAGGGCATGGACCGTTCCGGGGCGAACGCTGATGGACGCATCGGACAACGCCGTGACGGCGCCGAAGCGCACGACAACATTGCTGAGGGCCAGTACGTCGGTCACGATCCCGTAGGAAGCAGGAGAAATTCCGAAGGGAGAGCAAATCGCGCCGTGACCTCGTCGCCGAGGGCGCGCACTCCTAACGTTTCCGTGGCGTAGTGTCCGGCGTAGATGATGACCAGGCCAGCCTCCGGTGCGTCGACCGTGGTGTGATGCGGCCCCTCGCCGACGATGAGCGTATCGATGCCCGCCGCATGTGCGTCTCGAATTTCTCGGCTGCCGACGCCGGCGCCAGTCAAGACAGCCCAGCGGCGTGTGATGCGACCCTCGGGTATGGCACTCGCGCGCGCGCAACCACCCAGCAGGGCAGCGAAGCGATTGGCGCGGGCCAGCAGTTGGCTGGTACCTAAATCGGTGTTGCCGGCGGCGCCGATCGGCACGCCCTCGTACGCAGCGAAGCGTTCAATGGGCTCGAGGCCCATCGCGCGCGCCAGCAGGGCGTTGTTGCCAAACGTTGGATGGGCGTCCAACGGCAGGTGCGCGGCATACACTGCGATGTCGTGCTCCCACAGTGCGCGTAGTCGCTCGTACGCGCTTCCCACCAAACGCTGAGGGCCGCCCCAGAACATTCCATGATGGACGATGAGAAAGTTCGCGTGAACTTCGATGGCGGCGTCTATCGTGCGCCGGGAAAAATCCACGGCGGTCGCCACGCGTTGCACGGGGCCACGATGATCCAGCTGCAAGCCGTTCAACGCTCCCGGATAGTCCGGGATTCCCCGTACGTTCAGCAGGTCGTCGAGATGCGTGGCTACCTCGAGGGCGGTGGACATGTCTACCTGGTGGCTGGGAGCGGGACACCAGGGGGCACGGTCACGGTACCCGCGATGATTCCCTGCTGAACGGAATCGAGCGCAGCCCTGAGAGCGATTGGGATCTTGGACGCCATGACTGGATTGATGACCAGCCGCACAACATTCTCCGAAGATCCCAAGACGATGACGCGCGGCCTGAACTTTCCTTCTTTGATCTCTCGCGTCACCGTGAGGAAGGCGTGCGGAAGGTCGATGACCACACTGGCCAGCGTGACTTCGGGGGCGATAGCGTTTTGATCGGCGTTGGAGCCGAAGACATACGCCTTTCCCGACTCGCGCGCGGCTTGGAAAACCCCGAGTCCGGCAGCGTCGGCGTTCTGGAAGATCATGTCTACCCGACGAGCAATCTGGGCCAGAGCCTGCTCCTTTCCAGCACTCGCATCGTCCCAATTGCCGACATACGAGATGACGACCTCTACCGCCGGGTTCATCGCCTTGGCGCCGGCGGCGAAGGACTCGAACGATGCTTTGACCGGAGGGAGTTCGGTTCCGCCTATGGCGCCGATCACGTTGGACTTGGTCATGAAGCCGGCGATCATTCCGGCCAGGTACGATGGTTCCTCGAACGAGAAGCGCATTCCCGCGAGGTTAGGCCCTTGTGTGTTTCCAGACGTGGTGATGTAGAGCGTCTTCGGGAACTCCGGCGCGACGCGTGTTGCCGCGTCCTGAAACTCGAAGCCGTGTCCGAAGACTACCGAATAGCCCTGCGCCCCGTACTGTCGGAAGTTCTCCTCGAACTCGGCGGGAGTCTTGGTCTGAATGTGGCTGATGGTAGCTCCGAGCGAATCCCGAATCCGCAGGAGCCCTTGGTATGCTCCGCCGTTCCATGACTGATCGGAGACTGGTCCCGGGGTGAGCAAGGCGACGCGGAACACGGGTGTGGACGCCGAGTCGGAGCTCGCACGTGACTGCTCTCCAGTGCCAGCGCATGCGGCGAGGAGCGTTGTACACAGGACGATGTGGACAACTGCGGCACGGCGCGACGTAGGCATGACAATGTCCTCTCGATAGTGTTCCTCAGCAACGGGTTACGTCGCAGGGAGTAAACATTTGATTCTGTTCGACTCGGTTTAGGAGTCTGTGGAGAGTTCTCGCTCTTGGGTCTCTGACTGTGCCGGATGTGAGGGTTGCTGGAGGAGCAGAGCGTCGCCCATTCGTACGGTGCCGTTGATGGTCCCACCTTCAAAGACGACAATGCTTTTGGTATGGATGTCGCCTTGCACGTTCGAAGTTCCCTGGATTTCAACGCGTTCCGCTACGACGACGGTGCCGACAACGCAGCCGCCGAGTACGGCGTCGGTCGCGTAGATGTCGCCATGAATGACGCCCGATTTCCCGAGCAAGAGCTGTTGCGCGCCGCGCACCGATCCGTCAACGGTCCCATCGACCTTGATCACGCCGTTGCTTTCGACGTCACCGATGACGCGCATGCCGGGGCCGATGACGGACATGCTGGATTCATCGTTTCCCGAGTCTAGGCGGGTACTGGGGCGCTCGGCAGACGGTTTGTTGAAGATGGCCATGATGGAGGGTTGAGAAGGGAGGGCGCACGATGCGCGGCAGTCGGGATGGCGCTCAGGCGTCGTCGAGCGACGGGCCAAGAAGGAGTTCAAGGAGACGCTGGAGATCGTCAGCCGAGTAGAATCGGATGGAGATATCGCCTTTCGACTCGCCTTCGACGGTGATCCGGACATCTGTTTGGAGCTGGCGACGGAGGAGGTCGGTGAGTCGGCGCAGCTCGGGGGTGTGTCCGCGGCGTTCGCCTATGGGATGGGACGTTTTCTGTGGGGTGTCGGGAGTTCGCGTGTCCTGGGCGGTGCGCTCGACGTCGCGGACCGAGAGCCCACGCTCGACGACGAGTCGCGCGAGTTCGATCATGCTTCGTTCGTTCGGCATGGCCAGCAGGGCACGGGCGTGGCCTAAGGAGATGTGTCCGTCGCGCAAGAGCCGGCGGATGCCATCCGGCAGCTGCAACACGCGCAGGAGATTGGCGATCGTGGATCGGTCCTTGCCGACGAGATCGGCCACCTGTTGCTGGGTGAGGACGAACTCGTCGATGAG